>ERZ773218.3370-NODE-3370-length-10470-cov-3.320979_pt1 | contig 10470 bp, 7 predicted proteins | sample MGYA00580527_ERZ773218 | MGnify/ENA primary metagenome ERZ773218 (study PRJEB29015, sample SAMEA2737763) | human gut metagenome | biome: human gut; feature: human-associated habitat; material: faeces | place: China | collected 2012 ...
GATATGCTTCATGGATGACATTCAGGATTTTTGTGCGAAATAATAGAAAATGAGGTAAAAATAAAATGTGGATAGCAAATGGCTGGAAAGAATACGAAGTAATTGATACTTCCTGCGGCGAGAAACTGGAGAGATGGGGGAAATATCTCCTTGTCCGTCCGGATCCGCAGGTAATCTGGGATACACCGAAGACAGAGCCAGGATGGCGCAAGATGAACGCACATTATCACCGCAGCTCCAAGGGAGGCGGTGAATGGGAGTTTTTCAATCTTCCAAATACATGGCAGATAAATTATGGATAACTTGTGTTTAATCTCCAGCCGTTTAAGTTCAAACATACGGGACTTTTTCCGGAGCAGGCGGTAAACTGGGACTGGTTTGGAGAGAAGATAAAAAATGCAAAAAGACCGGTAAAGGTTTTAAATCTTTTTGCATATACAGGCGGTGCAACACTTGCGGCAGCATCGGCAGGAGCGAGTGTTACACATGTTGATGCATCAAAAGGCATGGTGACATGGGCGAAAGAAAATGCGGCGGCATCGGGACTTTCAGATGCACCTATACGCTGGCTTGTGGATGACTGTGTTAAGTTTGTGGAAAGAGAGATAAGACGAGGCAACAAGTATGATGGGATTATCATGGATCCGCCATCTTACGGCAGAGGACCTAAAGGTGAGATTTGGAAAATAGAGGAAAAGATACATCCATTCATACAGCTTTGTACGCAGATTTTGTCGGATGATCCACTTTTCTTTTTGATAAATTCTTATACAACAGGACTTCAGCCGGCAGTTCTTTCATATATGTTAAATACGGAACTTGTAAAAAAAATAGGCGGTAAAGTTGAGGCGGAGGAGATAGGACTTCCGGTGTCATCAAATGGTCTTGTACTTCCGTGTGGTGCTTCGGGCAGATGGGAAAAATAGCAGCTTAAAGCTATTGTGGCCGTACTTTGGGTGTGAAGCAGTTACAGTGCAAAAACAGCTTAAATCCACATTGATTGACGGTAAATAACTGTTAATGTTATACTATGACTAGCAGTAGTATGTGCATTATCATATAATTGATTATGCACAGGAATGGAGATTGATGTATAGAATGAAACATAGAATGAGGCTTAGGGGGAATCTTAAGACTTATCTTAGATGGCCCCTGTTTTTTGGCATATTACTTATTCTGATGACGATACAGCTTTTTTCGGTATCAGTGAGAAGTGGTGTGATAGGTATCGGATATACGATTTTATATCTTATGATAGCGGGGCTTATCAATTTTTCAGGCAGAAGAAAACTTAAAAAAGACCTCATCGAGTTTGCTACGAATTACGGTGAAATGCAGATGCGTATGATGAAAACACTTACTGTTCCGTTTGCCATATTGAGTGAAGACGGTCATATGCTCTGGGGAAATGATGAGTTTGTATCAGTCATTGTAAATAAAAAAGCTGCAAGGAGAAATATAGCAAATATATTTGAGGAGATTACTTTAGACAGTCTTCCGGATTCCGATGAGGTCAAGGTGGTTCATGTAAGAACCGAAGATAAATATTATCGTGTTGTCATGAAGCTTGTTGAGTCGGATAATGCAGGAGAGGGCGATACTGTAAAGACGGATATAAATCAGCTTATGGACAACAGCAGGCTCATATCTGTATTTTTGTATGATGAAACTGATATTATGGAGCTTGAACAGAAGCGTGAAGCTGAAAATCTTGTTGTCGGTCTTTTGTATATTGATAATTATGATGAACTTATCGACAGTATTGACGAGATAAGACAGTCGCTTATAATGGCTCTTATTGACAGAAAAATAAACAAATATATGCAGGGCATAGATGCAATTTCCAAAAAACTCGAGAAGGATAAATTTTTATTTATGTTTAAGCAGAGTTACCTTTCGGAAATCTGTTCAAACCGTTTTGCTATCTTAGAGGAAATAAGAGATATAAATCTTGGAAATGAGTCAAGTGCAACGATAAGTATCGGTATAGGTGTGGGCAGAGATACCTTTGTCGAAAGATACGATCTTGCCCGTGCAGCTATTGACCTTGCACTCGGCAGAGGCGGCGACCAGGCAGTTGTTAAATCAATCGACCAGGAAAAATTCTATGGTGGAAAGAGTGTTCAGATAGAGAGAAACACGAGGGTTAAGGCGAGAGTGAAAGCCCATGCTCTGAAAGAACTGATAGAGGGCAAGGAAAGAGTTGTCGTAATGGGACATTCTATAGGTGATGTTGATTCGTTCGGAGCATCAATAGGAATATACCGTATAGCAAAGACTCTTAACAGAAAGGCAAATGTTGTATTAAATGAAGTCAGCCAATCTGTCAAGCCTATAAGAGACAGATTTTATACAAAAGAATATGAAGAAGACATGATAATTACAGGCGATGAAGCGAAAGAACTCGTCGATGAAAATACTGTACTTGTCATCGTGGATGTAAACAGGGCAAGTTATACGGAGTGTCCGGAACTTATCGAGCAGGCACAGTCTGTTGTGGTTATAGATCATCACAGACAGGCGGGGGATGCAATAGACAAAGCAGTTTTGTTTTATATTGAGCCGTATGCATCATCGGCGAGTGAGATGGTTGCAGAAATATCTCAATATATTGGCAGTGGTCTTAAATTAAAATCTGCCGAAGCTGAAGCAATGTATGCAGGCATTATGATAGATACAAATTATTTTTCCAACAAGACAGGTGTCAGGACCTTTGAAGCGATGGCATATCTCAGAAGAAACGGTGCCGATGCCGTCCGTATCAGAAAAGCATTCAGGGAGGATATTGACGAGTATAAGATAAGAGCTGCAGCTATACAGGATACCGAGCTTTATGAGGGTGTATTTGCGATTGCTGAGAGCAAGAGTGAGGGAATCGAGTCGCCAACGGTATTTGCGTCAAAGATAGCAAATTCGCTTCTTGACATAAGTAATGTAAAGGCATCATTTGTGCTCACAAAATACAGAGGAAAGGTCTACATAAGTGCACGCTCAATAGATGAAGTGAATGTGCAGGTTATGATGGAAAGACTCGGCGGCGGTGGTCATATAAATATGGCTGGTGCACAGCTTGAAAATGTCGAGGTTGAAGAAGCCAAAAACATGATAAAACAGGAAATAGATAGCATGATAGAGGAAGGAGAAATATAAAATGTGAAAAATACATTTTTCACATACAAGATTTGTGTCTGCGCACACTTGACACAAACTTGGGATGCACAAAATAAGTGTGCAGAAAAGAGGATAAAATGCAGGTTATATTATTAGAAGATGTAAAATCTCTTGGAAAAAAAGGCGAGATTGTTAAGGTAAATGACGGTTATGCAAGAAATTTTATATTAAAGAAAAAGCTCGGTGTTGAAGCAACATCAAACAACTTAAATGAGCTTAAACTTCAGAAGAAAAATGAGGAAAGAATAGCAAAAGAAAAGCTTGATGCAGCGAAAGAATTTGCAAAAGAACTTGAAGAAAAACAGGTGACAGTTTCGATAAAGACAGGTTCGGGCGGAAGAAGCTTCGGTTCTGTTTCGACAAAGGAAATTGCGGCAGCAGCAAAGAGTCAGCTTGGTTACGAACTCGACAAAAAGAAGATGGAACTTGATGTACCTATCAAGAGTCCGGGAACTTTCAATGTAAAGATAAAGCTTCACCAGAAAGTAACGGCAGAACTTAAAGTTGTCGTAAAACAGGCTTAAGGGGTAAAAAATTGGAAGAAGAAGTTATAAAGAGACTGCCACCTCATAATGTGGAAGCGGAGAGAGCCGTTATCGGAGCCATGATGTTAAATGCGGATGCCATAATGGTATGTTCCGAGTTGTTGACATCGGATGAGTTTTACCAGCAGCAGTATGGCATTATTTTTGATGCACTTGTGGAAATGTATAAAGACGGGGTCGGTGCAGACCTTGTCACATTGCAAAACAAGCTTCGTGAAAAGGAAGTTACACCGGAACTTTACAGTGTTGAGTACCTTGGAGAACTTTTGGCGAGTGTGCCGACATCGGCAAATGTAAAGTTTTATGCGGAGATAGTTCATGAGAAAGCAGTTTTAAGACGGCTTATAAGAGTCAGCGAGCAGGTCACAAAAGACTGTTACATGGACAGCCAGCCGTTAGAGGACATTTTGGAAGATACGGAAAAAAGTGTATTTGATGTTATACAGCAGCGTGGCGGAAGTGAGTTTGAGCCGATAAGGGATGTTGTTTTAAGAACTCTTGACAGCATTGAAAAGGCAGCTAAACAGAAAGGAAACATAACAGGACTGGAGACAGGTTTCAGGGATCTTGATGCAAAAACAGCAGGCTTACAGAAGTCTGACCTTATACTTATAGCAGCAAGACCGGCTATGGGAAAGACGGCATTTGTCTTAAATATTGCAGAGTATGTTGCACTTCATAGTAACAGTACGATAGCACTTTTCAGCCTTGAGATGAGCAAGGAACAGCTTGTAAAGCGTATGCTTGCCATGAATTCAATGGTCGATTCGCAGAAAATCCGTACAGGTGACCTTGAAGATGATGACTGGGACAAGCTTGTCGGAAGTGTGCGTAAGATAGGTAATTCAAATCTTGTTATAGATGATACATCAGGTATCACAGCGTCAGAGCTTCGTTCAAAGTGCCGTAAGTTAAAGATAGAGCAGGGACTTGACCTTGTGATAATAGATTATCTCCAGCTAATGACAGGAGCGGGCAAGAGAAAAAGTGACAGCAGGCAGCAGGAAATATCAGATATTTCCCGTTCACTTAAGGTTATGGCAAGGGAACTTAATGTTCCGGTCATAGCATTGTCGCAGCTTTCACGAGCTGTTGAGTCAAGACCTGATAAACGCCCTATGCTGTCAGACTTGCGTGAATCAGGTGCGATAGAGCAGGATGCGGATATTGTAATGTTTATATACAGGGATGAATATTACAATCCCGATTCGGAAAAGAAAGGTGTGGCAGAGGTTATTGTGGCGAAACAGCGAAGCGGACCGACAGGACCGGTAGAGCTTGCATGGTTGTCGCAGTACACGAAATTTGGAAATCTGGAATACCAGAGGTAGACAATGGCTAACGGGACGCTCTGAATGAGGGAGATTATTCCAACTCATGGACGCTCTCGCTCGGAGAAATTCGTAGCGGCACATAAGCGTGCAAAATACGCCCGCTAAGTGCCGACGCATTTCAACGCCATTCGGTCAGAATAATTCTCCCTCATTCAGAGCTGTGCTATGGGAGAGTGTTCATTATGGTATGGAATTTACAGGGAATGGCTTTTTGTATTAAGGCTGCCATTGTATATTGGTATGCGTATATTAAGTAATGGAATTGTTATGAGCAAATTGTAAGTGTGAGTAACAGAAAATAGAGTCTATGAATTTTAAGAGTATGTTACTTTATACTTGAAATGTGTGTTGATTATTTATATTATATAAGGGTGGGCTTTGTTTTTTCCACGCTTATAATAAATGAGATTTTTTTTTAAGATTAAAGGTGTTTTAACACAGAAATGGAGGACAGTGAGTAATGGGAACACAGGTAAAATTTGATTATTCATTAACAAATGGTATTGTGTCAGAGGACGAGATTAAGTCTATGGCAAAGATTGCAAAGGACGCAAAGGATGTACTTGTAAGCAAGTCAGGTGCGGGTAATGATTTTCTTGGATGGATTGATCTTCCGGTTGATTACGACAAGGAAGAGTTTGCACGCATTCAGAAAGCAGCAGAGAAGATTAAATCTGATTCTGAAGTTCTTCTCGTAATCGGTATCGGAGGTTCATATCTTGGAGCGAGAGCTGCAATCGAGTTTTTAAGACATGGTTTCTACAACAGCGTTTCTAAGGAAATACGCAAAACACCTGAGATTTATTATTGCGGAAACAGTCTTAGCGGAACATATCTTTCACAGCTTATTGAAGTTATCGGAGACAGAGATTTCTCTGTAAACATTATCAGCAAATCAGGAACAACAACAGAGCCGGCTGTTGCATTTAGAATTTTCAAGGAAATGCTCGAAAAGAAATACGGAAAAGAAGAAGCTGCCAAGAGAATTTATGCAACAACAGATAAGGCAAAGGGAGCACTTAAGAATCTTTCAACAGAAGAAGGATACGAGACATTCGTTGTACCTGATGATGTAGGAGGTCGTTTCTCCGTGCTTACAGCAGTAGGACTTCTTCCAATCGCAGTAAGTGGGGCAGATATTACAAAACTTATGGAGGGTGCTGCTTCTATGAGAGAAATCTGCTTAAATAAAGACTTTGACGAGAACGAGTCATTGAAATATGCGGCAGTCAGAAATATTCTTCTCCGCAAAGGAAAGAGTGTTGAAATTCTCGGAAACTATGAGCCGGCATTCCATTATGTAGCAGAGTGGTGGAAACAGCTCTTTGGTGAGAGTGAAGGAAAAGACCAGAAAGGTATCTTCCCAGCATCAGTTGACCTTACAACAGACCTTCATTCAATGGGACAGTTCATTCAGGACGGAAGCCGTATCATGTTTGAGACTATCATGGAGCTTGAAAAACCTTCATACGATATTACTATCCAGGAAGAAGCAGTTGACCTTGACGGACTCAACTATCTTGCAGGCAAGACACTTGATTTCATCAACAAGAGTGCGATGAAAGGAACACAGCTTGCACATACGGACGGAAATGTACCAAACCTTGTAGTAAAAGTACCGGAGCAGAACGAGTTCTATCTCGGACAGCTTTTCTATTTCTATGAGTTTGCCTGCGGTGTCAGCGGATATATCCTCGGAGTAAATCCATTCAACCAGCCGGGTGTAGAAAGCTACAAGAAAAATATGTTTGCATTACTTGGAAAGCCTGGATTTGAGGCTCAGAGAGAAGAACTTATGAAACGTCTTTAATCTTTGAAGATAGAGTTATATTTTAGAGGATTTATAAAAAGTAAAACGGAGCTGTTTTTGGAAAACAGCTCCGTTTTTTTAGTTCATATTGTATAGCTATTGGTTTTATAATGATTTTAACTTGTAGAAAGTAACATTTCAGCCATAAAAAGTAAGTTTAGCTTATGGAAAATATCGGTATATTTTGGTATAATTTAGGATAACTGGATTTTTAAAATGGAGATAAGCACTTGAGAGGGGAAAAGGAAATATGAAAAAAATTAGTATAAGGCAGTATATTGCCACACTTATCGTGTGTTTTCTGGCGATAGCAATATTATCTTTCTGTACGATACAGGCATTTTACAAAAAGTCGGTAAATGATACACTTTCACTTGGAGAGAGTGCATTGAAACAGCAGAAAGAACAGATGGATGCATATCTTTCAAGAGGTATGGATGCGGTCGAAGTTACAGCGATAAATATCGAGTATATGCTCAGGGAAAATTACAGTAATGACGATATACTCAGTTATCTTAAACAGGAGTCAAAGTATTACAAAGAGGATGTTGATGTAAATTTTACAGGAATTTATGGTGTTATTAATGATGAGTATCTCGATGGTATAGGATGGCAGCCGGAAAATGATTATGTGCCACAGGACAGAGAGTGGTACAAGGCAGCAGTTAAAGCGAATGGTGAGTCAACTTTTGTTCAGCCGTATCTTGATGCACAGACTAACACAATAATGGTTTCGATAAGCCGGCTTTTGGAGGATAAGAAAAGTGTCATATCTCTTGATATTGAACTTGGAACTTTGCAGCAGGAGACACAGGCTATAAAACTCAACGGACAGGGGTATGGTTTTGTGTGTGACCGTTCAGGGCTTGTGATAACACATTCCGATGAAAAAAATATTGGAAGTGATATATCAAAAGGAGAAAAGGCTGTTTTGTATAAGAAGATTGTTTCAAAAAAGAACCAGACATTTAGTTATAAAATGGGCAAAAAACATATAACCGTATTCGCGACTTCTGTTATGGACGAGTGGTATGCGGTTATGATAATAAATAATGATGTTCTTTATAAAAAAATAAGCAATCTTATTATATATGATGTGGGACTGAGTATTGTACTCTATATGATAATAGTTGTATTTTGCACAATGTCGATGCGTGTGACAAGACGCACTCTCGATGAACTTGATGAGACAAATGATGAATTGCAGGAGATAAATGATAGTGTGCTGCAGGCTTTGGCAAAAACAATTGATGCAAAGGACAAATACACTAAAGGGCACTCTGTCAGGGTTGCAAAGTACAGCAAAATGATAGCGGGAAGAATGGGAAAGACGAAAAAAGAGCAGGATGAGATATACAGAGTCGCACTTTTGCACGATATGGGAAAAATAAGAATACCCGATGCTATTATAAATAAGCCGGGAAAACTTACGGATCAGGAGTTTTCGATGATTAAACTCCATCCCGTGACAGGTTATCATATTTTGAAAGGAATACGCAGGATTAAGGATTTAGCCATAGGTGCAAAATATCATCATGAGCATTATGACGGAATGGGTTATCCGAGTGGTCTTAAAGGAAAAAATATTCCTGAGATAGCAAGAATAATAGCCGTTGCAGACAGTTATGATGCGATGGCATCAAACAGGAGTTACAGAAATGCACTTCCACAGGATGTAGTCAGAAGTGAGATAGAAAAGGGAAAAGGAACGCAGTTTGACCCTGATATAGCAGACATTATGCTTCAGATGATAGATGAGGACAAAGACTATGAGATGAAGCAGACGGATGAATTAAAAAGAACGATACTTGTGGTTGATGACCAGAAAATGAACCTTATGCTCGTAAAGGGAATATGCAAGGATGAACCTATGTATAACATACTTACGGCGGAGAGTGGAGAAGAAGCAATAGAGATACTGCAAGAAAATGAAATCGCTCTTTTACTGCTCGACATAGAAATGCCTGAGATGGATGGTTTTGAGACACTTGCAAAAATACGTGAATTTTCAGATGTAAAAGTTGCATTTATAACTGCAACAAGAGATTATGATACGATAGAAAAGGCGAGAAAACTCGGTGTAGAAGATTATCTTACAAAACCGTTTCTGCCTGCCGTATTTTTGGAAACAATTCATGGTATTATCGATTAGATAATATGCTTGTAAAATTTATTATATGCTGTGTTATTTGCTATATTTTCATAATTTAATTTCTTATTATGATAGTATCGTAAAAAATATATGTATTTAGATAAGGAAGGAGCAAATGATGAAGAAAAGATTTATTGCTGTCATTATGTCACTTGTTATGTGTGCCTCGCTTGTTTTACCGGTGGGATATGCTGATGTTAAAGCTGATGTCAAGTCGGCTGAGATTTTGGATACTGATGTGAGTGAGGCTTCTGACGGATGTACTCTGCTTGGTGTGTACGGTACTTATTACAGTCAGGCAATGGAGGCTCTCGATAAGCTTAACGAAATTCGTAAGGAGGCGTGCGAAGAGGGAGATGTACCTGACCCAAGAAATCCTGAGCGTATGCTTACCGCTGATGATTATGTGCCGTTGAAGTGGTCAGGAGATTTAGAAAGTGTGGCTAAGATAAGGGCTGTTGAAGCGGGAATAGCATATGCGTTTATGGATTCGGGGCATAACCGTCTCAACGATAAAAATACATTTTCCATAAGTTATAACGGGATTTCCGGAAGTGCTGAGGACCTTGCCTACAACGATACGACAGATATGGGTGAGGGTATCATGCAGTTTTATATGGAAAAACAGTATTGGGTAAAGGAAAATCCGACAGGTGAGGAGACAGGACATTATAAAAGCATAATAAATCCAAAATATAAATATGTAGGCTGTGGAGATTTCTATTCAAAAGTTGGAAGATTTTCAAATACACTTGCAACGGAATTGTCGGAAAAAGAGGGACTTGATGAGTCTATGCTTAGAGCAAAGAAAGATGTAATGCAGAAAATAGAAGTTGCAGACCAGTACATAAAAGAGTACACAATAGAGGGCGATAGTGAGATAAATACCGATGCTACGGCGAATTATACGGTGAGGGTAAAAATTCAGAGAAACAATGCTGTGCGAAGTCTTTGGGCACTTGGGATTGACAGTTTTTCATCGTCGGACACAAGTATTGCAACAGTCACTGATGATGGTGTAGTGACTGCTATAAAAAACGGAACAGTTACGATAACTGCAAAATCGGGTGACAAGGTTGTTGCAACTAAAGATATAACAGTAAAATGCACACACAACAAAAAAATAAAGAATTATACACCTGCAACCTGTCAGACAGAGGGAAAGAAAACTTATTACTGTGACAAATGCGATTATACGGAGGAAAAGAATATTCCAAAGAAAGCACATGATTATGTTTACGGTGATGTGGAGTCGGACGGAAAAAGAACCGGAGTATGCTCGGTATGTGGTGACAGTGTGCATATAACACCGCCGTCATCATTTAATGTAAAGTGGAATAATGAGTCACATACGGAGAGAGGTTACAGCGAAACATTGCCGATGGATTTAAAAAGTGGCTCAAAAATATACTGCTGGCCTGAAAGTGTTTTGGATGACAGCACTTATAATGATGTAGT
>ERZ773218.3385-NODE-3385-length-10421-cov-2.508682_pt1 | contig 10421 bp, 7 predicted proteins | sample MGYA00580527_ERZ773218 | MGnify/ENA primary metagenome ERZ773218 (study PRJEB29015, sample SAMEA2737763) | human gut metagenome | biome: human gut; feature: human-associated habitat; material: faeces | place: China | collected 2012 ...
ATAGAATTGTGCAGGTATATAAAGAATAAATTCGAATATTGCCACATTCCTGTCATCCTGTTGACAGCCAAACGGGCTGAAGAAAGTCAGATAGAGGGATATAACTCCGGGGCTGACGGGTATATCAGTAAACCATGCAACTTTTCATTGCTTTATGCGCAGATTATGAATTGCCTGAAACGGCAGGAACGGAAAGGGGCTGATTTTCGTAAGCAGGTTGTATTTGAAGTAGACAAACTGGAGTATACTTCACTTGACGAGACATTCCTTCAGCGTGCGATAGACTGCGTGAATGCTCATCTGAATGATGTGGAGTTCGGCCAGGCGGAGTTTGTCAGTGAGATGGGGGCTTCGCGTACAGTGCTGACAGAGAAACTGAAATCGTTGACAGGATTGACACCTTCAGCGTTTATCTTGAATGTCCGGCTGACTGCTGCCTGCAAACTGATGGACGGACGAAGTAAAATAAGGATTACCGACCTTGCCGTTGCAGTGGGCTTCAACGACCCGAAATATTTCAGTACTTGTTTCAAGAAAAAGTACGGCATGACTCCCAAAGAATACATGGAGCAAGGCAAAGCGTGATAAAGATATATAGCTGTTTGTTAGAGTATTACAGTTTCCTTGTTGTTTCCCTTATTGGATACGCTCGTTTCCCTATGGGGCACGATAGTTTCCCTATATGGATACGCCCGTATCTCTACGAGGAAACGGGCGTTTCCTTTAGGGAAACCACCATGGTTCTAAAGGGATATAACAGTGTTCTCTGTAGAAACGTAAATTTCTTCCGAAGACATGGTAGGAACGACTAAGCGTTCCAGTTATATTCTTCTATATAACCGTCGAAGTAGTCATTCAGTACTACCCCCAGTTCTTTAGCAACGTTTATGACATATATCTGTTCGGCAGGAGTGATTTTCAGTGCTCCCCGGCGTTTCAAGTAGTAATTCTTGCGTCCGAAGTAGCTAATCATCCGGTAGCGGAATGTACTTGCCATTCGCACGGTGAGTGCATTTGCCGTGCGTGTAAAGCCAAGTGCAAAGCGGGTTTTCTCGTTCGAACAATAGTAATCACATTTACCTTTTCCGGCTATTATCCGGTTAGGGTTCATCGTCGGCAGGAAAATTCTGTTGACAGGAGCATACTGCATGGCAATCCGGCGCAGGCAGGTTGAGGCTTTCGGGCAGTTTTCGGCGGCGCACAGGCCGAAGGAGTAGGGGACTTCGGAGAAGTCGAAATGAGGAGTCATTATTTTATGGATGTTGATGGTTATTTATTATCGGCAAAGGTACTAAACTATGCCGGAAACGAGCAAGAATGAGTCTGATTTTTCATAAAATTTGCTTGAATAGGATGAAAGCACTAAGAATAGAAAATATGTTCCCAAAAGTGCATATTCCCATACTTTAGAGAGTTTTTCCGGTAAATTTTCGACCTTTTTTCGTTAGATGAAACCTACTTTTGCTGCGTCGATAGCCCGATAATCCGGCTATGAAAACATAACATTATTATTAATTAATTTCTAAGATTATGAAAACAGAATCTTTATTTCTAAAAAGATGTTTTTGGATGTTATTCTCTATTTTGGGAATAATGTTGGGCGTTTCCTGCTCGGACAGTGATGATGAGATGGGTGATGACTATGCGAAGCTGGCCGGTCTGACTGCAGAAGAGGATTTAAAGGAGCCACTGAAAGAAAGTATGAAGAAACGTCTGCCCTGGCTGATCATTCTTCTGGGACTTGGCATGGTAGTTTCCTCAGTGGTAGGAATTTTTGAGAAGGTGGTGACTGCACTTCCGATCATTATGTGCTTCCAGTCTTTGATCCTTGATATGGCAGGTAATGTGGGTACCCAGTCTCTGGCTGTGACGATTCGTGTGCTGATGGATGAATCTCTGACAGGTAAGCAGAAACTGGAACTTGTGTGGAAGGAAATGAGAATTGGTCTGTGTAATGGCGGACTTCTTGGAATTCTGTCTTTTGCGCTGATTGGATTGTATATTTATCTGTTTAAAGGAAAAACACTTTTGTTTTCCTATGCAGTATCCGGATGTATCGGTGTGGCACTGTTGCTGGCTATGTTGATCTCCAGTGCAGTAGGCACCTGTATTCCATTGTTCTTTAAGAAAATCAATATTGACCCGGCAGTAGCATCAGGACCACTTATCACAACGGTAAATGATCTTGTGGCAGTTGTAACTTATTATGGTCTTGCGTATATTTTTCTGATACAATTATGATATAGTGTAATAAAGAACATAATTATTGTTTACAGTTAAAGTGCGACTAATAGCAGAATAGATAAGATACCGAGAGCACCTTTAAGTTGAGAGAGGGAAAAAATTGACATTACAGCAGTTAAAATATGTGACAATAGTTGCCGAGACCGGTACGATTACCGAGGCAGCAAACAGATTGTATATCTCGCAGCCAAGTCTCACAAGTGCGATACATGAACTTGAAAAAGAAATGAACATCATTATCTTTAACAGAACGAACAAAGGCATAAATATCACAAAAGAGGGCGGGGACTTTTTGGGATATGCCAGACAGGTATTGGAGCAGGCGGCAATACTTGAGGATAAATATAAGAAAAATGCAGGCGGTAAAAAACAGTTCTGTGTATCAACCCAGCATTATTCATTTGCAGTAAATGCATTCGTAGACCTTATCAAAAAGTATGGTCAGGATGAGTATGATTTTTCATTGAGAGAAACACAGACCTATGAGATAATCGAGGATGTTGCCAAAATGAGGAGTGAGCTTGGAATTTTATTTTTAAATGACTTTAATGAAACGGTCATAAATAAGATACTGAAATCGAATGAACTAAAATTTACGCAGTTGTTTATTGCAAAGCCTCATGTATTTATAAGCAGAAAGCATCCGCTCGCAGAAAAAACGATAATAACAAATGATGAGCTTGAGATGTATCCGTATCTCTCATTTGAACAGGGTGAGCACAATTCATTTTATTTTTCAGAGGAAATCTTTTCAGCATCGGAGAGAAAGAAAAATATACGGGTAAGAGACCGGGCAACGCTTTTTAACCTGCTGATAGGACTAAACGGATATACCGTTTGCAGTGGCGTGATAGACAAGAAGCTAAATGGTAAGGATATTATAGCTGTTCCGCTTGCGGATGAGGGAGATATGCGTATCGGTTATATTATGCATAAGAAAGGGATGTTAAGCAGACTTGGGGAAACTTATCTGGAGTCGCTTGGGAAATACTTAACAATGTCAGGAAAGTAGCACAACGGATTATGACTATTGTTTGCTGTTAAAATTAAGAGCTATATTCTATTTTGAAAATAGAGTATGGCTTTTTTTGATGCAGCTATTTGAAAAAATATGATTATATCTATCATGTTTATGTTTGTAAAATGTTATTCATATTGATATTTAAAAATTTAGTGGAATGGAGTAAGATTTTTTTGATATAGTTTTAAACTATGGCTAACCTGTTTTTTTATGTATTATACGATTGGCGGAAATTTAATTATAATGAATTTGTTTTTGAAATAAGAAATAGTAAAGATTAGTTTTTATTAAAATTAGGATAAGTTGAAAAGCAAAAAACATTAATACAAAAATGGAGGGTTGAGATGAAAACATCAGTTATAGGTTTCCCGAGAATCGGAACATTAAGAGAACTTAAATTTGCTTCAGAAAAATATTTTAGAAAAGAGATTAGTGAGGAGCAGCTTAAAGAAACAGCAAAAGAACTTAGAAAAACACATTGGAATATGCAGAAAAATGCAGGAATTGATTTTATTTCAAGCAATGATTTTTCGTTTTATGACACCGTGCTTGACACGGCAGTATTGTTAAATATAATTCCTAAAAGATACAAAGAACTTGATTTGTCGGAAATTGATACATATTTTGCAATGGCAAGAGGTTATCAGGGAGAACACGGTGATGTTAAAGCACTTGCGATGAAAAAATGGTTTAACACAAATTATCATTATATAGTACCTGAGACAGAGGATGACACGAAGATAAAATTGTCGGGTGACAAACTTTGGAATGAGTATGCAGAGGCATATGAACTTGGCATCGAAACAAAGCCGATGCTCACAGGTGCGTACACAATGTTAAAACTTTGCAGATATACGGGAAATAAATCTGAAAAAGATTATGTATGTGACATAATAGCGGCATATAAAGAACTGTTACAGACTTGCGGTAAAAAGCAGATAGCATGGGTACAGTTTGACGAGCCGGCACTTGTACTTGATATGGATGATAGTGACAAGGCATTATTCCATCAGATTTATGATGAACTGCTTGCAGTTGATACAGATACGAAAGTTTTATTGCAAACTTATTTTGGGGATATTCGTGATATTTATGAGGAAGTCATAAAGATGCCGTTTGCGGGAATAGGTCTTGATTTCATTGAGGGAAAGCAGACTTGTGACCTTGTTTCTAAATACGGTTTTCCAAAGGATAAGGTACTTTTTGCCGGAGTTGTAAATGGTAAGAATATCTGGAAAAATCATTATGATAAGACATTGAAAGTGTTAAGTGGGCTGAGAGAAAGGGGCGTTGATACAGTAATATCAACATCATGTTCACTTCTTCATGTGCCATATACATTGGGAAATGAAGAAAAACTTTCAAAAGAATATACGGCTTATTTTTCATTTGCAAAGGAGAAACTTGTTGAGCTTAGTGAACTTGGAAAACTTGCTGACAGTAAAAATTATGCTGAATATGAGATATTTAAGAAAAATCATAAGCTTTTCAGTGGCAGCAGGGATTGCACAAATAAAGATGTAAGAAACCGTCTTTCTAAAGTAAGTGAGTCCGATTATGTAAGACTTCCAAAGAGAAGCGAGCGTCAGAACATTCAGAAAGAAGAATTTAAACTTCCGAAGTTCCCGACAACCACGATAGGTTCATTTCCTCAGACAAAAGATGTGAAAGCAAACCGTTCAGCATTTAAGAGAGGGGAAAAGACAGAGCAGGAATATGTTGATTTTAATAAGAAAAAAATTGCCGAATGTGTAAAATGGCAGGAAGAAATAGGCATTGATGTACTTGTTCACGGTGAGTATGAGCGAAATGACATGGTAGAATATTTTGGTGAGTCACTCGGCGGATTTTTGTTCACACAGAAAGCGTGGGTGCAATCCTATGGTACAAGATGCGTGAAACCACCTATCATATGGGGAGATGTACATAGAAATAAACCTATAACAGTAGAATGGTCGGTTTATGCACAGTCCCTCACAAAGAAGATTATGAAAGGTATGCTCACGGGACCTGTTACGATACTTAACTGGTCATTCCAAAGAGAAGATATTTCAATAAAAGACTCAATATCACAGATTGCATTAGCAATAAGAGATGAAGTGCTCGACCTTGAAGCAAACGGCATCAAAGTTATACAGATAGATGAAGCAGCTTTAAGAGAAAAACTTCCGCTTAGAAAAACTGACTGGTATAAGGAATATCTCGATTTTGCGATACCTGCATTCCGTCTTACCCACAGTGGTGTAAAGCCTGAAACACAGATACACACGCATATGTGCTACAGTGAGTTTACGGACATAATCCCGGCAATTGACGATATGGATGCGGATGTTATCACATTTGAGGCGTCACGCTCAGACCTTTTGATACTCGACTCGCTCAGAGAAAACAATTTTGAGACGGAAGTAGGACCGGGAGTATATGACATTCATTCACCGAGAGTTCCGTCAGTTGAGGAGATAACTAATGTATTAAAGATAATGCTTACAAAAATAGACAGTGATAAACTCTGGGTAAATCCTGACTGCGGATTAAAGACAAGAGGAATGAAAGAGTCGGACGCAAGCCTTAGGAATATGGTGGCTGCGGCGAAGAAGATAAGAGAAGAAGCACAATAATTGATTGCAATGGCATAGTGTATGTGAGGTCGAAGATAAAACTAACAGAGAGTTCCGCTTGCGGAACTCTCTGTTGGCGTTTATAATGGAATATGGTTACAGTTAAAAATCCGACGCATCGTATTGGGTGTTGTTTTTTTATTATATTGAGGGGGAAAGTTTATGCGCAAAGTAAGTATAGGAAAACAGGATTATGAATCGTTAATAAAATCAGGCTGTTTTTATGTAGACAAAACATATTTTATAAAAGAATGGTGGGAGTCACAGGATGATGTAACACTTATCACCCGTCCGAGAAGATTTGGAAAAACATTGAATATGAGTATGTTAGAATGTTTTTTCTCAAACAAATATGCAGGCAGAGGTGATTTGTTTGAAGGATTGTCAATATGGGATGATGAAAAATACAGGCAGCTTCAGGGGACATATCCGGTGATATTTATTAGTTTTGCGGGTGTAAAACAAAATAATTATTTAGACACAGTTAAAAAAATAAAAAAATGCATTGTTGAATTGTATAATAAATATGACTATATAATAAAAAGTGATATTTTTAATAACAACGAAAAAGAATTATATGCACTTGTAAAAGATACTATGGATGATGTTACTGCACAGGGAGCATTAAATACTCTTTCAAACTATTTGAGTAGATATTATAAAAAGAAAGTTATAATTCTTTTTGACGAATATGATACTCCGATGCAGGAGGCATATGTAAACGGATTTTGGAATGAACTTGTTGATTTTATACGAAGTTTGTTTAATTCAACTTTTAAAACAAACCCGTATTTAGAGCGTGCGGTAATGACAGGAATTACCAGGATTTCCAAGGAGAGTATTTTTTCAGACTTAAACAATCTTAATGTGATTACAACTACAAATGACGAATATAATACAAGTTTTGGCTTTACGGAAAATGAAGTTTTTGCGGCATTGGATGAGGCAGGTTTGTCGGAGAAAAAGGATGATGTGAAGCTGTGGTATGACGGTTTTACATTTGGAAAGCACAAGGATATATATAATCCGTGGTCGATTACAAATTATCTTGACAAGAAAGAGTTTAAGACATATTGGGCGGACACAAGTTCTAATAGTCTTGTCGGCAAACTTATTCAAAGAGGTTCGCCGAAAATAAAGAAAGCCATGGAAAAACTTTTAAATGGAGAATATATAACGGTTGGAATTGATGAACAGATAGTGTTTGACCAATTAGATAACGACGAGGATGCGATATGGAGTCTTTTATTGGCAAGTGGTTATCTGAAAGTAGACAGCATGGACATTTGTGTAAGCACAGGAGAGCAGAAATATGAACTGAGTCTTACAAACTTAGAAGTCCGTGTTATGTTTCAGAAATTGATAAAAGGCTGGTTTGGAAGAACGAATGGGGCATCAGATGAATTTGTTGATGCTTTATTGAATGGTGATATAAAAGCAATGAATTATTATATGAATAAAATCGCTTTGGCGACATTTAGTTATTTTGATGTTGGAAATAAACCGTCAGAATATATCGAGCCGGAAAGATTTTACCATGGCTTTGTATTAGGGCTGATGGTCGGTCAGAGAGAGGATTATGCGATAAAATCAAACAGGGAAAGTGGATTTGGAAGATATGACATAATAATGCTGCCATGCAATATTGAGAATAAAAGATTGCCGGCAATTGTTATTGAATTTAAAGTGCATGACAGTGATGAAGAAAAAAGTCTTGCAGATACTGTTGCGGTAGCACATAAGCAGATAGAAGAAAAAAGATATGATGAAGAAATCTTAGCACTTGGTATAGAAAAAGAAAGAATAAGGCATTATGGATTTGCATTTGAGGGAAAGAAAGTGCTTATAGGGTGATAGAAAATTGTATAAGGTATTTTAAAGAAAATGTTTAAAAAACTTAAAAATGATTTATGCACTTTAAAATTTTGACATATTATAGTATAATGAAATCAGATTATACTTTATGATGTAAAAATACTAATGAGTATTGGGGAAGGTGATAATGTAAATGAAAGATGAATATGTGTTATATTTGGATGAAAGTGAGTTTAAAGCATCCAAAACATTTGCAATTGCAGGAATTGCTGTGAAGAAAGAAAATATAGATATGCTGGAAATGAGGGTAAATGAAATAAAAAAACTTATTTGGGATGATAAGTACATTTCAGAAAATAATCCTGTTCTCCATTGTACGGAATTACAGAAGATATTTACAAAAAGAAAAATGAATAATATTTCAGGCGTAAAAGAAGAATATCAGGAGTTTATAAAGAAGTCGGATGATGAAATAGAAAAAATATATTATCAAGTATATGGCAGGATTGCACAATTATTAAAAAAAGCACAAGTGACAGTATTTAGCTGCATCATTAAAATCCAGCAATTAAATGATTTATTTTTTCTGGATAAAGGACATAATGGGATACATCTTATTGATGATAAGTATAATATTGCATTGCAGAAGATTATTGAAAGTTATACACATTATTTGTCGGCAAATGACGGATATGGGGATGTGGTGTACGAAGCCAGAAACAGCACTGGAGAGAACTCTGCAAAGTCACCGGATATAAAACTGACAAATGTATATCATAAAATTCAGGCAAATAATAAAGGTATTGTATATACAGACAGTAAGGTGGTACAGAGTAGAAACAGAACAATAGTGATATTGTCTAAAAATGATAATTTAGCAGGACTGCAATTGGCTGACTTTGTAGCATATAATATTATTAAACTTGAAAATTGCAAAGTTGAACAGCAGAAAACAGACTTTATGAAACTTATTCATAGGTTATCATATAATGGGGGACATCTGATTGAAGACAAAGATCAGAGATCATTCTGGGGGATGATGGTTCTTCCGTCATACTTGAGAATGGGAGAATTACTTGTTACAAATAAAACATTAAAAAATTCGTATAACAATTTGAAAAAAGAAAAGAACAGGCTTAAAAAACTTAATGATAGTAATAGCGACAGAATTTTGCAGCTACAAGAGACAGTCGATGCACTTAATAACAGAAATAAAGAATTAGAAAATTACATAAAAAACATTGACACATCTAATAATAAATGATATATTATAAATGATGACTTTATATCATGCCAATGTAACTTTTTGGTGTTTGCTTACAGTATGTGGCAGATGGTTTAGCCGTTGATATAATATCATTATTTAAAAAGATTAAATGGATAGTTAAAGTTAAAAATAGAGAGAATCTTAGGTGTATTCTCTCTATTTTATTTTTTTGCCATTTTCACAAATACCTATTTTATAACATATGGAGAAAAGAAAAATGAACTCACAGATAAATATAAGAGCAGCTAAGATAGAAGATGCTGCAAGATTACTTGAGATATACAGTTATTATGTAAAAGAAACAGCAATCACTTATGAGTATGAAGTGCCGTCGCTTGACGAATTTAAACAAAGAATTTCGCACACGCTTGAAACACATCCCTATATTGTTGCGGAGTCAGATGGAGAAATCATCGGATATGCTTATGCAGGCAAGTACCATCCGAGAGCTGCATATAGCTGGGATGCGGAAATGACTATATATCTTGACAATAATTTCAGAGGAAACGGTGTTGGCAGAAAACTGTATTTATATCTTGAGGAAATCTTAAAGGCACAGGGGTTTGTAAAAGCAATCGCACTTATCACACCGCCTATGACAGAAGCGGACAACGATGTTTACAGAAGTGTGCATTTTCATGAAAATATGGGATATAAACTTTCGGGCAGACTCACATACAGTGGTTATAAATTTGGCAGGTGGTTTGATACGGTAACTATGGATAAGATGTTGTGTGAGCCACATGAAAATATGGAGTCTGTAAAAACTTTTGATGAGGTCAGGGGACAGTTTGGGATATAAGATGAAAGATAGGAAGTAACAGTTCAGCCCCAAAAAAGATAAGTCAATAATACATGAGCTTGCTCAATGTATTATTGACTTGTTTTTCGGGGCTGAACTGTTACGATAGGAAATGGTATAAACGAAAAAATCATTGACAATCCCCCAGCCACCATTATATAATCAACTTAGTTATGCAAATGCGACGACGGAGAGAAGTAGCATGATTTATCGTTCAAAGCGAGCGAAGGACGGTGAGAGCTTCGCAAAGTGAATTCATGTGAATAACACTCTATCAGCAGCGAACTGAACACAGATTATTGTATGCAGACATATTGGGATTGAAATCATTATTATGCATAAGTATTGTATTGATTTGATTTCATTTTATACTGTATATAAAGTATGTCAGTAGGGGAGCCGTAGGCTGCACGACAGACAGCATATGAGTGACTGACAAGACAGTAATTCGGGTGGTACCGCGGACAATATATGTTCGTCCTGAACTTTTAGTTTGGGGCGGATTTTTTTATGTTATAGGAAACTTCTCGTTTCCTATAACATAAAAAACACTCCGTGAGGATGTGCATTCCGCTCAAGCACGAAAGAGTCGCAAGCGGCTCTTTATCCCTGTCTGATTTATATACTGTCTGAACTATTTAGTTATTTGCAAAA
>ERZ773218.3387-NODE-3387-length-10407-cov-3.059892_pt1 | contig 10407 bp, 10 predicted proteins | sample MGYA00580527_ERZ773218 | MGnify/ENA primary metagenome ERZ773218 (study PRJEB29015, sample SAMEA2737763) | human gut metagenome | biome: human gut; feature: human-associated habitat; material: faeces | place: China | collected 2012 ...
AATGCAAGCATGATCACACCAAAGGTATCCTGCAGCTGTGTATGCTTGTAAAGCTGGTTCAGAACGACATTCGGGTTCACATCTCTTCTCAATTCGATGCAGACACGCATACCTTCACGGCTTGACTGGTCACTCAGGTCTGTGATTCCATCAATCTTCTTATCTCTTACAAGCTCCGCGATCTTCTCGATCAGGCGGGCTTTGTTGACCATATACGGCAGCTCGGTTACTACGATTCTGTGCTTTCCATTCTGCATTGGCTCGATATTGGATACCGCACGCACACGGATCTTTCCACGTCCTGTACGGTAAGCCTCTTCGATTCCTCTTGTTCCAAGGATCGTTGCTCCCGTCGGGAAATCAGGTCCTTTGATGATCTCCATGATCTCTTCGATCGTGGTCTCATCTTTATCTTCAATCTGGTCATCAATAATTTTCACAACCGCACCGATGACTTCTCTTAAGTTGTGCGGTGGGATATTGGTTGCCATACCTACCGCGATACCGGAGGTTCCGTTTACCAGAAGGTTCGGGAATCTTGACGGAAGTACAGTTGGTTCTTTTTCTGTCTCGTCAAAGTTCGGTGCAAAATCAACGGTATCTTTATTGATATCCGCTGTCATTTCCATCGAAATCTTACTAAGTCTTGCCTCGGTATATCGCATTGCGGCAGCACCGTCACCGTCCACAGAACCGAAGTTACCGTGACCGTCTACAAGAATGTAACGGGTAGACCAGTCCTGTGCCATATTAACGAGGGCTCCGTAAATAGAACTGTCACCATGCGGGTGATATTTACCCATGGTATCACCGACGATACGCGCGCATTTACGATGCGGCTTGTCAGGACCGTTGTTCAACTCGATCATCGAATAAAGAATACGTCTCTGAACAGGTTTCAGACCGTCTCTTACATCCGGAAGCGCACGAGAAGCAATAACACTCATGGCATAATCGATATAGAACTCTTCCATGGTTTTTTTCATATCCACTTCATGAACTTTATCAAAAATATTATCTTCCATTGGTATTCTCCTATATATCTAAGTTCTTAACAAATTTTGCATTCTCTTCGATAAATTCTCGTCTTGGTTCTACTTTATCTCCCATCAGGGTTGTAAAGGTAAGATCCAGTTCGGAAGATGTCTCATCGTCCATTGTCACTCTTCTCAAGATTCGATGCTGCGGATCCATTGTGGTATCCCATAACTGCTCTGCGTCCATCTCACCCAGACCTTTGTATCGCTGAATCTTATTGTTCTGATCACGTCCGACTTCGCTGATGATCTTCGCCAGTTCTTCATCGCTGTATGCATACCAGACTTTTTTGTTCTTCTCGAGCTTATAAAGTGGCGGCTGTGCCAGATACACGTATCCTTCTTTGATCAGATCTGGCATAAATCTGTACATAAATGTCAGAAGCAGTGTACTGATATGTGCTCCATCAACGTCGGCATCAGTCATGATGATGATCTTGTGATATCTCAGTTTGGAAATATCGAAATCATCATGGATTCCTGTACCGAATGCAGTGATCATTGCCTTGATCTCGGCATTACCGTAGATCTTATCCAGTCTTGCCTTCTCTACATTCAGGATCTTTCCACGAAGTGGCAGGATCGCCTGGGTTGCTCTGTCGCGGGCTGTCTTTGCAGAACCTCCCGCAGAGTCTCCCTCTACGATGTAGATCTCACACTTGGATGGATCCTTGTCTGAACAGTCTGCAAGCTTTCCAGGCAGTGACATGCCTTCCAGTGCGGATTTTCTTCTGGTAAGATCTCTCGCCTTTCTGGCCGCCTCTCTTGCTCTCTGCGCCATAACCGACTTCTCAACAATTGATTTTCCAATAGCAGGATTCTGTTCAAGGAAGATCTGAAGCTGGCTGCTGACGATACTGTCAACCGCACCTCTCGCTTCACTGTTACCGAGCTTCTGCTTGGTCTGTCCTTCAAACTGAGGATCCTCGATCTTAACACTGATGATTGCTGTAAGACCTTCCCTAATATCCTCACCGGAAAGATTCGGCTCACTGTCTTTTAATAATTTGTTCTTTCTCGCATAGTCGTTAAAGGTCTTTGTGATCGCATTTCTGAATCCGACCACATGGGTCCCACCTTCCGGTGTTGTGATATTATTTACAAAACCATAGGTGTTATCTGTATAAGAATCATTGTGCTGCATTGCAACTTCAACTTCTACATTATCTTTTGTTCCTTCACAGTAGATGATCTGCTCGTAAAGCGGAGTCTTACTGCGATTTAAGTACTGAACGAACTCCTTAATACCGCCTTCATAGTGGAACACTCTTTCCTTCGGTTCTTCATCCCGGAGATCAGTCAGGCTGATGCGAAGTCCCTTGGTAAGGAACGCCATCTCACGGAATCTCTGTTTTAACGTATCATAATCAAATACTGTATCTTCGAAAATAGTTTCATCCGGAAGGAAGGTTACCTTTGTTCCTGTCTTCTCCGGATCACATTCGTCTACAACCTTCAGCTTGTAAACAACATGTCCTTTTTCATATCTCTGTCTGTACACCTTCCCTTCGTGGCAAATCTCAACCTCAAGCCAGTCAGAAAGCGCATTTACAACGGAAGCTCCTACACCGTGAAGTCCACCGGATACCTTGTATCCTCCACCGCCGAATTTACCGCCGGCATGAAGCACAGTGAATACAACCTCTACCGCAGGGAGTCCCGCTTTGTGGTTGATCCCCACCGGAATACCACGTCCGTTATCTATAACCGTAATTGAATTATCCGGATTGATGAACACCTGGATATGATCACAGTATCCTGCAAGCGCTTCATCCACCGAGTTGTCAACGATCTCATAGACAAGATGGTGAAGTCCTCTTGAAGATGTACTGCCAATATACATACCAGGTCTCTTTCTTACTGCTTCCAGACCCTCCAGTATCTGGATTTGGTCTGCTCCATATTCTGCACTCATATTGATCCTCCTAATTCTCTTTTGATACATGTCCGTTCTGAACATGGAATACTTTATTTATTGAAAATCGATGATTGACAAACTCGTCAAGTCCCGTACAGGTGATCAGAGTCTGTATATCATGAATACTGTCCAGTAAATAGTTTTGCCTGTGTTTGTCAAGTTCAGACAATACATCGTCAAGCAGCAGCACCGGCGTATCCTTTATGATCTGCCGTACCAGCTCGATCTCAGACAGTTTCAGCGAAAGTGCCGCTGTCCTCTGCTGCCCCTGCGATCCGAATCTGCGGATGTCGATCCCACCTGCCATAAAACAGATATCATCCCGGTGAGGTCCCACCGAGGTACTCTTCATCCTGATATCGCGCTCCCTGTTCTTCTCAAGCGCCGCCTCAAGTGAAAGCGCTCCGCATCCAGGTTCATACGAAAGGCCGATCCTTTCCCTGCCTCCCGTCAGTTTATGGTGAATGTCTCCGATTATCGCATTGACCTCCTCGATAAACCGGAGCCTTCTCTGAATAATCTTTTCTCCATACTGAACCAGCTGCATATCCCATACATCCAGTGTGTCCAGTATATCATCTCTGTAATAGGCATCCTTCAGCAGACGGTTCCGCTGATTGAGTGTGCGGTTATAATTTGCCAGGTCACTAAGATACACCTTATCAAGCTGTGAAAGCTCCAGGTCCATGAACCTTCTCCTCTCCGCCGGACCATTTTTAATAATGTTCAGATCCTCCGGCGAGAAAAACACAAAATTCGTCAGACCGAAAAGCTCACTCGCCCTCCGGATCGGGACCTTGTTAATCGCAATCCCTTTCGGACTGTTCTTCTTCAGGTGCATATCGATCTGCCATGGAACGCCATTTTTCTCAATGACAGTCTCAATATGAGCCTCATCCTGCCCGAATCGGATCAGATCCCGGTCCTTCGTCCCCCTGTGAGACTTCGTGGTTCCCGACAAATACACCCCTTCCAGGATATTCGTCTTGCCCTGCGCATTATCACCGTAAAAAATATTCGTGGCATGATCAAATTCAATATTCAATATTTCATAATTTCTGTAATCTTTTAATTTTAATGATTTGATAATCATACCTGTGCCAGCCTATTTTTCAATCTTGATCTCTTCTCCGTTAAATGTAACAACGTCGCCGTCATATAATTTTTTACCACGTCTGGTATCTACTTCTCCATTAACTTTTACCAGACCTTCTATAATGACTTCCTTGGCTTCCACACCGGATCCTACAAGACCTGCTGCTTTCAGTGCCTGACCAAGCTTGATAAATTCATCTCTCAGTTTGATTGTCTCCATAATTTTTGTCCTCTCTAAATTCCTATACTGCTCCACTGAAGTTCACCGGAAGAATCAGGTATACATAGCTTTCTCCTTCATCCTTGATAAAGCAAGGAGCCTTTGCATTCATAAAGTAAAGATCTGCTTCTTCATCATCAATGACACGAAGTGCGTCAATGAGGAACTTCGGATTGAAGCCGATCAAGAGGTCTTTTCCCTCTTTAGTGATCATAATCTCTTCATCCATCGTACCCTTCTCTGACTTGATCTTAAGTTCCATCATTTCATCCTGAATGTTGATGATAATCGGCTTCTTATCACCTTCTTTTACAAGAAGAGTTGCACGGTCAATACAGTTCAGGAGTTCTCTTTTATTGATTCTTACCTTTGTCTCATAATCATTGGATAGCATCTGCTCGATACGGAAATATTCTCCTTCAATCAGTCTGGATACCACAACGGTATCATCAAATTCAAATACAATGTGGTTGGCTGTGAAATACAGTCTCACTTCGCTGTCTGCTTCACCTGAAAGGATCTTGCTGACTTCGATCAGGGTCTTTCCCGGAACCACGATCTTCTTCGGTTCATAAGATTCCTTCAGCTCGATCTTGCGGATGGAAATACGGTGTCCGTCAAGGGATACCACTTTCAGAATATCCCCGTTCATATCGAAGAGTTCTCCTGTCATCAGTTTGTTGCTGTCGTTGTCTGCAATTGAGAAAATGGTCTGGCGGATCACTTCTTTCAGTGTGAACTGGGAAATGGAAACCGGATTTTCTCTCTCAATATACGGCAGATAAGAAAAATCTTCACCGGATTTACCGGAAATATTGAATTTTGCTTTTTCACAGGTAATGAGCGTCTGAAAGTTCACTCCACTTTCAATCACGATTTCATTATCAGGAAGCTTTCTTACGATATCTGAGAAAATCCTCGCATCCAGTGCGATCATTCCCTTCTCATCGATCTGCCCTCTGATCACAGTCTCGATCCCAAGCTCCATATCGTTCGCTGTAAGTTTGATAATATCTGTAGTTGCATCTATCAGAATGCATTCCAGGATCGGCATGGTTGTCTTTGTCGGAACAGCCTTTGATACAATGCTGACCCCTTTCACAAGATCTGATTTAAGACATCTGATTTTCATAATGTGTAAAACTCCTTTCGACGCGCAAAATATATATTTATATAAAACAAATCCGTAGTTATCTTAGTAGTGTCTGTTGAATTGTGGACAAGTACTTTAAGGCCTTGATCCGAAAGGATTTAAAGCTTTGACAAGTCCGTGGACAGTTCTTTTTCTTCCCTGGCAGATCATGGAAAACTTTTCTACAGCGGGCTGATTTTCTTCTGAATGATCTCGATCGTATTTCTCAAAGTCTCATCTTTTTCCACATCCCGGGCAATCTTGTCCACACCGTGGTTCACAGTGGAATGATCACGCCCTCCGAGCAGATCACCGATACTTTGAAGAGACGCATCCGTCATCTGCCTGCACAGGTACATCACGATCTGTCTGGCTCCGGCCGTTCTTGCATTTCTCCGACTCCCCTTAAGTTCAGAGACGGAAACATTAAAATGATCGGAGACAACATCCAGAACCAGCTCCGGCGTCACCTTGTGGCTTTCGTCCGGTGCGATCATATCCTTCAGTGCCTCTGCCGCCAGAGAAACATCAAAGTTCTTTCTTCCACCGATCCGGTATAATGCGATCAGCTTGTTAAGTGAGCCTTCCAGTTCCCGGATATTGGTCTTGATGTTCATCGCAATATACTGGATCACCTCATCCGGAATCTGATATCTTTCCAGTTGGTCCAGTTCTATTTTCTTATAAAGAATCGCCATACGTGTCTCGTAATCCGGCACCGAAATATCTGCGATCAGTCCCCATTCAAATCTTGTCCGCAGACGCGCCTCCAATGTCGTCATATCCTTTGGCGGTTTGTCGCTGGAAATGACGATCTGCTTTCCGGCATTGTGCAGATGATTGAACGTATGGAAAAATTCTTCCTGTGTACTTTCTTTGCCGATAATGAACTGTACGTCATCGATCAGAAGTACGTCATTATTGCGGTACTTATCGCGGAATGCATTCATCGCCAGATCGTTGCCGGTCTTTCCGTTGCGGATCGCCGTGATCAGGTCATTGGTAAATGTCTCACTTGTCACATACAGGACTTTCTTCGATGGTTCCCGGTCCAGTATGTAGTGTGCGATCGAATGCATCAGATGGGTCTTGCCAAGTCCTACCCCACCATATAAAAACAGAGGATTGTAAACCTCACCGGGAGATTCGGCAACTGCCAGTGATGCGGCATGTGCAAAATTATTATTCCCTCCTACCACAAAGGTATCAAACGTATACTTCGGATTCAGATTCGCTTTTTCAGCTATCGGGCTTACCTCTTTATGCTTATGTGTCTTCTCTTTTACGGGCGCAGTCTTCTCCAGATATCTGCGCTGCTGCTCGCGCGGCAGATCTCTGGGAATAAACTTAATCTGATACTCTGTCCCGGTAACTTCCGCGATGCATACTTTAAGCGGAAGAAGATATTTATTCTGAATGTGTTCGATGCTCGCCTTAAAATTAACGGTAAGATACAGAGTGTTGCCTCTGATCTCATATACCTCCAGCGGGCGTATCCACGTTTCAAAAGAAATGTTCGATAGAAAATATTCTACTTTTAGCTTTTGAATGATCTCTTCCCATTTTTCTTTTATGACGTCCATATTCCTGCCCCATTCATCTTCAAAATAAGCATAATCATACTCTTATATTCTACCTTAAAACGATTTCAGAATCAATCAAAAACCATAAACTTATTCATAATTTCCTTAAAATAAGGGTCGAAACTTTATTAAAACTGCTTGACGGAGACAGCTTTTTTGATTATAATGAAGTACGATGTCTTAAAAACGTAAATAAGCTTCTATTCATATAAGAAGAAATCGATAGGAGGTGGATATCAATGAAGATGACATTCCAGCCAAAGAAACGTTCCAGAGCGAAAGTTCATGGATTCAGAGCAAGAATGGCCACAGCAGGTGGAAGAAAAGTTCTTGCAGCAAGAAGAGCAAAAGGAAGAAAAGTATTATCAGCATAGGTCACATATATGTGGCCTTTTCTTCTATGCAAATTTATGTAAATCGGGAGAATAAAGTATGAAATTTTCCGAATCATTGAAGAAAAACAGGGATTTCCAGTCTGTATACAGAAAGGGAAAACCTTATGGCAACAAGTACCTTGTAATGTATCTCCTGGCGAATGATCTCGGACGCAACCGCGTCGGAATTTCCGTCAGCAAAAAAGTTGGGAACAGCATCATAAGACATCATTTAACAAGGCTGATCCGTGAGAGTTACAGGTTACACGAAGAACAGTTCCAATGTGGATATGATATCGTGATCATCGCAAGGACGACCGCCAAAGACCGGTCATACCATGAGATTGAAAGCGCTCTCATCCATCTGGGCAAACTTCATCACATTTATTCGGACTGCAATTAGCCAGTTCAGTATATCGAAAAGACGGATATACACTACGAGGCACTGAAATTATGAAAAAGATATTATTATATTTGATTCGTTTTTACAGAAAATATTTATCACCTATGAAGGTATATACACACTGCATTTACATCCCTACCTGCTCAGAATATGCGCTGGAGGCGATTGAAAAATACGGGGCGTTTAAAGGAGGCCTTCTGACCGTATGGAGAATCCTCAGATGCAATCCATTCGCCAAAGGTGGATATGATCCGGTGCCTTAAACCTATAGGCCGTCCAAATACCGGGACGGAAATGTTTATGGAGGAAAGGTTATGACAGGAATTTTAATGACACAGGTCAGCACACCGATCATCGGACAGGCTGCCTGGCTGCTCGGTAAGATCATGGATGGTATTTACCGGGTAATGGATTTAATCGGCATTCACAACCTGGGTGTATGTATTATTCTTTTGACAATTGTCATCTACACTTTACTGATGCCGCTCACCATCAAGCAACAGAAATTTTCCAAGATGTCCGCTGCAATGAACCCTGAGCTCCAGAAGGTTCAGCAGAAGTACAAAGGAAAAAATGATCAGGCTTCCATGCAGAAGATGCAGGAAGAAACACAATTGGTTTATGAAAAATACGGAGTATCACCGACCGGCGGATGCTTAAGTATGTTTATCCAGTTCCCAATTCTCTGGGCAATGTACTATGTAATCCGCAACATCCCTGCTTATGTTGGGCAGGTTAAAGCGGTATACACACCGCTTCTTACCTCTATCATGGCACAGGATGGATGGCAGAAGGTCATGGAAAAGATCGGCGAAGCAAAACCGATCCTTATGTCCGCCTCCAAATATGATTACTCTGATAAAAACGTACTGATCGACGTACTGTACAAATTCCAGACTTCAACCTGGGAAACTCTCGGCAAGAAGCTTCCGGATCTGCAGCCTACGATCGACAGCACCGTCGATACATTAAAGTCCATGAATAACTTCCTTGGACTTAACATTGCGGAAACTCCTATGAACCTCATTAGCAACGGTGTAAAAGCCGGCGCATGGGGAATTGTGATCATGGCAGTGCTGATTCCTATCCTTTCAGGACTTTCCCAGTACCTGAGCGTGAAGCTTTCTCAGCAGACAACTGCAGTTACGAACAATCCGCAGGCTGACCAGATGGCTTCAACCATGAAGACAATGAACGTTACCCTTCCTCTTGTATCTGTATTTATGTGTTTCACATTACCTACAGGTCTTGGAATCTACTGGGTTGCAAGTGCCGTTGTCCGTATGGTACAGCAGTTCTTTATCAACAAACATCTGAATAAGATTCCGATGGATGAACTGATCAAAGAGAATATGGAAAAAGCTGCTGAAAAACGCAAGAACAAAAACGAAGTGGATGCAAGCAATGTAAACAAAATGGCTCACAAGAACGTAAAAAACATTCATGAGCCGGTAAGAACAGCTACTCAGACAAAAGAACTTGAAGAAAAGCTTGAAGAAGCCAAGAAGAAAAATGAAAATGCAAAGGCAGGAAGCCTTGCAGACAAAGCAAACCTTGTAAAGCGCTTTAACGAAGGCCAGAAATAGGGGGACAAGTCAAATGAATGAGATTACAGTATCAGCAAAAACTTTAGACGATGCCATCACAGAAGCTTCTATCCAGCTCGGCGTAGCAAGTGATCAGATGGAATATGACGTAATTGAAAAAGGAAGTGCAGGCTTCCTTGGAATCGGAAGCCGTCAGGCAGTTATCCGTGCCCGTATCAAAAAAACTGTAACAGAAGAAATCAAAGCCGAAGAAATCAAACCGGAAGAGCTCAAAAAAGAATTCAAGAAGGATTTCCGAAAAGACCGCAAGGAATTCGTTGGACACAAAGAACGTAAAGAGTACAAAGAACACAAAGAATACAAAAAAGATTCGAAAAAGGACTTCAAAAAAGAGCCTAAGAAAGAATTTGTAAAAGAAAACAAAACAGAAACAGCCTCTGCCGTAACAGCAGCAGCTCCGGTTTATGAAGAAAAGAAAGAACTTCATGTAGCCGTTGTAACAGAAGCGACACAGAAGATCTGTGAGAAATTCTTACAGGAAGTTCTTCAGGCAATGGGAATGGGCGAAGTAACTATCGTATCCTCCATTGATGAAGAAGGTGCTCTTGCAATTGAGATGAGCGGTGACAACATGGGTATCCTGATCGGTAAGCGTGGACAGACATTGGATTCTCTCCAGTACCTCACCAACCGTGTAGCCAACAAGTCACAGGATGGTTATGTACGTGTGAAACTCGACACAGAAGACTACCGCAAGAGAAGAAAACAGACTCTTGAAAATCTCGCAAAGAATATCGCTTACAAAGTAAAACGAAGCAGAAAGCCGATCTCACTGGAGCCGATGAATCCTTATGAAAGAAGAATCATCCATTCCGCTCTGCAGGCTGATGACAGAGTTTCTACCCACAGCGAGGGCGAAGAACCATACAGACGTGTTGTTGTAACACCGAACCGCCGTTAAACAGTAACGCAAATTGGTTGCATACACCGTTATAACTGAATCGTTCACAGTAAACCGCAGTCATTTAATGGCTGCGGTTTTTTTACTGTTCACTCCCGTGTCAATCACTACGCTGATTGGCACGGAGGATGCACGTT
>ERZ773218.3390-NODE-3390-length-10401-cov-2.863329_pt1 | contig 10401 bp, 8 predicted proteins | sample MGYA00580527_ERZ773218 | MGnify/ENA primary metagenome ERZ773218 (study PRJEB29015, sample SAMEA2737763) | human gut metagenome | biome: human gut; feature: human-associated habitat; material: faeces | place: China | collected 2012 ...
AAGCTGATCTGGAATGGATTTTTGCTCGTAACTATGAAGGTACTGAATAGTTACGCATAAAATTAGTGAACAGTTATGGTGGAAAAATAAAATGGAATGAGTTATAATCATTCCCATGATGAAAATGGTGTCGTTATCTGAAGACGACGGAATGGAGATTAAGATGAGAAAACATCTGGCAATATTAACGGCAGCAGCGATGACAGCGGTGATGCTGACAGCCTGTGGCAGCGGAGATGGAATTGTGATCAATGGAACCACGGCGGCAGAGTCCGGAATTGTGGCGGGAGAAACCAGCGGAGAACAGGCAGAGGGGAACACTCCTGAAGAAACCTCCAAAACAGGAGGTACCAAGATTGAGATTGTCACAGGAGAGACAACTGCAGCAGTGGAGTCTTTAGAGGGACAGACAGAGCCTGAGACTACACAAGAAGCCGGGAAGATGATCATTTCTGCAGAGACTGCGACAACAGGAACCACTGCAGCAGCGACAAAGGCAGCGAATCCGACGACTGCGGCAGCGACAAAGGCAGCGAATCCGACGACTGCAGCAGCGACGAAAGCGGCAGCTCCGACGACCGCGGCAGCGACGTATACGGTAAAAGATGTGAGCAAGACCATGTATGCGTCATCCTCTGTAAGAGTGCGTTCCGGCTACTCGACAAGTACGGATGTACTGGGTGCCCTGTCAGCAGGAGAAAAGGTGACTGTAACCGGAGAAGTGGAAAATGGCTGGGTCCGGGTGACTTATAAGGGCCATACAGCGTATGTGGCAAAGAATTATCTGACTGAGACAGCACCGGCCACCACCAATACTTCCAGTAGTGCCACTTCTGGTACATCAGGAACCAACAGCAGTTCTGCTGGCAATAAGAACCAGGCTACCACCAGTCCGACAACAACCATCAACAATGGAACAACACCGGGTGGCAGTACTTCTGGACACACAACTGCTCCAGATGGTTCTCAGGCTCCTGGTAATACAACAGCTCCAGGTGGAACTACCAACAGCTCTTCCGGTAAAACAGTAACTGGTAACGTTACAGCCCTGGACCCGTCCGGACTTACCATTCAGACCAGTGATGGCCAGTCCTATCAGTTTACCTGGGGAAGTGATGTTCCGGCTTTAGCACCGGGAGAAAAAGTCCAGGTGCAGTATTCTACGGACAGTTCCGGTCAGAAACAGGTAACCGGAATTTCCAGATAAAGTTTCAACGAAAAAGAGAGGTGCAGGATTATGAAGATTATCTATGCGATTGTAAGTTCTGATGATGGAACCAGAGTAACGGATGTTCTGACAGAGAATCATTTCAGCGTGACCAGGCTTGCCACCACTGGTGGGTTCTTAAAAAAGGGAAATGCAACTCTGATGATCGGTACAGAGGCAGAAAAGGTAGACCAGGCGATTCAGCTGATCAAGGATACCTGCGGCAAACGCCAGAGGATCACCTGTAATGTGCCGACGCCCAACATTGCATCGATCTCTGCAGGTTATATGATGACGCCAGTGACGGTGGAGCTTGGCGGCGCAACGATCTTTGTGACGGATGTGGAACGGTTTGAGAAGATCTGATGGAGCGTAGTGGCTGAATAAGATGAAAAAAGCGGATATGCTGTTCACTGCTGTGAACGGCATATCCGCTTTTGGTTGAATTACCAGTACAGTTTCCAATCAGGATTTAAGAACCGGGTTAGTGCTTCCATATAGAAGTAATCGCCCCAGGTATTGCATTCATCCACACCACGGTTTTTGCATGTGTTGGTTGGTGTGTCTCTTGCGTAGGTGCCATGGAGTAAAATACCGTTGGATTTTGTGAAATCGGTATTCGCGCATTTTTCAATCAATGCACGCATCAATCTTTCAGCAGCCGCCCGGTAAGTAGCTGCCTTCTCCTCTGGCAGATATTTGCACATTTCCAGGATACCGCAGATGGCTACAGCAGAAGCAGAAGAGTCACGAGGTTCTGTGGAACCGGTATCAAAGTCGAAATCCCAGTATGGTACCAGATCCTCTGGCAGATGCTCTAAGAAGTAATCAGTAACGCGGCAGAACAGATCAATATATTCCGGATTCTTTAAGTAGCGGTAGCTGAGTGCGATACCGTATACACCCCAGGACTGTCCTCTGGCCCATGCAGAGCCGTTGCGGTTGCCCTGATGGGTAACACCGTAGGTAGGCTCACCGGTTTTGATGTCTAAGAAATGGGTGTGATAGGTGGAGTTATCTGGACGTACCACACATTTCATAGCAGTCTGGATGTGTGCTTCTGCCTTGGCAGCATAATCCGGATTTCCGCTGACTTCTGTTGCCCAGTATAACAGAGGCAGGTTTAACAGACAGTCGATGATCAGACGATATTCCTTCGGATCACCGGTAGTTCCCCATGCCTGTAAGAAATTACCGACAGTGCGGAAACGGGAGATTAAGTTATCAGCAGCTAACAGAGCTGCTTTTTTTGCGTTCTCATTGCCTGTCAGTTTATAAGCGGCAACGCAAGAAAGACTGTATAAAAAGCCCATATCATGATGGTTTACATCGATCCGTTTTTCAATTCGGTTTAAGAAGCTGTCTACCTGCTTGGTAGCTGCCTCGCGGAACGCCGGATCTTTGGTGTATTCGTAGGAAAGCCAGATACATCCGGTCCAGAAACCGGTGGTCCACTCTACGTTTTCTGTAGGCGGATAGAAGCCGTCCTTGGAGTTGGAATCCGGGAACTTATCAGTGAAGACAGGAAGATCCTGGCGGACGATGGAAACGGCTTCGTCCATGGCACCCTTGATCTGCTCCGTGGTGGCAGCTGGGTAAGTTTTGATAGATTCGATGGTCTGTGACATAAGAAAATCTCTCCTTTCGGGGTTTATGAATGTTGAATCCGGTCTACATAAGCACCAGGGGTGATGCCCTCGTACTTGCTGAAAACGCGGATAAAGCTATTAGAGGAATTAAAACCGACCATAGCGCTCAGATCCACAATTTTGATGGATGGATCATCTCGCAGGATTTCTTTGGCCTTCTCGATCCGGTAGCGGTTTAAAAAGTCTTTAAAATTATTATCACTCAGCTGTTTAAAAAGGATTCCACAGTATTTTGGGGAAATGTTTAAATGCTCAGCTAAGTCATTTAACATGATGTCATCCCAGTAATTCTCATAAATGTAATTTAACATCTGATTTAACAGATCCTGGTCGCGGCTGTCTTCCCGCTGTCTGACCTTGTTGATCACGGTTTCCAGGATATTTTTCAGCTTTTTGAAAATGATGGCATCATTCCAGTGGCTGTAGAGATACTTATAATCAATGGGATCATCCAAAAATGCGTCAGGAGTGGTTTTTAACTCCTGGAAGATTCTGGAGATCGTTCCGATAAATGCATAGATCAGGTTCTGCAGATTTTCTCTGGACAGATCCTTATTCGCGATATTCTCCCGAACAACATCATCAAAGATGGCCAGTGCCTCATCCTTGCCATCCAGCACACACTGGATCAGACGTTTTTCCGTCTGAAGTGGATAGGAGTAGTAGGTCGCTGCATCAATGGAGGAAATATCCCGGTAAGTGATCAGCCGTGTTTTGGCGTGAAGATAACGGAATTCCAGAATCCGCAGAGCCTCGTGATAGCATAAATAGAGCTGGTCAAGCCCCTTATGGATATCAGAAAGCACAACCCGGTGGTCAGAGACAGACAGATCCTCCTGATCCTCTAACTGGTTTAAGAGCTGGGTCAGTAACTGCTTGGCCTCCTCAATGGAATCCGTGCGGATGATCAGAGCATAACGGTTATAATCCAGATCAATGTAGATCACCTGATCCTGTTGGATAGAAAGTTCATAAGCGGCCGCCTTCTGGATTGCAATGGCATGAAATGCATGCTCATCTTCTGGATTCATGGTTTCACCAAGAGATACACAATAGGAGGCATCCGGATACTGAAAGTATCTGGAGGAAAGGTCGGGTTTTCTGGTAAATAACAGATCCTTATATGCCTTTGTGTGGGCCAGCTTGGAATTTTCCTCAATGTTATTCCGAATGATCGCAAATTCATCGATGGCTTCGCCAGTCTGGCCTGCCGGGATAGAAGAGGATTCCATAAGCTCTTCCATAGGGCGGTATAAGCGCTCAACCAGGTGGTAACTGAGGTACAGAAACAGGCCGATCGTAAGGAATACGATGATGAAGAAGATCAGCAGTGTCTCTGCAGGAAGCTTATAGGAAGGATACATGGATGCCATCAGCCACTGAAAAGGTGTGATTCCGGTGACCAGTAAGTATCCGCCAGAAGTGTTCTGGGCTTTGCCATAATAAGAAGCACTTTTTGAAACCGAAAGCTTCTCGTAGATCTGCTGGCAGTGCTTCTGAAACTCTTCTGTGTTATGGGAATAGGCGAAGATCCCTGAGCTGTTGTACAGAAAGAAGTCTTCGTCCTCTGAAGCTGCAACAAAAGTTTCTCTCGGTATCGTCACGAGGATCAGAAAAGCGTTTTTCGTATTTTTTGTATGATTCGCCTTCATGATGTAGACCATGTTTTCCAGATCCTGACTTTCCTGATCGTAGCGTGCAAGAAAATATGGTTCATCACTATCATAAAAATGGTCGATCAGCCGCAGGTATTCCTGCTGGTCGATATGAAGTGTGGATAAAAGCTCCGAAACAGCCATGGTGCGGTTATGTGTCAGCACCATATCCACGATCTTGCCATTGAAGGCTTTGACACTCAATGGCATCAGCGCACACTGATACTCGATAGGAAGTGTGTTGTTTATCGACTCCTGCAGACCTTTAGTGGCTCCGATGGCATTGAAATAATACTCAGGCAGGCTGGAGGAGTTGACCCAGCGGATGATGCTCTGATTGGATGCGCATTTTAAAACCGTGTTTAAGATCACGTTCGATGCGATGGTGGCGCCAGACTCCTGGCTTTTGGCTGTCTGCTCTAAATGATACTCATATTCTGCATGTGTCTGCCGCTCCAGAAAAGCACCGCTTAAAACACTGATCAGCAATGCCATGATGATAGCGACTGCAGACAGGATGCGGGCAAGCGTTTTTTGATAAGTTCCGCGAAAATGCATGCAATCAACCCTTCTTTATTGACTGGGCATACACCTCAACTGCACTTAGTCCCTCATGATTGCAGTATCCCAATTTGTGATGGCGGTAAGCAGAATGATCGGAAACCGCTAACTGGTGGAAATCATCGTGAGTCAGTGTCAGGTGTGCTTCCAGTTTTTCACGATATTGATCCAGCACGGATGCATAAGAAGGATCTTTTGCAACGTTGAATTTTTCCAAACGATCTTTCTTCAGATCAAACAGCTCTTCACTGTCAGGCTCTCCGTAGCAGATGTATTTGTAGTTTTCATCACAGATCATGCGTCCAGGAACGGTATAACCACGGAATTCATCCTGCCATTCTGCTGCCACATAAGGCGAGGCAGAGACTGAAGTATTACTGGTGATCGCGTTATACTGGCTGGTTCCGGCCAATCCCTCATAAGGAATTCCGGAGTAATCAAGCATGGTTGGAAGAATATCTAATAAGGAAGAAACTCCTCCGATCCGTCCCTTTTTGATGCCAGGGCCAGAGAACATAAATGGCACATGGTTACTTTCTTCATAGAAAACACCGTACTTGGTGACCATGTGATGACCTGCCATTCCTTCTCCGTGATCAGCAAAGAACAGGATCACGGTGTTCTCACGCTTGCCGCTTTTATCCAGGGCATCCAGGATCTGACCGATCTGCTTATCTGCCATGGCAAGATAGTAGTAGTAAGCGTAGAGATAATACTGGTAATCCAGTGGTGTCCAGTGTGCAGCGTGGCGCAGCCTGCGGTGTGCACAGCATAAATACTGGATAAATTCCGGGCGGTTTTCCAGATCATCAAAATCGAAGTTCTCCGGAAGCGGAGGAAGTTCACGGTCAAGTTCAAAATTCTCAGGATGACATCCATCACGCATCTCACCGATATAACCACAGATGTTGTGTGGATTCTGGATATCAGCGACTGCTAAAAATGGCTGATCCAGAGCAGGAGCCTGGTCAGTCAGCCAGGAGACTGTCTTGGCGGTCGTGTCCACATCCAGATAGGTTTCATAGTCGAAGTTGATGGACGGGTTTGTTCGCGGAATGTTGATCTGCACATCTGGTATTACATCAAAGCCCTTCAGGGCGCCGTAAGAATGATCCTTACCAAAGTGGATGCATTTGTATCCGGCATCAGAAAAATACTCGCCCATGCCTTTGATCTTATCGGAGATGCGGGCAAACGTTCCTGGTTTTATTGATTCGTTCTGCTTATAAATAGGAAATTCCTGAACCGGAAGATTGGTCCGCACATTGGTCTCATGCGGATATCTGGAGGTCCAGAATGACGCTCTTGCAGGCTGACATAAAGGACATGGCGTGTAGGTATAGTCAAATACTGCAGACTGAGCGGCCAGCCTGTCCAGATTCGGTGTCTGGGAATAGGTGTTGCCGTAGGCACTCAGTGCAGTAGCAGACAACTGATCACAGAGGATCAGAAGATAGTTAGTATTTTGCATGGAATCCCCCTTCTGTATAAAAGTTATAAAAATCCATCTAACTTCTGTTAATATAATATAAATAATGGCAAAAAGCAATACCGATTTGTCCTTTGTAGATGAAGTTGAAAAATGATGATGGACAAAAAGCAACTTTTTTGCCGGCATATTGAAAAATGAAAATCGTCTGGAAAATGAGAGATTTACTTTTGAAAACAGGCCGGGTATACTTAAGCCATCGCAAGGGAGAACACCTACCACGTCAGGGATGACGAAAATAAGAAAGGGGGATTCTGATGCAGAACAAAGAAAATGCAAAGGCTGGAATTGGAGAACGGTTCATAGCCGGAGCAAAAAGCATTGGAAAGAATTATCAGCTGTACTTATTATTACTTCCGGGTCTGTTATGGTACCTGGCATTCGCTTATCGGCCGATGACCGGATTGCGGATCGCCTTTTACGACTACAATATCTTTAAAGGTATTGCCGGAAGCAAGTTTGTTGGATTCAAGAATTTCATTGATTTCCTAACAGGACGGGATTTCATCCGAGTATTTAAAAACACCATTATGATCTCCTTCTGGCAGATCGTTGTGTGTTTCCCGGTTCCGATCCTGCTGGCAGTTGCCGTTACTGAGATGAAGAACAAGATCGTAAGCAAATTCACTCAGATGGCAACGCTGCTTCCATACTTTGTGTCAGTCGTAGTTGTTTGCGGTATGGTAGTTAACTTCTTATCACCAAGTACCGGTATCATCAATATGTTCCTTATGAAACTGGGAATCGAGCCGATCTACTTCATGGTAAAGCCTCAGTATTTCAGAGGAATCTACACAACCATGACCTTATGGCAGACAGCAGGTTTCAACTCTCTGGTTTACATTGCGGCGATCATGGGTATTGATCCTTGTCTTTATGAGGCAGCAACCGTAGACGGAGCAGGCAGATGGCAGAAGATCAAAAACATTACGATCCCGGCTATTTTGCCTACCGTTGTAACAATGTTCGTACTGAATGTAGGTAAGATCGTGAAGGTTGGTTACGAGGCAATCCTTCTTCTGTACCAGCCATCAACCTACTCTGTATCTGATATCATCGCTACCTATTCTTACCGTCTTGGTTTTGAGAATGGTAACTATGGTCTGTCTACAGCCGTTGGTCTGTTTGAGGCATTCATCGCACTGGTATTAGTAGTTGTTTCCAATAAAGTAAGCCGTAAGATTACGGATACAGCACTGTGGTAAGGAGGACGATATGAAAAAACATAAGAATCATGGCCGTGTCATAGGTACCGGCGAACGGATTTTTGATGTGGGAATGACAATCCTTGGAATTTTGATCTCCATCGTTGTACTTTACCCAATCTATTATGCACTGATCGCTTCCTTAAGCAAGCCTTTATATGTGGAAAATGGTACCGTTATGTTTTCCATCAAGCATTTTACTTTAGAAAGCTATAAGCAGGCCTGTGCAAAGCCAGGTATCTGGCTTGCCTATGCCAATACCATTTTCTATACTGCATTTGGTGTCCTGGTCAATATGGCTTTCTCTACCAGTATGGCATATGCATTATCTAAGAAAAAACTGATGTTCCGCAAATTCTTTACCTTATTTACAGTATTCACCATGTGGTTTAACGCCGGAATCATTCCGACCTACTTAAACTTCAAGAATTTCGGACTTCTGGATACCAGAACCGCAATTATCTTCGGTTTTGCCATTAACACCTACAACATGATCATCATGAAGAGCTTCTTTGAGCAGGTTCCGATGGAACTGGAGGAGGCAGCCTTCATCGATGGAGCAAACCATTTCACGATCTTCTATAAGATCTTCCTGCCATTATCAAAACCGGCATTAGCAACCGTTGCAATGTTCTACGGTGTAAACCGTTGGAACAGTTACTTCTGGGCTATGCAGCTGTTACAGGATGACAAGAAAGCTCCACTTCAGGTTATGTTAAAGAAGATGCTGGTTGACCGTGTAGCCAACGCAGCAGATGCAGCTTTAGTGACTGCAGAGTCCATGAGCTCACCGACTACAATTATTTACGCTGTGATCATCATTGCGATCATTCCAATGCTGATCGTGTTCCCGTTTGTTCAGAAGTACTTTAAGACCGGCCTTACCGTGGGCGGTGTAAAGGGATAAAAAAAGGAGGAAAATAAAAATGAAAAAAGATTCCAGAAAAGTAATGGCGCTCATGCTGTTAGCAGCTATGACTGCATCCATGACCGCAGGCTGCTCAGGAAAGAGCAGTGAAACTACCAGCACAACAGCAGCTACACAGGCAGCAGGTACAGAGGCAGCAGGCACAGAGGCTGCAACCGAGTCCGGCTTAGAGGGCAGCTTGATCAGTGCTGAGCCAAAAGAGTTTACGATTTTTGATAACTTCAACAACATGCCATTCGATAGCAACTGGCAGGTATGGCAGGAGGTACAGAAACGTACCAACATCGGTTTAAAGGGTACGATCGCTCTGACCAACTCCAACGAGGATGAGGCTTTCAACTTAATGTTAAGCTCCGGTCAGTTAGCTGATATCATCAGCTACAAGGATAGCTCTGAATTAGAGAAATTAGGCCGTGATGGTGGTCTGATCCCATTAAATGACCTGATTGATCAGTACGCTCCACACATCAAAGCAGTTATGGAAGAGGATGACCGTTTCCGTCAGTCATGCTACTCCTTAGACGGTAACATCTACTATATTCCAAAGAACCAGGAGCTGCTTTCTGCAGAGTACTGGTGGATTCGTAAAGACTGGTTAGATAAGCTGGGTCTGGAGGTTCCGACAACGGTAGACGAGCTGCATGATGTATTATATGCATTCCGCAACGAGGATCCAAACGGCAACGGCCTGAAGGATGAGGTTCCGTTATTTGACCGTGCAGGCTGGAAGATGCCAGAAGAGTACCTGTATCTGTGGGATACCAGTACAACCTTCTACCCAAGAGATGGCAAGATGACCTTTGAGCCGTTGGAAGAGAACTTCAAGACTGGTGTTAAGGGTATGATCCAGTGGTATGAGGAAGGCATCCTTGACCCAGAGTTCTTCACAAGAGGATCCTCCGCACGTGATACCCTGTTAAGTGGTAACTTAGGTGGATGTACTCATGACTGGGTAAGTGCCGGTAACTACAACACTTCCTTAGCAGATGCGATCCCAGGCTTTGAGATGGTTCCATTTGCTCCGCCAGCAGATCAGAATGGCAACGTAAAAGAGCGTGTCAGCCGTTATCCAGGCGCAGGCTGGGGTATTTCTTCTATGTGCTCCGATCCTGAGACTGTGATCAAATTCATGGACTACTTCTTCACAGAAGAGGGCGATGCATTAATGAACTGGGGTATCGAGGGTGATACTTATACAGTGAATGCAGACGGTACCAGACAGTTTACTGATAAAGTGTTAAAATCTGAGTTAACTCCTATTGGTTATCTGCGTTCCATCGGCTCTCAGTATCGTATCGGTATGTGCCAGGATGGTAACTACGAGAAAGCAGTTATGACTGAGATCGGTAAAGAAGCAAGTGATATGTATGATTCCCATCCAGAGTGGTTTGGTACTGATATGCCTCCATATGCAGATGGTGAGATCGAGTTAAAATACACTGCTGAGGATGACACAGAGTACAAGAACATCATGGCAAGCATTCAGCCATATGTAGAAGAGAAATTCCAGTCCTGGGTACTTGGCGTTAATGATTTCGAAGCAGATTATGATGATTTCATTGCTGAGTTAAAGGCTAGAGGTATCGACCGTGCACTGGAGATCAACCAGAAGGCATATGATACTTACTTAGGCAAAAACTAATTGGTGATAAAATGCCGGGATTGGGGAAACTCGATCCCGGTTTTTGGTTTGAACGCAGATAAGCA
>ERZ773218.3395-NODE-3395-length-10383-cov-2.810612_pt1 | contig 10383 bp, 7 predicted proteins | sample MGYA00580527_ERZ773218 | MGnify/ENA primary metagenome ERZ773218 (study PRJEB29015, sample SAMEA2737763) | human gut metagenome | biome: human gut; feature: human-associated habitat; material: faeces | place: China | collected 2012 ...
TGTAATACCCTGATAAATAAATACTTATGTGAAAACAAAAAAGGAATTACTGAAAATTTGCATCCCTTCAATACTCATGCTACTTGGCGAGTAGCGTTCATTTCATGCCGCAAATGTAGTAAAAAATAACATAACACAAGCAAACATTAGGCTTTGTTTGTGTTTCAACCTTAATTCTCTTTAAATCTTCGTTCTTATTTCTGATGTATAGACATGGCAATAGAAACGAAATGGCCTCGTTATTCCCGAAATCATCACGTTATCCGAAGTAAATTCCATATAACATCATGTAGAGATGGAGCGTGCTCCGTCTCCCACCGCCTGATAGTAACTAAAATACCATTGTAAGGGGATGAAACGGGACACGCTCCGTCTCTACAACTAAGGAATATCCTTTCACTCCTCTTGTTAAGGCTACTCGCCAAGTAGCAGTCAGTTTGGCTACTCGCCAAGTAGCGTACTTTTCTTCACCCTACTTTCGGCGCATAATTATACACACTCTCGAAACAAAGTTTGTTTACGGTTGAGAGTTTTTCTAAAGAGAAACTCTTCAAGTATATTTGCGTAGTCTTGATAGATTTATGCCCTAACAGTTCACTGATCATCTCAATCGGTACGTTTTGCTCCTTCAAGGTCGTGGCGAAAGAGTGACGAATCGTGTATGAGGTAACCCGAGTATGAATGCCAATGGATTCCGACAGTATTTTCAATCTGCGGTTAAAACCTCCTAATACGGTATTATATTCCTTGTAGGCATCCTCACCGGTCTTCATTCCCTCTAAAAAAGGAAACAGATAGGGCGAATCCTCGGTTGTATCGGCTGCCAACTCATTCAGCAGCCCTTGTGCCTCCGCTGGGATCTCCACCTGTATAAGGGATCCGCTTTTCTGCCGATAATAAGACAAGATCCCTTCCTTGATATCCTCCTTTCGCAAATGCGCCAAATCCACGAAAGCCATCCCGCAAAACAAAAACATCAGGCAAAAGGCTGATTGGGTCCTCTTCTGTTGTGGATCTGTCACCGGGCTTGTCATCAGCAAGCGTAAGCTTTCCGAAGGCAACGCCTTTTTACGTTTACTCTCAACCCCCGTAAACACATGCTTAAACAAATGAGGAATATAGGCAGCCTCACCCACCTCTACCGCTAAATTATAGATGTGACGAATCCGGCGCATATAAGTAGATACCGTGTTACGAGCACATCCCTTGGCCAACAGCCAAGATTGATAACGCAAAAGTGTATCCCGATTAATATACGCATAAGGAATCTCTTCCCGGCCACAAAAACATTTAAACGACCTCAACGCATCTTGATAACTCTTCGCCGTGGAATAACGCTTTTTCTCACGCAGGCAGGTGATATACGTAAGTACACCCACCACAAAATCATTCTCATTCATACTTTATCTCCTTAAGAATTAATACATAAAAAAATCCTCTATCTCTCCGTTTACACAGGAAAGATAGAGGATCTTCATAAAATCCTTAAAGAAATATATTATTTTCCGGCTTTCTCAGCAGCAGCTTTCTTATTGATCTTCTTCTTCTGCAACTCGTAAGCGATCGGAGTAGCGACGAACAAAGTAGAGTATGTACCGATAATGATACCTAATAAGATAGCGAACGTAAAGCTTCGGATCGTGCTACCGCCCAAGATGAAGATACACAATACAACCACCAACGTAGTCAATGATGTATTAAATGTACGACACAAGGTAGAGTTCAACGCATCATTGATCACTTGATAACGATCACGCTTCGGATACAAAGCGATCGTCTCACGGATACGGTCGAATACAACCACGGTATCATTGATAGAGTAACCGATAATCGTCAAGATAGCTGCGATAAACGTCTGGTCTACCTCCATTGAGAACGGAAGAACCTTCCATAACAAAGTATAGAAAGAAATGATACACAATGTAGTCGTAGCAACAGAGGCGAACGCACCAACAGAGAATGACACATCACGGAAACGAAGCAGGATATAAGCGGCCATACAGATCATGGCGAAGATTACCGCTAAGATAGCGCTATTCTTGATATCGTCTGCCATGCTAGGACCCACCTTCTGCGAACTCTGTATGAAAGTAGTCGTGAACTCATCTAATGTAGTTCCTTCCGGAAGTAAGGACTTCACGCCCTCAAACAATTTATTCTCGATCTCTTGATCTACCGTAGGATCATTGTCTTCGATCTTATAGTTGGTAGATACACGCACTTGATCCGCTGTACCGATCTGGATAACACTAACAGAACCGTCTAACTGGGCATCCAGCATATTACGAACATCGTCTGTCTTCACCTCTTGATTAAAACGAATCACGTAGTTACGTCCACCCGTGAAATCGATACCGTTATTCAAACCGATCGTCATCATAGAAATAGCACCCAATACGATAATAGCGGCCGGAATCAAATAACCGACTTTGCGAGCACCCAAGAAATTGATCTTCGGGTTTGTCAGCAAGTCTTTCGTCAGAGAAGTCGTGAATGTCACGTTCTTCAATTTATCTTTCGCTAACAATGCCTCATAAACGATACGAGTCAAGAACACGGCTGTAAGGAAGGAAGCGAACAAACCGATGATCATCGTCGTAGCGAAACCACGGATAGGACCCGTACCGAAATAGAACAATACGATACCGGTAATGATAGATGTCAAGTTTGAGTCGAAGATAGCGGAGAACGCATTGCTGTAACCGTCGGCGATCGCCTTTCCTAAAGACTTACCGGCGCGAAGTTCCTCTTTCGTACGCTCATAGATCAATACGTTCGCATCGACTGCCATACCTAGCGTCAACACCATACCGGCAATACCCGGCAAGGTAAGAACCGCTTGGAAAGAAGCAAGGATACCCATCGTGAAGAAAATGTTCAATACCAAAGCACCATCGGCGATCAATCCCGGTACCAATCCATAGAATGCGCACATATAGATCATCAACAGCACCAATGCCAACACGAAAGAGATCACACCGGCATTGATAGCCTCTTGTCCTAATGACGGACCAACGACGTCTTCTTGAACGATATGTACGGAAGCAGCCATCTTACCCGATTTCAATACGTTCGCTAAGTCCTTCGCCTCTTCCGGTGTAAAGTGACCGGTGATTTGTGAACGACCTCCCGTGATCTCATCGTTTACGTTCGGAGCGGAATAAACCATCTCATCCAAAACGATAGCGATCTGGCGACCGATATTCTCTTTCGTCAAACGAGCCCAAGCCTTAGAGCCTTCGGCATTCATAACCATGTTAACCATTTGCTCTGAACGACCGGCTTGTTGCATAAAGTCAGCGTTAGCATCTGTTACTACGTCACCACCTAAAGCGGGACTTCCGTCACGGTTCGTTACCTTCAAGGCATATAACTCAAAGAACTGCTCTTTATCATCGATCGCCTTTACACCCCATTTTAAAGCCAAGTTACGAGGCAATACCTCTTTCACTTGTTTCATGTTCAGGTATTCGCTGATCTTCTCCATATCTTTTGCTTGAGCGATACCTACCGTCGAACCCGGAGACAACTGACCGTTGTACTGGCTAATCTGCAATAATGCAAATAATGGATGTTGCTTAGCGAACTCTTCCATGCTTTGATTAGCTTCCGTATCTTTTTTATCTTGACCGAGCTCAGCCAACAAAGAATCGGCCTCACTTACATTCGCATCAGCGGCATCAGCGATTTTCTCAACATTATCGGTAGCAACAGAATCAGCGGAAGCCTCCTTACTTAGGATAGTAGCCAATACATTATCAGCGGCAACCAATTGTTGATAGATTTCCGGCAACTTATAAGTTTCCCAGAATTCCAAGTTAGCGCTACCTTGAAGCAACTTACGAACACGTTCCGGTTCTTTCACACCCGGCAACTCAACCAAGATACGACCCGCTGTCTCCAAACGTTGGATGTTCGGAGAAACCACACCGAAACGGTCGATACGAGTACGCAATACGTTGAATGAGTTATCAATCGCACTCTGCAACTCTTGTTTCAAAACAGAAACAACCTGAGCGTCTGAGCTCTGGGGCGTGATTTTATCTTTTAACTCGAATGTACTGAAAATAGCGGAAAGACGTGCGCCGCTATCCAACTTCTTATACTCCTCAGCGAAAAGGTCGATGAAATCTTTTTGGCTAGTCGCTTGATGCGCATAAGCTAAATCCAACGCCTTGTTGAAATTCTCGTCTTGGTTGTTGTTAGACAACGAACGGATTACATCCGCCACGTTCAACTCAAGGACAACGTTCATACCGCCCTTTAAGTCAAGACCTAAACTAATTTCCATTTCACGGCATTGCTTAAGCGTATAGCCTAACCATACCTTCTGAGTAGATAGTGAGTCTAAATAAGCACTCTCTTTCGCAGGATCTCCACCCGCATACTCAGCGGCTTTACTGTTGTAATGTTGCGTCACGAACGAGAACGACAAATAGAACAAACAGACAAGCGTAAGTAACACCGCGAAGACCTTTACAAATCCTTTGTTTTGCATCTGAATCTTAGGTTTATGTTATTACATTATTTATATTCGTTTTTTCACAGGGTGCAAATATAGACTTTTTTTCTTTGATAAAGAGCAATTAGTATAATTATTTGTCACGCTCATAGTTTATTTCAAACGCAAATGTATATCTTTGGGGCTAAAATAATAAGGAAAATATACCATGAAACAGTTATTATTCGCTCTGTTATTTATCCCCGCCCTGCTATTCGCGCAAGAGGATCAACACTATCTGGCAGGGGCCGTTCCGGTTGCAGACGGTAAAGTCGTTTTTACCCGAGAGATTAATGCCCCCTCTTTAAGCAAGGCACAAATCTACCAACAACTATTAAAATGGGGACAAGAAAATTTTAACACAAAGGAAAGTAGAGTAGCTTATCAAAATGAGGCAAAAGGCGAGATCGCCATTATCGGGGAAGAATATATAGTATTCTCCAGCACAGCCTTATCCCTCGATCGGGCGATGATGAAATACCGTATTATCATTGAATGCAAGGAACATGCTTGTACCCTGCAACTTGCGGGCATCCGATATGAATATAACGTGTCTTACCAGAACGAGCCGGAGAAATACCTAGCCGAGGAATGGATCACGGACGAGTATGCCTTGAATAAGAGCAAGACGAAATTGAACCGTATCAGCGGTAAGTTCCGTAAGGCCACGATTGACTTCGCGGATAAGACGTTCGATAGCGCAGCCAACGCATTAGGCGCACAGTTGCTGACAGCTGCACCGGTAGAACCAGTATCCGCTCCGCAACGGGAAACACGACCTGTGGCACCGATGGAAGGTTTCGTAGCGTTCCAAGCGGACAAAATACCTAGCACGATCCTCCAAATGTTACCGGACAACGCTTTACAGATCAAAGCCGTAAAAGGAAATACGACCGACGCAAACGTTGAATGGAAAGGCATAGGCAATATGTTCGGTAAAACGATCAGTACAATCTCCATATCCAAAGATAGTCCTGCTTATAAAGCGATTGGCAATAACGACGTATATCGATTATCCTTCTCCAAGCCCGGCACATCTGCCGATGCGCCATGGATTATTATCGAGTGCCGTAAACAAGGCGAGACCTCCGAAGGACAGCAAACGATGTTAATCGGCGAGATTACGAATGTATGGATCAAATAACGAAAAAGAGAGTTGCATTTATGAAAAAGATTCTATTATTAATATATATGATGTTCCCTGTGCTAGTCATGGCGCAGGGGCATAAAGGCGAGGTAGACGAATGCGCCCCCATGAAAAACGGGAAGGTATGCTATAGTGATGATGTAGAGATCGAGAATACCTCTAAACTAGAAATATTCAACGCTATTAACGCATGGGCTAAGAAATCTTATGGAAAAGATGTCTTCTTATCCAACGTAAACTCGAACAAGAACAAAGGGACCATCTTCGTAAGCTCTAAGGTTGAATTATTGTTGAATGATACAGACAAGACTATCATTAAATATAAAATGCGTATCACCTGCTTCGACAACCGATACACGATCGAGGCGAGCGATATCGTATATCAATACGATCCGCTAAACGATAAAAAGTACAAGACCTATAAAGCGGAAGATGTGATCGCCAATAATGGGGATAGCAATACGATAGCGCTGATCAAAGATCCTAAGCTATTCTGTAACGCTACCTTCTTCTTTGTCGAGAACTTGTTCGCCGACGTATTTGACGCTGCGCAGAACGCAGAATCCGAGTGATGAAACCCTTTTATTCAAGTTTCAAATAACACCATAACGGGTAGTGGTCTGAATAAGCGACCTTATCCACGGAACAATTCATAGAGGTCATGTTCGGGGAATGCAGGATATTATCGATACGGAACCAGAAGAAATTTTGATTATAGGTAATACCCATTCCCCGGCCAGACTCGGCAAAAGCATCCATCAAATCCCCTTGGATCGTACGGTGCGCATAAGAAATAGGCGTATCATTAAAGTCACCGCATACTAAGACATAATCTCCTTTAGCGTTCTTAATCTCTTCTGATACCGCTTCCGCTTGCTTAGCCCGAATCCGGAAAGCAGGTCCTAGCTTTTGCTCGAACGCTCCTTTCAAATCGTCCAACCCATCCGAGCTAAAGCTCTTTATAAGGGATGAATAACGGGTCCGATCCTCCATCGTCAGTTTAAACGATTCCAAATGGTTATTAATCAAGGTCAACTTCTTTCCCTTGATGTTCACTTCATGTACGGAAGAGCCGTTATAATCCGAATCGTATTTCACCATCCGGGAATTCGACAGCGGATATTTGGAGAACACAGCGATGCCGAAACTCTGGAATTTCGTGGAGCTTTGATAAAATACGGAACGATAAGGATACATGCTCAACGCATCATAGATCTTAGAGGCAGTAAGGCTCTTCTCTGATTTAGCCGTGGCATATTCCTGCAAACAAACAATATCTGCGTCCGAGTTAGCGATATATTGGATAATCTTGTTCGGAGCTATCTTCGTATGATTCTTGTACCCAAAAGCCATCACATTATAAGTCAGCACCTTCAGTACCTCTTCCCGAGGAACATCCTTATGCGAGTGAAACGGAAAATAGCGTTTCACGGGACCCCAACATAACAAGAAGGAGAATATGCCGATCAATAAGAACTTCCATTCCCATAAGAACAGCCAATAGATAATAAAGCAAAGATTGACTACACATAAGACAGGAAAGGCTAATCCCAGATAAGATAACGTCATACTCGTCTCAGGAGACACCCGATCCGAATAAGCCGAGACTATCAACAATACGACAGCCACCACATTCGCTACGACGAATAAGAATTGAAGAAAAATCCGTAGAGTTTTCATAAGTATCTGTTATTTCTTACTGGCGTCGAAAAGTCGCTTTTTCTCTTCAGCGGAAAGGCTCTCATAACCGGAACGTTTCAATTTATCCAGTATAGTATCTAGATCCACCGACTCCTGATGTTTGCGTGCGTTATACTCATAATCCGTCTCGTTACGTTTATAAGTCACACGCATCTTCGGTTTCCGTTTGCCCAAATTCACGAACCAGTCGATCAACCGATTCATCGGAGCGGTCAAGTCCTTTCCATTACGAATACGGGAAGCGAACCACATACCAAACAAAGCCCCGCCGATATGGGCGATATGTCCTCCCGCATTATCAGAAGTCATCGCCAACAAATCGATCACCAGCGTAAAGATAGCCAAATAAATTAATTTGATCCTTCCGATCAAGAATAAATTAATCTCCAAATCCTTCCGGTAAAACGACACGGCGAAAACGATCGCCATAACAGATGCCGAAGCCCCCATCAAATAGCTAAAAGAAGCCACGTTCTGGAAATAAGGGAAAATATTATAAGCAAGGACAAACAATACCGCACCGGCAAGCCCTCCCAATATATACAAGCCTCCCAACTGCTCCCGTAAGTTTCTGGCTGGAAAACGTGTTTTGGAAGATAGAACCGAACCAATACAACCAAAGCATATTGAACAAGATATGCAAGAAGTCAAAATGAGTGAACATATAAGTAAACAACGTCCACGGACGGAAGAGCAAAAGTTCCGGAGAAGCCGGTAACTGCAAATACTGCAAAAAAGGTACCCCTTGCACATTAAAGAGCATAAACAATACGCTGGCCAAACGTATCAAGATAAACAAGCCTACATTTATATATATCAGTTTCGACAGGATATTACCCGACTGAAACATACGCTTCAAATTAGTAAAAATACCGTCCATTGTCTGCATCTTTCTTTTTCCAATAACGAATTAGGAAATAACCGAATAACATACCCCCCAAATGAGCGAAATGCGCTACCGTATCGCCACCAAAACTAGCCACACCCATAAATAGTTCGGCAAGACCATAAAATATTACGAAATATTTGGCTTTAATCGGGATCGGTATGAACATCAAGTACAAAGGAACATTCGGGAAGATCATCGCGAATGCCAACAAGATTCCGAATACGGCACCCGAAGCGCCAATGGTCACGAAATAATTCAAGAACTCGCTTTTGCTGATAATCTGGGCTCCATTCAAGTTTATCATGTCTTGGCTAGCGAAGATCACATCCCGCAAATTAAAGAACCATACCACCTCTTGTACCAAACCGGCGCCTATACCCGTCACGAAGTAAAAAATCAAGAAACGTTTGGGGCCCCATACGTTCTCCAATACCCGGCCGAACATATAAACGGCGAACATATTAAAAAACACATGCGCAAACGAATGGGTATCGTGCATGAACATATAAGAAACGATCTGATAAGCCTTGAAGTCGGTAGCACCCGGGACGTGAAGCCCTAATAAATCCACTAAATCGACGCCGACTTTCGGCAGTGCAAGGCTGGCTACCCAAAATAGCAAGTTTATAATGATAAGATTTTTCGTTACCGGCGGGATACTATTCAAGAACCCCGAATTTGTCTGATTCATCATATACTACGTTAATTTAGCGGCAAAGGTAAATATATTTTAGCCGTTTTTGCCCATAATAATACTAAAACATATGTAAATCGGTAAAAAAAGTAGGTTTTTCTTTTGTGATATTTCAAAATAAAACTACATTTGGAGCCGTCTATCGGTTATCATAGTTTTGTTTAATATATTAACAGTCAAACCATCATGAACAAATCAGAATTTATTAGTGCAGTCGCTGAAAAATCAGGTCTCAGCAAAGTGGATGCTAAAAAGGCAGTAGAAGCTTTTGTTGACACAGTTTCTAACGAATTAAAAGAAGGCGGTAAAGTCGCTCTACTTGGCTTCGGTTCATTCTCTGTGTCAGAGAAGGCCGCTCGTAAAGGTGTTAACCCGAAAACTAAAGAAACCATTGAAATCGCAGCTCGCAAGGCCGTGAAGTTCAAGGCTGGTGCTGAATTGAACGAGCTAATCAAATAAGAAACACCATTATTCTCTATAGAAGAAGGATACGATGCAAATTGTATCCTTTTTTTGTGTACCTTCGCGTACAAATAAAATCCGAATTATAGTTAGACGAATATGGTTATCGAACAACAGATTACCGGGGCTATCATAGCCGGCATCAAAGAGCTGTACGGAGCGGATGTCACCGCTAGCCAAGTGCAGTTACAAAAAACGAAAAAAGAATTCAAGGGGCACTTGACCCTAGTCGTATTCCCATTCCTTCGCATGTCGAAGAAATCTCCGGAGCAGACCGCTCAGGAAATCGGTGAGTACTTGTTGAGAAACGAGCCAGCGGTAGCTGAATTCAATGTAATCAAAGGATTCCTTAACCTGACGGTCGCTTGCTCTTGCTGGATCGATTTACTAAACTCGATCAATGAGCAGCCCGCTTACGGTATCATTCCGGTTACCGAGCAATCGCCTTTGGTTATGATCGAATATTCCTCTCCCAATACAAATAAACCGCTTCACTTGGGCCATGTCCGCAATAACTTATTAGGATACAGCTTATCGAAGATCATGAAAGCGAACGGTAACCAGATCGTAAAGACGAATATCGTAAACGATCGTGGTATCCATATCTGTAAATCCATGTTGGCTTGGCAGAAATGGGGAAATGGAGCTACCCCAGAGTCTACCGGAAAGAAGGGTGACCATCTGATCGGTGACTTTTACGTATTATTCAGCAACAAATTAAAAGAGGAAACCCATGCGTTAGAAGCGAAAGGCCTTACCAAGGAAGAAGCCGAGGCTCAATCCACCTTGATGGCGGAAGCCCGTGAGATGCTTCGTAAATGGGAAGCCGGAGACAAAGAGGTGCGTGCGCTTTGGGAAATGATGAATAATTGGGTATACGCCGGGTTCAACGAGACCTATAAGATGATGGGCGTAGATTTCGATAAGATTTATTACGAGTCTCAAACCTATCTGGAAGGAAAAGGCAAGGTGATGGAAGGCCTAGAGAA
>ERZ773218.3405-NODE-3405-length-10339-cov-10.174543_pt1 | contig 10339 bp, 6 predicted proteins | sample MGYA00580527_ERZ773218 | MGnify/ENA primary metagenome ERZ773218 (study PRJEB29015, sample SAMEA2737763) | human gut metagenome | biome: human gut; feature: human-associated habitat; material: faeces | place: China | collected 2012 ...
TAATGGGATGTTGCTAGGAGTAAAGCAGAAATGTGGAAAATGTTCTGTAACATGGACTGCTCTTCATTGAACTCTGTGAATAAAGTGTAATCCCTATACCGTCCTTCTGAGCTTTTGATTTGATGGTATCTTGCCAAGTATCCTTGGATGAGTAAAGGTCGTTGATGTTTATTTTTCTCATCTCTGAAAGAAAAGGTATAGGAGTAGAGCTGGCCGTTGGAAAAAGTGTAATAAATCAGATTTATTCGTTTGGAAAAATGTAACTTCCTCTGTTTGTCCACTATGGAAAATGTTTGTATGCTCTAACAGGAACAATTATATTCAGGCAAGAACTATTATATCTTATCGGGTATAATTCTGTTTGTTATACCAATATTATACCTGAAATGGTATAAATCAATAGATTTGACTGAACTCCATAATGTCGAGCATTTAATATAGTATTCCGTCAATGGCAGAATGCCAACTTTGATGAAAATGACCATAGTACCAATGGCTTATCGGATGGTTGTCGGTTTTGAGATGGTGCAGAAGCATATCCATCGTTTCCCGTCCAAATTGTATATCCTCAATCAATGAAGGATCATTTATAGTCCATTGGCTAAGGTTGTTTTTGGAGAATAGTTCACAATGTGAAGGTGCGGTATGTGTGTGACAACTGTATCAATCAGGAAGCTAGCAGGGATGGCATTCATCTTATTTGGATCATAAACAGGAACTTCGTTCTGCCAATATAAATTGCGAGAAATATCATTTTCTTGCGACTCATTTGAATGAACACGGTATTTGTTTCTATTCCATTCATTTATGCGATAGATACGGTCAATAGAGATAGCTCCACCTACACAAAGGATGGTATGATTACAAACTTGTAGAATGGAATAATCGGGAACAGCAACGAAGCGTTTGAAGTTGAGCATTGCGCCATCGAAATAAGCAGGATTATCATGATTGCCTCGCACAAACACAATCCAATTGTTGTCTTGGTTCATTCGCTTGGCGTTTCGTCTAACTATCTGCTCATAGTACTCTTTCTTTTCGAAGCCGAAGCCACAATCCCCGGCTACAATTAGCAAAGTGTCTGTAAGCTGATATTGGATACAGAGTTTGAACACCAACTGATTAAAGTTTCCATGAATATCACCAGAAACAATAATTGTCTTGGCTTCGGGAAAAGATAGTGAGAATATGCCGTTGTGATTCATCTTTTTTTAATAGACTAATTCCATTGTTTTTTTAATTGTACAATTCGATAGTTAATGTTGCTTCTTTTTATAGTTCGTCAATCAATCGCCTAACTTCGTCCATTGAAATTTCTCCTTCTATATGTTTACGAACTATGTTGTGCATATTCTTATCATCTTTTTGATTTTCACGCCATAAGTTGGGGATTCATATAGCTACAAAAGTACAATAATAATCCAGATATTGAATATAATTCACTACATTTGCATTATAAAATCGTACCAAACAGTGAAGCTAAATAGAATAAAGGCGGTTCTTTTGGAAAAAGGTATCTCTCAGACGTGGTTGGCGAAACAGCTTGATAAGAGTTTCAGCATGGTAAATGCCTATGCTTGTAATCGGATTCAGCCTAATTTGGATATTCTACAACAGATTGCAGAGATATTGCAGGTAGATTTGAAGGACTTAATAATTGATAAAAAAGATAGGTAATAATATACAAGCCTTTCTGATGTTATTATTGAGTTTAATTGATTAGAATATAAAAATAAGCAATAAGATGGCAAACTTAAATATTGAACAGAAAAAGGTGAAAAGCCTTTTTCAAGAATCGAAATACAACTTCCTTATACCTGATTACCAACGCCCATATGCGTGGGGTGAGATGGAGTGTAAAACTTTATGGGACGATTTGTTTTCGTTCTCTTTCCCAAATGATGACTGTGACCAATTTGTTGACGATGAAGAGTATTTTCTTGGTCCCATAGTAACATTTAAGAATAGAAACCAAATGGAGGTAATTGATGGGCAGCAACGTTTAACGACACTTATGCTTTTGTTAAGGGCTTTTTATAATAAACTAGGTAGTATGAAAGACTCTCGCTCAAAACGGATGAAGGAGGATATTGAAAAATGTATTTGGAGAGCTAATGAATTTGGGGAGTTTGAAACATCTGCTCTGAAAATCAATTCACAAGTTGCTACAGATGAAGATAAAGAAGAGTTTATTGCAATATTGAAAGATGGACAAGGAATTGGCAAAAAAAGTCGTTACGCAAAGAATTTCAATTTTTTCGTTGAAAAGATAGATGCTTTTCTAAGTAATTATCCATCTTATTTTGCATATTTCCCGGCTCGTGTGTTGAATAACTGTGTCCTTTTACCAATAGAGGCAGAATCACAAAATACGGCGTTAAGAATTTTCTCAACCTTGAATGATAGAGGGAAACCTCTCTCTGATGCAGATATTTTTAAGGCGCAACTTTATAAATATTATTCATCATTTGGCAAAAAAGATGAATTTATAGAAACGTGGAAAAATCTAGATAAGATTACTAGCGAAGTGTTTCATCCAATTTATGGTACACCATTAGATGAATTGTTTACAAGATATATGTATTATGAACGAGCACTTGCAGAGATAAAATCATCAACAACAGAAGCTTTGCGCAAGTTTTATGAAGGAGATGGCAGTTATCCTCTTTTGCATCAGCCAAAGACATTGAGTAATCTTGTAAGCCTTGCCAAATTTTGGCAAGATGTTAACAATCAAGAAACAGAACGTTTCTCAGATAAAGTTCTAAAGCGTTTGTTCGTACTTAGTTATGCTCCTAATGGAATGTGGACGTATATCACTTCTGTGTATTTTATGTACCATCGTGATGAAAATGATGAAATAGAAGAAAATGCTTTTTGTCGTTTCTTGGACTGTATAACAGCTTTCATATGGGCGTATGCTATAACTAATCCAGGTGTTAATTCTTTGCGTACCCCTGTGTATGCGGAAATGGTTAAAATAATCAAAGGCGAAGAAGTAACATTCTCAGATTTCAAATTTTCAGAAGAACGTTATCGTGCGCAAATAACAAATTATGTATTCAATAATAGTCGTGCGATTACAAAATCAATGATTACTTGGTGGGCTTTTCAACATGATAATCAATCATTATTGTCATTGGAAACTAGATTCGATATAGAACATATATATGCACGAAACAGACGGGATAAAGAAAAAAGCTTATCAAATCCTCAGAATGTAGAAATACTTGGGAATAAAGTTCTTCTTGAGAAAAGATTGAATATCAGAGCTTCCGACTATCGCTTTGTAGATAAAGTAAAATATTATAAAGGTTTTACCACTGCTAATGGTCAGGAAAAGAATGGCTCTCAAATTGTAGAATTGGCAGAGATAAGTAATTCATATAGTGATTTTACTGAAACTGATATTATTAATCGTAATTCTAAAATTATTGATTCGTTTGTGAATTTCCTTAGAGTGAATCAATTATTGAAAGAGTAAAGTTATAGCTTTGAATATCAATTTGTTTTTTGACATAAGCTTCCGATAATTTACAATATCAAGAACATGACTCCTGAAGAAAAAGCAAGAATAAAGATAGACCAGTGGTTTGCCGATGCTGGTTGGAAAGTAGTCAACAGGGAGGATTATGAACCTACTTGTACGGCTGTAGCCATAAGAGAAGGTTTATTGAAAGGAAATCTTGAGGCAGATTATTTCCTTTTCATTAATGGAAAAGCAGTAGGGGTACTTGAAGCTAAGCGTGAAGAAACGGATGCTTTTGCTTCAGAGGTATGCGAGCAAGCAGCCTTATATGCAAGAAGTGTTCCGAATATCTATCAGGCATATCAAAAGCCATTGCCTTTTATCTTCACTTCGAATGGTAAGGAACTATATTGCTGTGATTTTCGTGAACAAGATTCTTGTTTCAGGCAGATCATGAATATCCCTACACCACATGAATTGGTAAAGAGGCTGGGAATTGAAGATGCATTTGCCGGACTCCCTACATTGAAAAAGAAAGGGCTGCGTGATTGCCAATATGAGGCAGTGACAGAACTTGAAAAGAGTTTCCGTGCCGGGCAAAATCGGGCGTTGATGGTTCTTGCCACCGGTGTGGGTAAAACATATACTGCTTGTCTTGCTGCCTACCGGATGCTTTCTTATACACCAATGCGTAGAGTGTTGTTTCTTGTAGACCGAAATAATCTTGGAAAACAAGCAGAAGGAGAATTTGGAACTTTCCGTCTGACAGAGAACGGGGAGGCTTTCAATACTATCTTTACGGTCAATCGCCTTCGCTCGTCTTCTATTCCTTCTGATAGCAATGTCGTTATTTCTACAATACAACGTCTATTCTCATTCTTGAAAGGAGAAACTATTGAGGATAATGATGATGACGAGAATGAACCTATAGAGGAAGTAACCTTGCCTCCTAATCCCAACTTACCGCACGACTACTTTGATATGATTATCATAGACGAGTGCCATCGCTCCATTTATGGGAACTGGCGCAAGGTGCTGGAGTATTTCGATACGGCAAGATTGGTTGGTCTGACCGCAACTCCTATCCCTGAAACAATGGCATTCTTCAATAATAACTGCATTGTTAACTACACATTGGAAAAGAGTATTGTTGATGGCGTGAATGTGGATTGTCGGGTATATAGAATAAAAACGCAAGTCACAGAAACGGGTGGGGCTATATTAGAGGGTGAGAAATTTAAAGAAGAAACAAGATATACAGGTGAGGTTAAGATTGTAAGTAGTAAGGAAACCAAAATCTATACAAATAAAGAACTTAATCGGAGTATTATCAATCCGGCACAGATAAAGTTAGTCCTTTCGACCTATCGGGATGTGGTTTATACGGAATTGTTTAATGACCCGCAACGTGAACCAAATATGGACTTTTTGCCCAAAACATTGATTTTTGCTCTCAATGAAGCTCATGCTACAAATATCGTACAAATAGCTAAAGAGGTGTTTGGACGGACTGATGACCGCTTTGTTCAGAAAATTACCTATTCGGCAGGCGACAGTAACGAACTGATACGCCAATTCCGTAACGACAAGGATTTCCGTATTGCTGTCACCTGTACGTTGGTTGCCACCGGAACAGATGTAAAGCCGCTGGAAGTAGTGATGTTCATGCGTGATGTGGAGTCATTGCCTTTGTATATTCAGATGAAAGGGCGTGGAGTACGTACTATTGGTGATGAGCAACTTCGCAATGTTACCCCGAACGCATTCAGCAAGGATTGTTTTTATTTGGTTGATGCGGTAGGCGTGACGGAACATGCGCAAACAGTGGCACCTATAGATGATGCTCCTACAACAAAGACGATTACTCTAAAGGAGCTATTAGAACGTATTAGTCATGGCTATATTCCTGACGAGTATCTCAAACGGCTTGCTGCAACGCTTGCCCGAATATACAACAAGGCGGATGATCCGCAACGGAAAGAGTTTGTCCGTTTGTCTCATGATGACATGAAGGAACTTTCTGCCAGAATATACGATGCACTGGAGAAAGGCATTCTTCCACCGTTTGTAAGCACTGATGAGCCTAACAATGAACGTAAGGGGCTAGTCGCTCCGCTTGCCAATCATGCAGATGCTCGGAAATACCTTCTTATACTTGCAGCCGGATTCGTCAATACATTGATGCCGGGTGAAGATACGCTTATCTCCAAAGGGTTTTCCATTGAGGAAGCAAAAAATACGACAGAGGCTTTTGAAGATTTTTGTAAAAAGTACTATGACGAAATAGAGGCACTGCGCATCATTTACAACAATGAGGGAGAGCCTATAACCTATTCGATGCTAAAGGATTTGGAGAACAGACTTAAAATGGCAAACAATCATTTTACATCCAAACAACTCTGGAACTCTTATGCCATAGTTAACCCTAAAGTGGTAAGGCGTTCCATTACCAAAGAAGAAAGCGATGCATTGACCAATATCATACAACTTGTGCGCTTTGCTTTCCACCAAATCGAACGATTGGATAGCGTAGTTACTACCTCTAAACAGTTTTTCAATCTTTGGTTAGGGCAAAACCAGCGTGAAATAACTGACAAACAGCGAGAGGTTATCAGTCGTATTGTGGATTACATCGCTTCTAACGGAGCTTGTACTATCAGAGATATTCGTGAAGATGATGCTACCCATGCAGCCCAAATGATTAGAGCGTTTGGCAATATGCAGAAGGCAGACGAGGCACTTCATTCACTTTACACATTTGTAGTTTTAAGAAAAGCAGCATAAAGAAATGGCAACAAATAATACAACAGAGCAATCGCTCACCAAAAAAGTATGGAATCTGGCAACCACTCTTGCCGGACAAGGAATTGGATTTACTGATTATATTACCCAACTGACCTATCTTTTATTCTTGAAGATGGATGCCGAAAATGTAGAAATGTTTGGAGAAGAGTCGGCTATTCCAACTGGTTATCAGTGGGCAGATTTGATAGTACTTGATGGCTTGGATTTGGTAAAACAATATGAAGAGACCCTTAAATTGCTTAGTGAGCAGGATAATCTGATAGGTACGATTTATACGAAGGCGCAAAACAAGATAGACAAGCCTGTTTATCTGAAAAAGGTCATCACCATGATTGATGAGGAGCAATGGCTCATTATGGACGGTGATGTGAAAGGAGCTATCTACGAAAGCATTCTTGAAAAGAACGGACAAGACAAGAAAAGCGGGGCAGGACAGTATTTTACTCCTCGTCCACTTATTCAGGCAGTGGTAGATTGTATCAATCCGCAAATGGGGGAAACGGTTTGTGACCCGGCTTGTGGAACGGGTGGATTCTTGCTTACAGCTTACGATTATATGAAAGGTCAGTCAGCAAGTAAAGAAAAACGTGATTTCTTGCGTGACAAAGCTTTGCATGGTGTGGATAATACGCCTTTAGTGGTGACGCTTGCTTCCATGAATCTTTATTTGCATGGTATTGGTACAGACCGTAGTCCGATTGTTTGTGAGGATTCTTTGGAAAAAGAACCGTCAACTCTTGTAGATGTGATTCTTGCCAATCCTCCTTTTGGAACTCGTCCGGCTGGATCGGTGGATATTAACCGCCCGGATTTTTATGTAGAGACCAAGAATAACCAGTTAAATTTCCTCCAGCACATGATGCTTATGCTCAAAACGGGAGGACGTGCAGCAGTTGTACTTCCTGATAATGTTCTCTTTGAGGCTGGAGCAGGTGAGACTATTCGTAAACGCTTATTGCAGGATTTTAATTTGCATACTATCTTGCGTTTACCTACAGGTATTTTCTATGCCCAAGGCGTAAAAGCCAACGTGTTGTTTTTCAGCAAAGGACAACCGACCAAGGAAATATGGTTTTACGACTACCGTACAGATATAAAGCATACGCTTGCCACCAATAAACTGGAACGGCATCATTTGGATGATTTTGTTTCTTGCTATAATAATCGAGTAGAGACATACGATGCAGAAAATACTCCGCAAGGTCGTTGGCGTAAATACCCTGTAGATGAAATTCTTACCAGAGACAAAACAAGTCTTGACATTACTTGGATAAAGCAAGGTGGTGAGGTGGCCAACCGTTCATTGGCAGAGCTGATGGCTGATATAAAGGATAAAAGCCAAACGATAAGTGCTGCTGTGGTTGAACTTGAAAAGCTACTTGCGAATATTGAAGAAAATTGAGTTATGGGAAAAGAGATTTTCACAAATGATAAATATATAAACGACCTGTTCTTGAAGGTTGTTAACCTTGTCACGCAGGCAAGGGAACGTGTGGCAACAGCCGTCAATATAGCTGAGGTTTATACTAAGTTCCATATCGGACAATATATAGTAGAATATGAGCAAAAGGGGGAAACAAGAGCCGAATATGGAAAGGCGGTGCTGAAAGAACTCTCCAAACGTCTGACTGATAGGTTGGGAGATGGATGGTCATATTCAACTCTTAAGAATATACGGCAGTTTTATATTGTTTTTTCTAAAGGGCTAACCAGTGGTTGTCCAAAGCCGAGTCAAAAGGCTAACCAGTGGTTAGCCGATTATCCGAAGTCAGAGGAATGTATCTCTGAGCCGACATTCGCTCTCTCATGGTCTCATTATCTTATACTGATGAGGGTGGAAAATCCGGATGCCCGCAGTTTCTATGAAATAGAATGTACTCAACAACAATGGTCTAAAAGACAACTCAGCCGTCAAGTAGGAAGCTGTCTTTATGAGAGATTGGCTTTGAGCCGTAACAAAGATGAAGTAATGCGGTTGGCTAAGGAAGGACAATCTATTGGGAAACCATCAGACATTATCAAGAATCCCATCACATTAGAGTTTCTTGGTCTAAAACCCGATGCAGTTTATTCAGAGTCTAAATTAGAGAATGCCATTATCAACAAGATGCAGCAATTCCTATTAGAACTTGGCAAAGGATTTCTATTTGAAGCAAGGCAGAAAAGGTTCACATTTGATGAGCAGCATTTCTTTGTTGACTTGGTGTTTTACAATCGTTTACTACAATGCTATGTGCTTATAGATTTGAAGATAGACAAACTAACTCACCAAGACCTTGGGCAGATGCAGATGTATGTCAACTATTACGACCGCTATGTCAAACAAGACTTTGAAAAGCCGACAATTGGTATTCTACTGTGTAAGGAGAAGAACGATGCACTAGTGGAACTTACCTTGCCTAAGGATGCTAACATCTATGCTTCTGCTTATCAACTCTATCTCCCCAACAAGGCTTTATTGCAAGCTAAGGTGAAGGAATGGATTGAAGAGTTTGAAGAAAATGAGGAATTAAAGAAACTGGAAGAACATGAATAGTAATTGTGCAGCCAAAACTGCACAATTACAAACAGAAATATAATGATGGATACAAAAGCGTTACGTCAAAAGATACTCGACCTTGCGATACATGGAAAACTTGTACCCCAAGATCCCAACGATGAACCAGCATCAGTTCTGCTCGAACGAATCAAGGCTGAAAAAGAACGACTGATAAAAGAAGGCAAAATTAAACGGAGTAAGAAGTCTGCAAAATCTTCCGATACGCCCCATTATCCCTATTTGTTACCAAATGGGTGGGAATGGTGCAATTTAGAAGATATTGTGTGCGAATTGAAATACGGAACTTCAGAGAAGTCTTTAAGTGTGGGAAAAATAGCTGTCTTGCGAATGGGGAATATTACTAATGTCGGTACAATCGATTATTCTAATTTAGTGTATTCGTCAAATAATGAAGATATTAAGCTGTACTCACTTGAAAAAGACGATTTACTGTTCAATCGCACAAACAGTAGTGAATGGGTAGGGAAAACGGCAATCTATAAGAAAGAACAACCAGCCATATATGCTGGCTATCTTATTCGCATTAGACCGATATTGATTTTTTCAGACTACCTTAATACTGTAATGAATAGCAGCTATTATCGTAATTGGTGCTATAATGTAAAAACGGATGCTGTTAATCAATCTAATATCAATGCTCAAAAGCTTTCGCAATTAATGATACCTATTCCACCCTTAAAGGAACAAGAAAGAATTGTTGTAGAGGTGGCTAAGTGGATTTCTTTAATTAATACTATCAAGAATAGCAAGGAAGATTTACAAACAACTATCAAGCAGGCAAAAAGTAAAATCCTCAATCTTGCTATTCACGGCAAACTCGTGCCGCAAGATCCGAATGACGAGCCAGCCATTGAACTGTTGAAGCGCATAAATCCCGACTTCACACCTTGTGATAACGGGCATTATACGTTTGACGTTCCGAGCGGGTGGATAACGACAAATTTAGGGTCAATATTTAATGTCGTATCAGCTAAAAGAATTTTGAAGTCAGATTGGAAGCATAGTGGTGTTCCATTTTATAGAGCACGTGAAATAGCCAAGCTGTCTATTTATGGACTTGTAGATAATGAATTATATATTTCAGAGGAACATTATAACTCATTAAAGGAGAAATTTCCAGTACCCAAAGCGTCAGATATTATGATTTCTGCCGTTGGTACTATTGGCAAATGCTACATTGTAAAAGAGTCTGATAAGTTCTATTACAAGGATGCAAGTGTACTTTGTTTGTGTAATGACTATCAAATAAATGCGAAATATATTTACCACATCATGAGAAGCGAATATATGCTAAAACAGATGTATGATAACTCAAAGGGTACAACTGTTGATACCATTACGATTGAAAAGGCAAAACAATATATATTGCCCCTACCTCCACTTGCCGAGCAACAGCGCATAGTAGCCAAGATTGAAGAGACATTCTCCATTTTTGACGGTATTCAAAATTGAGGCTGTCTCAAAATGAGACGGCCTTTTTTTGTGTTTGCAAAAAAATCGGGCAA
>ERZ773218.3417-NODE-3417-length-10295-cov-3.848438_pt1 | contig 10295 bp, 8 predicted proteins | sample MGYA00580527_ERZ773218 | MGnify/ENA primary metagenome ERZ773218 (study PRJEB29015, sample SAMEA2737763) | human gut metagenome | biome: human gut; feature: human-associated habitat; material: faeces | place: China | collected 2012 ...
CATCAGCTATCGCACGAATGGTATAATTGGGATGTTGCTTCAATAACTGAATCGCATAGTTAATACGAAGTTCATTAATATACCCGTTGAAATTAGTTCCGGTGTTTTCCTTGATCATCCGGGCGAAACGCGCATTATTCAAATGTACAATCTGAGCCAGATCCTCTCTCGACAATTCCGGAGACAGATATAACTGATCCTGAACAAAAAACAAAGTTCGACCACGAGATGGCAAGAAAACTTCTCGTGTTTGAAGATAAGGTTCAGAGAGACAATTATATCGAGACATTATCAGCAAAATATTCAATAAAAAAAGAAGATTTGCGGGGGCTTGTCATAAAAAATGCGAATATGGCTTCAAGCAGGACAAAGAAAACATTTAGTCAGAGTGATGGATATCAGAAAAACGGCAGGAAACCTAAGGAAAAAGGAATAGAATATTCATATAAATTACTGCTTTCATGGCTTGTAGACAGCCCTGAGCTTTTTGGGAAAGTAAGCGATATCGTTGGCAGAGAAGATTTTGAGGAAGAACCGTATAAAAAGGCGGCAGAACTTTTATATGAACAGTTTGAAAAGGGTGAGGTTATTCCGGCAAGGATAGTAAATCATTTTGAGGAAGCAGACGAGCAGAAAGAGATAGCGGATATTTTTCAGACAACATTTAAGGTCAATATGAACAGCGATGAGAAAGAGAGAGCACTCAATGAGCTGGTGTTTAAGATAAAAGAATACAGTATTGATAAAAAATTAAAAAATCTGACAGATATAACAAAACTTCAGTCGCTAATGATTGAAAAAAATAAAATTCAGAACAGAGATAAAATGCATATTTCTCTAAAAGATGGTTAGAGTATAAACGAAGTCATTTATACGGTAGATGATGAAGTTTGTTACATAAAAGAAAGGATGGAACAATATGGCAACAGAGAAGAAACCGGCTAGAAGCACAGGGAAAAAATCTGCAGCTAAGAAAGCAGAAGAAAAGAATATCGAAGAAGAAAAGAAGAAATTTCAACAGAAGCTTATTGCTTTGAAAGAGCTTGCAAAGAGCAAGAAAAATGTGCTGGAGCTTGGAGAAATCAACAATTTCCTGGCTGATGTTCAGCTTGATGAAGAAAAGACGGAAAAGGTTATTGATCTGCTTGAGGCAAGCGGTGTTGATGTACTGAGAATTTCAGATGACAAGGACGATGCCGACGATGATGCACTTATCCTTGAACTTGAGGAGAGCGGCGAAGTGCCTGACGAGGACGAGATTGAAAATATCGACCTCTCGGTGCCTGACGGAGTAAGTATTGACGATCCTGTTCGTATGTATCTTAAAGAGATAGGAAAAGTTCCGCTTCTTTCTGCTGATGAGGAAGTAGAGCTTGCAAAGCGTATGGAAAATGGTGACATAGAGGCAAAGAAAAAACTTGCAGAAGCAAACTTAAGACTTGTAGTAAGTATCGCAAAGCGTTATGTCGGCAGAGGAATGTTGTTCCTTGACCTTATTCAGGAGGGTAACTTAGGTCTTATAAAGGCAGTTGAAAAATTTGATTATAAAAAAGGATATAAGTTCAGCACATATGCTACATGGTGGATTCGCCAGGCCATAACAAGAGCCATTGCAGACCAGGCGAGAACAATCCGTATTCCGGTTCATATGGTAGAAACGATCAACAAGCTGATCCGCGTTTCCCGTCAGTTACTGCAGGAGTTAGGCCGCGAACCTACGCCGGAAGAGATCGCAGAGGAGATGCACATGTCTGTGGAGCGTGTCCGCGAGATCCTGAAAATTTCCCAGGAGCCGGTTTCTCTTGAGACCCCGATCGGCGAGGAGGAGGACAGCCACCTCGGTGACTTCATCCAGGATGACAATGTGCCGGTACCGGCAGATGCGGCAGCATTCACGATGCTGAAAGAGCAGTTGGAGGATGTCTTAAGCACACTGACCGACCGTGAGCAGAAGGTTCTGCGTCTCCGTTTCGGACTTGACGATGGCCGTGCGAGAACCCTCGAAGAGGTTGGTAAAGAGTTCAACGTTACAAGAGAGCGTATCCGTCAGATTGAGGCGAAAGCGCTTCGAAAGCTCCGCCATCCGAGTCGTTCCAGAAAACTTAAAGATTATCTGGACTAAGTTTTCGGTCAGGAGAAAAGACATGCAGTTATCAAAAAGACTTTCCGCGGTAGCGGAGTTTGTCACCCCGGGCGGCTGCCTGGTCGATGTGGGAACAGATCACGGCTATGTGCCGATTGCGCTGCTGGAACAGAAGAAGATTTCCTCCGCAATCGCCATGGATGTGAACCGCGGACCGCTGGAGCGGGCCAGGGAGCATATTGCGCAGTACCAGATGGGGGACTACATAGAAACAAGACTTTCCGACGGACTCCATGCCCTGCGTGCGGGAGAGGGTGATTCTCTTCTCATCGCGGGCATGGGCGGCGGGCTTACCATAAGAATTTTAAGCGAAGGTGAGCCGCTGCTGTCCGGTTTTCGGGAGCTGATCCTGGAGCCGCAGTCGGATATCGACCGCGTGCGTGCATGGCTTCTGGAACACGGATTTTTCCTTGCACAGGAGAATTTTGTAGAGGAGGATGGAAAATATTATCCGATTCTGCGGGCAGTGCCAGGGGAAAAGGAGAATCTGAAGGCGGAGGAGCTTTTCTATGGACCGCGCCTTCTGGAAAAGGAAAATCCGGTGCTGAGGGAATACCTTCTGAAACAGCAGGAGCAGAACCAGACGCTGATCCGCCAGCTTTCGGATCACTCCAGTGAAAAGGCAGCACAGCGCCTTTGGGAATTAAAAGAAAAAGAGGCAGTACTGGAATCTGCGCTTGCGCGTTTCCATACGATGTAACGACAGCGTTTGCACAAGAGGGGCGTGTCTGAAAATTTCAGCAGTTGTAATTTTCGGGCGCGCCTTTTCTGTCACTTCTGAATTTTCAGAAAGTTTTGCAAGAAGGAGGAATTACAATTGATTCAGGTAACAATTGATGGAAAAGGATACGAATATCCGGAAAATTGCTCTTATTATGAGATTGCAAAGGATTTTGAAAAAACAATGGACGCGCCGATTGTCCTTGTGAAAGTGGACGGACGGCTGCGGGAGCTGCACAAACAGCTGAAAAAAGACTGTGAACTGGAATTTGTGACGACGAAGGATGAGATCGGACATAAAACGTATCAGAGGAGTCTTTCTCTTCTGCTGGTAAAAGCGGTGTATCATGTGGGAGGCTACGATAAGATCCGCCATGTGATGCTGCATTTTTCGGCGGGCTCGGGCTTTTTCTACACGGTGGACGGCGATATCACGCTGAATCAGGCGTTTTTGGACGAAGTAAAAGCGTATATGCATGAACAGGTGGAAAAGGCGGTGCCGATTTATAAGCGGAGTGTCGATACGCACGAGGCGAGAGAACGGTTCCGGCTGCATGGCATGACGGATAAAGACCGCTTGTTCCGTTACCGCCGTGTCTCCCGTGTGAATCTGTACAGTCTCGGGGATTTTGAAGACTATTATTATGGATTTATGACGTATGATACGAGTTATCTGAAGTATTTTGATCTCTATTTATACGATGACGGCTTTGTGCTGCAGATGCCGGAGAAAAAGGCGCCGGAGACGGTGCCGGCGGCGAATCTCTCCCCGAAGGTGTTCCAGGTGCAGCGGGAATCGGAGCGCTGGGGTGAGCAGATGGGAATTTCCACGGTTGCCGACTTAAATGAACGCATCACGAAGGGCAATATTCAGCAGATGATGCTGATTGCGGAGGCGCTGCAGGAGCAGAAGATTGCGAAGATTGCGGAGCAGATTGCGGAAAGAAAGCAGGTTAAATTTGTGCTGATTGCGGGTCCGTCTTCCTCCGGAAAGACAACGTTCTGCAACCGGCTTTCCATCCAGCTTTCAGCGCATGGTCTGACGCCGCATCCGATCAGCCTTGATAATTACTATGTGAACCGGGTAGATACGCCGCGGGATGAAAACGGCGATTATGATTTTGAATGCCTGGAAGCACTGGATATCGAGCTTTTGAATCGGGATATGACAGCACTTTTGAACGGAGAGCGTGTGGAACTGCCGTATTTTAATTTTAAGACGGGCAAGCGCGAGTACAAGGGGAATTTTATTCAGATGAAGGAGACCGATGTGCTGGTGCTGGAGGGGATTCACGGGCTGAATGAAAAACTGACGTGGTCGCTTCCTTCGGAAAGTAAATTCCGGATTTATATCAGTGCGCTGACGCAGATTAATGTGGATGAGCACAACCGGATTCCGACGACGGATGGCCGGCTGATCCGGCGTATGGTGCGTGACAGCCGGACACGGGCGACGTCGGCGAAGGAGACGATTGCGATGTGGCCGTCGGTGCGCCGCGGGGAAGATCGTAATATTTTCCCGAATCAGGAGAAGGCGGATGTGATGTTCAATTCAGCGCTGGTGTATGAGCTTTCGGTGCTGAAGCTGTATGCGGAGCCGCTTTTGTTCCAGATTGAGGAGGGAGAGCCGGAGTACCAGGAAGCAAAGCGGCTGCTGAAGTTTTTGGATTATTTTGTCGGAGTGCCGATTGAGGATATTCCCAAGAATTCGATTCTGCGGGAGTTTGTGGGCGGAAGCTGTTTTGATGTATGAGAGGCTGCTTTGTGGGATCTGCGATTTGGGGATGGACAAGAAAGAGAGTTTGTGGTATGATTATTAACTGTCTGATGTTCCGTTTTTGACAAAGTAAGATATGTAATCGCGGCTGGCAGGACCGAAAGGGGCCAGGTGAGGAAAGTCCGGGCTTCGCAGGGCAGGATGCCGGATAACGTCCGGCGGAGGCGACTCCAGGGATAGTGCAACAGAGAGATACCGCCAGGTTTTTCCTGGTAAGGGTGGAAAGGCAGTGTAAGAGACTACCGTTTCTCTGGTAACAGAGAAAGCCATGTAAACCCCATCCGAAGCAAGACCGAATAGAAAACGTATATGGCTGCCCGTCATGTTTTCAGGTGGGTCGCTTAAGGGGACTGGCGACAGTTCCATTGGATAGATGATTACACACGACATAACCCGGCTTATCGTTTTGCTTTGCATAAGACGGAAATTCAGGCATCTGGATAAAATAAGTACGCCGGGAACGGACACGAGTGGATTGTGTTTGTTCCCGGCGTACTTATTTTATCCGGCCATCTGGCGCAAGCCGCACATTCCCGCGGACCGCTGCATGGTGTGAAAAAAATGCATGTCATGAAAGAAAAAATAAAGGAGACAGCAGGATGAAAGTGATATTGGCTTCGGGGTCACCCAGAAGAAGAGAGTTGATGGAGATGTTGGGAATACGGTGTAAGGTTCAGGCTTCAGGGGCGGAAGAAGTTGTGACGTCTGCGGAACCGGAGAAGGTTGTGGAGGAGCTTTCACGGCTGAAATGTCTGGATGTTGCGGAGATTACCGAAGGGGATGCCGTTGTGATCGGGGCGGATACGGTTGTGGCTTTTGAAGGGGAGATCCTTGGCAAGCCGAAAGGGATAGAACATGCCAGAAGCATGATGCAGCAGTTGCAGGGAAGGGTGCATCAGGTGTATACTGGAGTTACGATTGCGGTAACAGAGGGGGACGCAAAGCGTGTGGTATCGTTCTGTGACCGTACAGATGTAGAGTTTTATGCGATGACAGAGGAGGAGATAAACGGGTATCTTGCTCTTGAGAAAGAGGGGGAGGCTCCTGTGTGGTCGGATAAGGCTGGAGGATACGGAATTCAGACGGTGTTTGGGACAAAGTTTGTGAAAGGAATCCAGGGAGACTATTATAATGTGATGGGACTGCCGGCGTCCCGGGTTTATCATGAGTTGAAAAATCTGGGCGTTCTGGAATAGAGGGAGGTAAGAGAAGATGAAAAAGTTTTCGGAAATTGAATACGTAAGGCCGGACATGGAGGCAGAGCGGGAAGAAGTAAGAGCGTATACGAAGGCGCTCAAAGAAGCAAAATCATATGAGGAGCTGCGCGGACTTTTTATGGAAGAAAAAACGCGCGAGGATGCCTGGGCGACAATGGCGGAAGTGGCGCAGGTAAGATATACGGTGGACACCAGAGATTCGTTTTATGAAGGAGAGGTTCAGTTTTGGAATGAGACGATTCCGGCGATCCATCTGCTGATACAAAAGGCAGAGAAGGTGATTCTGGAGTCTCCGTTTATCAAAGAGTTTGCAGAGGAGTTCGGGGAATTTTTTGTGAAGAATATGGAGGTTGGCCAAAAATTAGCGGACGACTGTATCGTGGAGGATCTGATCGAAGAGGCGAATCTGACGCAGCAGTACAGTAAAATTACGGCGAATGCTTCGACGGAATTTAAGGGCGAAACGTGTAATTTTTATGGACTGCTGAAGGCGATGCAGAGTACGGACCGCCAGATGCGGAAAGAGGCGATGACGGCATGGGGAGATTTGTATGAAGAGATTTCCGGGGAGCTGGATGCGCTGTATGACAAGCTGGTTCCGCTGCGCGATAAAATTGCGAAGAAGCTGGGATTTTCTTCTTACATTGAATTTATTTACCTGAGCTATGGAAGATACGATTATACGGCGGAGGATGTTGCAAAGTTCCGTGCGCAGGTGAAGGAGAAGATTGTACCGCTCTGCCTGGAGCTTCGGAAGGAGCAGGAGAAACGGCTTGGAGTGGACAGGCTGCATTATTACGATGAGGAGCTGATTTTCCCGGAAGGAAACGCGGTTCCGGAAGGAACTACGGAGGAACTGGTTGCGAAGGCGCAGAAGATGTACCATGAGCTGTCGAAAGAGACGGGTGAGTTCTTTGACTTTATGGTGGAGCATGAGCTGTTTGACCTGGAGACGAAGCCGGGAAAACAGACAGGCGGTTACTGCACATTTCTGAATACGTTCAAGGCGCCGTTCATCTTCTCCAACTTTAATGGTACGAGCGCGGACGTTGATGTTCTGACTCATGAGGCGGGCCATGCATTCGAGGCTTATACGGCGGCAAAACAGATTCCGTTTATGGATATGGTATTCCCGACAAGCGAGGTGGCGGAGATTCACTCGATGACAATGGAGCATTTCGCATACCCCTGGATGAATGCATTCTTTGGAGAGAAAGCAGATGATTACCGTTATGCGCACCTGATGAGCGCGCTGGAAGTGATTCCGTACATGGTATGTGTGGATGAGTTCCAGCATAAGGTATTTGAAAATATCGGCATGACGGCCAAGGAGCGCCGTGCGATCTGGCATCAGTTAGAGCTGACCTATATGCCATGGAGAAATTATGACGGCCACAAGTTCCTCGAGGAGGGCGGTTTCTGGATGCAGAAGCAGCATATCTTTGTGAACCCGTTCTATTATATTGATTATGCGCTGGCACAGATCTGTGCTTTCCAGTTCTTTGAGCGTTCCAAAAAAGAGCCGGAAAAGGCGTGGGACGATTATTACCGTCTCTGCCAGGCAGGCGGAAGCAAGGGATATTTTGCACTGCTGGAGCTGGCAGGACTGAAGAATCCGTTCGTGGATGGAACGGTGGAAGAAGTCGTTGCGGGACTGAAGCCCTATTTAAAACGAAAAGTAAAGTATACGATCCGTCCGGTAAAAGAGGAAGATCTGAAAAAGGTAGCCGAGGTGGAGGCGCTATGCTTCCCGGCTGCCGAGGCGGCAGGTTATGAAGACTTCATGGAGCGGTACAAAACCTGCAAAAACAGCTTTTTTGTGGCGGAAACTGAAGACGGCGAAATCGCAGGCTTCTGCAATGGCTGCTGTGCGGATACCGATTATCTGGCGGATGCACTCTACCATGACGCCACGCTGCACAACCCGGACGGCGATTATCAGATGATTTTCGGACTGGACGTCAATCCGAAGTTCCAGAAACAGGGCATTGGAGAAGCACTGATGCGTCATATGGTAAAAAGCGCAGGAGAGCGTGACAAAAAAGCCGTTGTTCTTACGTGCAAGGATCATATGATTCCATTCTACAAAAGGATCGGATACGAATATATCGAACTTTCCGACTCGACGCATGGCGGTGCAAAATGGCATAAGATGATGTACCGTTTCTAAAAAGAAATGGAAAGCAAAAAGGGCAGAACAGGGAGATACGAAATTTCTCTGTTCTGCCTTATTTTTCAAAAAAACAGGGCTCTTAACGAAGGCTTTTTCTCAGTAACGGAGTAAATTTCAGAAAAAAATACAAAAAAATAGTAAAAAAGCAGTTGACATCTAACGTACGTTAGCATATACTAACAACTGAAATAGAGATGAAACTCATTATCATACACAGGAGGTAATTGACTATGCCTTTAACGATGGCAAATCCAGGCGAATGTTACACAATCAGAAAAGTTGGCGGAAAAGAAGAGACCAGAAGATTTCTTGAAAATCTTGGCTTCGTCGTTGGCGGAAACGTGACAGTCGTATCGGAAATCGACGGCAATCTCATCGTGAATGTGAAAGATTCCAGGGTAGCCGTTGGAAAAGATATGGCAGCCAAAATCCTGATTTGATAGGAAAGAAGGAGAGAAGATGAAGACTTTAAAAGAGACTTCCGTAGGAGAAACCGTTAAAGTTGTAAAACTCAACGGCTCCGGTCCGGTCAAAAGAAGAATCATGGATATGGGAATCACCAAGGGTGTTGACGTATTCGTGCGCAAAGTTGCTCCGCTCGGCGATCCGGTCGAAGTAACCGTCAGAGGATACGAATTATCCTTAAGAAAAGCAGATGCCGAAATGATTGAAGTAGAGTAAATTTTTTTTGCCTGCTTGTTAGCGGATGCTAACAAAAGCAAGCTGTAGCCAATATTGGTAAGGCTTGTGAAGCTATTAAAATCAGTAAAAATCAAAGAAAGAGGGGCATGGAAAAAATGGCAATTAAGATTGCACTCGCAGGAAACCCGAACTGCGGTAAGACAACATTGTTCAATGCACTGACAGGCTCCAACCAGTTCGTAGGAAACTGGCCAGGTGTAACCGTCGAGAAAAAAGAAGGAAAGCTCAAAGGCCACAAAGATGTCACCATCATGGACCTTCCGGGTATCTATTCTTTATCTCCGTATACACTGGAGGAAGTGGTAGCCAGAAATTACCTGATTAATGAAAGACCAGATGCGATCCTGAACATCGTAGATGGTACCAACATTGAGCGTAACCTGTATCTGTCCACACAGATCATGGAACTTGGTATTCCGGTGATCATGGCTGTCAATATGATGGATATTGTTGAAAAGAACGGAGACAAAATACATATCGACAAACTGGCGAAAAAGCTGGGCTGTGAAGTTGTAACCATCTCTGCTCTGAAAGGAACCGGAATCAAAGAAGCTGCTGATAAAGCAGTGCAGATTGCACAGAAAAAAGGTGCTGCTGTACCGGTTCATGAGTTTGACAAGGATGTGGAGGCAGTCATCCGCACCGTTGAGAGCAAACTCGGAAGTGATATTGTAAATGAGCAGAAACGCTTCTTTGCAATCAAACTTCTGGAGAAAGATGATAAGATCACAGAGCAGATGAAATCCGTTCCGGATGTATCTGCCGAGATCAAACAGCTGGAAGACAAATTTGATGACGATACCGAGAGTATTATTACAAACGAGCGTTATGTTTATATTTCCAGCATCATCGGTGACTGTGTCACAAAGAACAAGAAAAACGCCATGACAACATCGGATAAGATCGACCGGATCGTAACTAACCGCTGGCTGGCACTTCCGATCTTTGCAGTTGTTATGTGGGTTGTATATTATGTATCTGTCACAACAGTAGGTACTTTTGTAACGGACTGGACCAACGATGTACTCTTTGGAGAGATCATTCCGCCGGCCATTGAAAATCTGCTGAACGCGATCCACTGCGCTGACTGGCTGCAGGGTCTGATCCTGGATGGTATTGTTGCCGGTGTTGGTGCCGTACTTGGATTCGTACCGCAGATGCTGGTACTGTTCCTGTTCCTGGCATTTCTGGAGTCCTGCGGTTACATGGCGCGTGTTGCATTCATCATGGACCGTATCTTCCGTAAATTTGGACTTTCCGGAAAATCCTTCATTCCGATGCTGATCGGAAGTGGTTGCGGTGTTCCTGGTATCATGGCTTCCCGTACCATCGAGAATGACCGTGACCGTAAAATGACCATCATGACAACAACGTTTGTACCTTGTGGAGCAAAACTTCCAATCATCGCCCTGATCGCAGGCGCCCTGTTTAATGGAGCTTCCTGGGTTGCACCAAGTGCTTACTTCGTTGGTATCGCAGCAATCATCTGCTCCGGTATCATCCTGAAAAAAACAAAACTGTTCGCTGGCGATCCGGCTCCGTTTGTTATGGAGCTTCCGGCTT
>ERZ773218.3432-NODE-3432-length-10253-cov-3.386448_pt1 | contig 10253 bp, 5 predicted proteins | sample MGYA00580527_ERZ773218 | MGnify/ENA primary metagenome ERZ773218 (study PRJEB29015, sample SAMEA2737763) | human gut metagenome | biome: human gut; feature: human-associated habitat; material: faeces | place: China | collected 2012 ...
TTTGCTTACAGAATTTGCAGCCTGGCGTACTGACGCCAATTGGAAGACGTGGTGGAACGGCGGACGTAAGTACCTCCGTTTCGACGAGCCTGGAGCTTCCGGAGGTTACTATACACAGGATGATATTCGCGAAATCGTAGAATATGCTCGTCAGCATTTCATCACGATTATTCCGGAGATTGAAATGCCTTCCCATTCGGAAGAAGTGCTGGCTGCCTACCCGCAGCTATCCTGTTCGGGAGAACCTTACAAGAACTCCGATTTCTGTGTCGGTAATGAAGAAACTTTCACCTTTCTGGAGAATGTACTGACGGAAGTCATGGAACTTTTCCCTTCCGAATACATTCATGTAGGAGGTGATGAGGCCGGCAAATCGGCTTGGAAGACCTGTCCGAAATGTCAGAAGAGAATGAAAGACGAGCATCTGGCCAATGTAGACGAGCTGCAAAGCTATCTGATACACCGTATCGAAAAGTTCCTCAACAATCACGGACGCCGTCTCTTGGGATGGGACGAGATTCTGCAAGGAGGTATCGCGCCCAATGCAACCGTTATGTCGTGGCGTGGAGAAGAGGGTGGTATTGCTGCCGTCACCTCCGGCCATCATGCCATCATGACACCGGGTGCATACTGTTATCTGGACAGCTATCAGGACGCCCCGTACTCCCAGCCGGAAGCTATCGGTGGCTACCTGCCATTGAAGAAAGTATATGCCTACGATCCTGTCCCCGCTTCCTTAACTGCGGAGCAGGCAAAGTTAGTCTATGGTGTGCAGGGTAACCTATGGGTGGAATATATCCCCACTCCCGAACACGTGGAATATATGATTTATCCCCGTATGCTGGCATTGGCGGAAGTAGCCTGGTCGGCTCCGGAACGTAAGTCGTGGCCCGATTTCCATACCCGCGCACTGTCAGCAGTGGCCGATTTACAGAAAAAAGGATACCATCCTTTCGATTTGAGCAAAGAAATCGGCAGCCGTCCCGAATCTCTTCAACCAGTCAGCCATTTGGCGCTCGGTAAAAAAGTGACCTATAACTCCTCCTATAGCCCCCATTATCCCGCACAAGGCAACACAGCCCTGACAGACGGCATACGTGGTGACTGGACTTACGGTGATGGTTCATGGCAAGGATTTATCTCGGACAACCGTCTCGATGTGACGATTGATATGGAAAAAGAAACCCCTATCCATTCCATCACCGCCGCTTTTATGCAAGTGGTCGGCGCGGAAGTATTCCTGCCGGAGACAGTGATTATTTCCATTTCCGATGATGGAATTAACTTCACGGAGTTGCAAAAACAACACTTTGAAGTAAGTAAAGAAACACCCATCCGTTTTACGGATATTTCATGGCAGGGAGAAGCCAAAGGAAGATACGTACGTTACCAGGCACAGGCCGGAAGCGAATTCGGAGGGTGGATATTTACGGATGAGATAATCGTGAAATAGACATTGTCAATATCATTTATGAATAAAAGAGGGAATCTATTCAACCAGATTCTCTCTTTTTTTGTTATATTTGTATTATTACCTTAAAAACTAAGAATATGGTACAACACGCTAGACTCATTTTCTACACCCTTCTTCTTCTGGTAATCCCGTGCGAGAGCACCTTGGCGCAGAAGATTCCCGTCACGCCCATAGACTCATTGATAACTGTTGGATATGCCACCGGAAGTTTGAAAACCCTCTCCGGTTCCGTAGAGAAGATTACGGAGACACAGATGAATAAAGACCAGATAACGAACCCTTTGGAAGCAATCCGCGGACGTGTGCCGGGCTTGACTATCCAACGCGGGTCAAATGGTCCGGCAGCCTTGGATGCAGTACGCCTGCGGGGAACTACCTCACTGACCAGTGGCAATGACCCTTTGATAATCGTCGACGGAGTATTTGGTGACTTGAGTATGCTCACCTCCATTTACCCTACGGATATTGAGAGCTTCACCATTCTGAAAGACGCTTCCGAAACCGCACAATACGGTTCACGAGGAGCTTCCGGTGTGATCGAGGTCACCACTAAAAAAGGAATGAGCGGCAGAACACAGGTAGCCTACAACGGTAGCTTCGGAATTTCCACCGTCTACAAGAATCTGAAAATGCTGTCCGGCGATGAGTACCGCCGTGTCGCCTCGGAACGCGGGATTTCCATTCTGGATAAAGGAAATAACACCGATTTTCAGAAAGAGATTGAACAGACAGGACTACAACAAAACCATCACATCGCCTTTTATGGCGGTTCCAGTGAGTCCAGCTATCGCGTTTCTCTTGGTTTCATGGATCGTCAGGGAGTGATTCTGAATGAAGACATGAAAAACTTCACTTCGAATATGAACATGAATCAGAAAATGTTCGACGGCTTCCTGAACTGCGAGCTGGGAATGTTCGGTTCCATTCAGAAGAATCATAATCTGGTGGATTATCAGAAAACGTTCTATTCGGCAGCCACATTCAACCCCACCTATCCCAACCATAAAGACCCCGTCACCAATTCTTGGGATGGAATAACGACCGCCAGTCAAATCACCAATCCATTGGCATGGATGGAAGTGCAGGACGATGATGCCACTTCGCACATCAGCACGCATGCCCGTCTGACTTTCAATCTACTGGAAGGGCTGAAACTTAACCTCTTCGGTGCCTATACCTATAATATCGTGGAAAATTCGCAATACCTCCCCACCTCCGTCTGGGCGAACGGCCAGGCTTACAAAGGAACCAAAAAGCGAGAATCCTTGCTGGGCAACATGATGCTGACCTATAAGAAAAACTGGAAAAAACATTTCTTTGACGTGTTGGCACTTGCCGAACTTCAAAAAGAAACCTACACGGGATATTATACAACAGTAAGCAATTTCAGCACCGACAAATTCGGGTATAATAATCTTCAGGCAGGCGCACTCCGTTTGTGGGAAGGCACTAATTCTTACTACGACCAACCCCGTCTGGCATCCTTCATGGGACGTTTCAACTATACATACGCCGACCGCTACGTACTGACGCTGAACGCCCGTACAGATGCTTCCTCCAAATTCGGGGCGAACCACAAATGGGGATTCTTCCCCTCCGCATCTGCCGCATGGGTGATTAGTGAAGAAGAATTTATGAAGCAGTTGCCGATGGTGGATAATCTGAAATTCCGTATTGGCTACGGTCTGGCAGGTAATCAGAGTGGGATTGACTCATACACTACATTGAACCTTGTAAAGCCGAACGGTGTAGTCCCCGTCGGAAACTCCGCCGTCGTATCTTTAGGAGACTTACGGAACACGAATCCCGACCTGAAATGGGAAGTGAAACATACCTTTAATACCGGTATCGACGTAGCTCTTTTCGGCAACCGCCTGCTGCTTTCCGCCAACTATTACAACTCCCGAACCACAGACATGCTTTACCTTTACAACGTAAGCGTACCGCCTTTCACCTATAACACCTTGCTTGCCAACATCGGTTCCATGCGCAACTGGGGTACGGAAATCGCCATCGGCATCACCCCCTTGAAGACCAAGGATATGGAACTGAATATCAATGCCAATATCACTTTCCAGCGCAACAAACTGCTCTCATTAAGCGGTATGTACAACGGCGAAATGCTTTCTGCTCCCGAATATAAAAGTCTTGCTGGCCTCGACGGAGCCGGCTTTCATGGAGGATACAACCACATCGTATATCAGATGGTGGGTCAACCGTTGGGCGTGTTCTATCTTCCCCACAGTACGGGACTGGAATCCGACGGAAACGGCGGATACACCTATGGCATCGCCGATCTGAATGGCGGAGGTGTCAGCCTTGAAGATGGTGAAGACCGCTACGTGGCAGGACAAGCCGTACCTAAAACGATTCTTGGCTCCAACATCAGTTTCCGCTACAAGCGTTTCGACCTGTCTTTGCAGGTTAACGGAGCTTTCGGACATAAAATTTACAACGGAACCTCCCTGACCTATATGAACATGAATATATTCCCCGACTACAACGTAATGAAGAAAGCTCCGCAACAGAACATCAAGGATCAGACTGCCACCGACTATTGGCTGGAAAAGGGAGATTACGTCAACTTCGACTATGTGACGCTGGGTTGGAACGTGCCGATTGAGAAAGTGCAGAAACTGAAGAAATATGTCCGCTCCCTGCGTCTGGCATTTACAGTCAACAACCTGGCAACCATTTCCGGTTATTCGGGACTTTCACCCATGATTAACAGTTCAACAGTGAACTCCACTTTAGGCGTGGATGATAAACGGGGATATCCGTTGGCGCGGACGTACACACTGGGATTGAGTATTAACTTTTAATGGAGGAGGAGATGATGAAACAATATATGAAAAATAAAAGTCTTTTTTTGCAGAAAGAAGAACTGCTTTCAAGGATAGCGGAACTGTTTTCAAAGAAGATCTTACGTCCTTCGGGAGTGCTGGTATTCCTTCTTATAACGTGCCTGGGTTTATTCTCATGTAGTAAGTTTTTGGAGGAAAATCCGAAAGATAAGTTACCCGAAGATGACGTTTACAATACAATCTCGGAAGTATATCTCAATGCAGTAGCTTCGCTTTATACATACGTAGGCGGTTATAGTGATAGTCAGGGATTGCAGGGAACGGGTAGGGGAGTCTACGACCTGAACACCTTTACCTCCGACGAAGCCATTATCCCCACCCGTGGAGGTGACTGGTATGACGGTGGTTTTTGGCAAGGACTTTACCTGCACGATTGGGGAATAGAGAATGATGCCATTCAGGCTACATGGGAATATCTCTATAAAGTCGTCATGTTAAGTAACAAATCACTGGAACGGATAGACAAATTCGCCGAAACTCATTCCGCTACGGAACTGCCGGCATACCGTGCCGAAGTACGTGCCATGCGGGCTATGTATTATTATTACCTGATGGATTTGTTCGGACGCATCCCGCTAGTTCAATCCTCTTCCGTAGCAATGAAAGATGTAGTGCAAAGTGAACGAAAAACGGTCTTTGACTTTGTTGTCAAGGAATTGCAAGAGGCGGCTCCTTTGTTGAGCGATGCACATAGCAACCAGTCCGGCCCTTACTATGGCCGTATCACTCGCCCCGTGGTAACTTTCCTACTGGCCAAACTGGCTTTGAACTCCGAAGTTTATACAGACAATGATTGGACGGACGGACAACGCCCGGATGGAAAAAATATAAAGTTCACAGTGAACGGCAGCGAACTAAATGCCTGGGAAACAGTTATCTACTATTGTGACCAACTCAAGACTATGGGCTACAAACTGGAACCGGAATACGAAACGAATTTCTCTATATTCAACGAACCGTCCGTAGAGAATGTCTTCACTATCCCGATGAACAAAACTCTGTACACCAACCAGATGCAATATCTCTTCCGTTCCCGCCACTATAATCACGCCAAGGCTTACGGACTAAGCGGTGAGAACGGTCCCAGCGCCACCATTGAAGCCCTCGAAGCTTTCGGTTATGAAACCGCGGAACAAGATCCCCGTTTTGATATTTGCTATTTTGCAGGAATTGTCCACGACCTGAAAGGAAACATAATCAAACTGGATAATGGAACGGTACTGGAATATCTGCCCTGGAAAGTATCTCTGGATATAACAGATACCCCATACGAACAAACCGCAGGAGCCCGCATGAAAAAGTATGAAGTCGACCCGACTGCCACAAAAGACGGTAAGTTGATGGAGAATGACATTGTATTGTTCCGCTATGCAGACGCTTTGTTGATGAAGAGTGAAGCGAAAGTCCGGAACGGAGCAAACGGAGATGAAGAACTCAATGAAGTTCGTAGCCGTGTCAACGCTTCTCCCCGCACTGCCACTTTAGAGAATATCCTTGCCGAACGTCAGCTGGAACTGGCTTGGGAAGGATGGAGACGACAGGACTTAGTCCGCTTCGGGAAGTTTACAAGAGCTTACAGCAGCCGTCCGCAACTACCGGATGAGGCAAGTGGATATACAACTGTATTCCCTATACCGGAGAAAATACGGGTGATGAATGAGAGGTTGAAACAGAATCCGGGGTATTAGGAAGAAGATAGTAGTAATCAAAATAAAAAATCCTCGATTTTCATCCGGAGAATCGAGGATTTATATTATTTGTTGCAGCAATCGAATTACTCAATCAAAACGAAATCATATTTTTCAAATTCACTCCCATTGATTATTATAGCAATTTGATGAAGCCCGAGATGGAATTTTCTCGTCGTAACCACGCGGAAAGAGTGCTTTCGCGTTATTCGTGTGGTAGAATTCCCGGTATATTCTTTTTCGCTGATTTTATGAACTTTCTTCGTCAGCGTTCCATTTGCTTTTTGGTAATAAATACCATATTCAAGCCGTATTTTGATTGTCTTATTGCTATGATTCAACAAGTTAAAACCAAACTCCAACGAATCACCGACTTTAACCTTAAGACTTGAAATCTGAAAATCCTCCATACTAATATTATTTCTGATAGAATCAAAGCCAAACAACTCCATCACCTCTGGAATCCCTTGTTTTAAGAGCGTCCGGCAACCGTGTTTAATAATCCAGTCTACCTCTTTAGATTCCCCCTTCCATTTCTTTGCCAAATCAATGACAATTTCCGGATTATCTTTCGCAATATCATTCAAATTATTGGCAACGCTCAACCGTACAAATCTTGCCGGATCATTTTTAAGATTCTCTAAAATAGGAATAATAGGTGTCGGGTCTTTCTTCAGATTCGGCAAAGCCATCGCCCAAGGCAAACGCGGACGGCAACCTTCTGACGAAAGCCGCCTGACTCCCCAATGCTCATGTTTCGACCAAACCAACATCTGCTTCATCATTTCATCCGGATATTTTATTATAAAAGGATGAGTCACAAATTCGCAACTTGTGAACTGTGTGATTTTCTCTATCGCCTTGACAGACGTTTCATAATCATCCAACCCATATTGCTCGACATAATTATTCAGAATCACCCCATACTCCAGCATCAATCCAAACTTCGTATCGTCTATCACCGAAAAATCAGGCCGCGTACTTTTTACATGATCCAACAACTCAAGAATCTTAGCGATCGCCTCTTTGTAATCTGCCGGCAAAAACTTTTTCAGAATGCTAGTGATATGTATCCAGCGCTGTTTTAGTTCCCTGCCTTCCCATTCATCATCCATTATTTGAGAAACAAAACCGTGAGCATCAAAATCATCGATAACAAGTCTCAAATCTTTCGTAAACAGATCGAAAAATTGCTTGTTGTACATATTCTTAAAAGGTTCTGCCATACTTGAAGTCTATATTTAGTATCTATTTATTTGCTACACAAATATATGTCTTTTTTTTAAAAGGACAAGCCCTAAAAACAGAAGTGAGCCACAAAAAAGATTGCAGCTCACTTATACCTTATATATTATAGCAAAAAATTAATCGAAGAAACTCTTGAACTTCTTGAAAATCTTCTCCTTCACCGACGTGTTAGGTTTGAAGTTGTCCGAAGCCTCCATCTTTTCGAGTGTGCTCTTTTCCTCTTTATTGAGCGCTTCCGGCACATAGATACTGATGTTGACGAGTAAATCCCCCGTTCCGTACCCGTTCACATTCGGCAATCCCTTGCCGCGCAAACGAAGCACCTTACCTGGTTGAGTACCCGAATCAATCTTCACTTTCACTTTGCCGTCGATAGTCGGAATTTCCACAGCTCCGCCCAGAGCAGCAGTCGGGAAACTAAGCAACAGATTATAAATCAAATCATTCTCGTCGCGAATCAAGTCCTGATGCGGTTCTTCCTCTACGAGAATCAGCAAGTCGCCTGCCACACCATTGTGTTTGCCGGCATTTCCTTTGCCACCCATAGAAAGCTGCATACCCTCTGCCACTCCGGCAGGGATTTTCACCGACACCACTTCTTCACCGTAAATGATTCCGTCGCCACCACACTTCTTACATTTGTTCTTGATAATCTTACCCTCACCGCCACAAGTAGAACAAGTGACGCGAGTCTGCATAGTGCCCAGAATAGTCTGCTGGTTACGGATCACGGAGCCGCTACCCTTACAAGTAGGACAAGTCTCCGAACCGCCGTCACCTTCGGCACCCGTGCCATGACACTGGTCACACGGCACATATTTTTTGAGTTTAAATTTCTTTTCTACTCCGGTAGAGATCTCCTTCAACGTCAGCTTCACTTTCACACGAAGGTCACTGCCGCGATACCGGCGTTGCTGTGAACCGCCACCGCCAAATCCGCTAAACCCTCCGAAGCCTCCCCCGAAACCGCCGCCGCGGCCACCAAAGATGTCGCCAAACATAGAGAAAATGTCATCCATCGACATCCCCTCGCCACCGAAACCACCGAACGGACCGCCATTGCCTGCCGCACCGCTCACTCCCGCATGACCGAACTGATCGTAACGCGAACGCTTTTCCGGGTTACTCAACACGTCATAAGCCTCGGCCGCCTCCTTAAATTTCTCTTCTGCCTCCTTATCCCCCGGATTCTTGTCAGGGTGATACTGGATTGCTTTCTTACGGTACGCTTTCTTAATCTCCTCTACTGTGGCTGTCTTCGTCACCTCCAATATTTCGTAATAGTCTCTTTTTTCTGCCATGCTTCTTTAAAAATTATGAGTTTTATGGGTTGCGAATCCTTATTCCCCTACTACCACTTTGGCGTGGCGCAACACTTTGTCGTTCAGTGTATATCCCGTTTGCACACAGTCCAGAATTTTACCTTTCAAAGCTTCGTCAGGAGCCGGGATTACGGCAATGGCTTCGTGGTAGTCTGTGTCAAGCGGCTGTTCTTTGGTTTCGATTACTTTGACACCGTTCTGACCCAATACTGTCATAAACTTGTTGTAGATAAGCTCCACACCTTCTTTTACGGCAGCTACATCGGTGGCGGTCTCCATGTTTTTCAGGGCGCGTTCAAAGTCATCTACGATAGGAAGGATGCTGCTGATGCTTTTTTCTCCGCCGTTCAGGATGAGTTCGGCCTTTTCTTTCATCGTACGTTTACGGTAGTTGTCGAACTCGGCAGAGAGACGCAGGTACTTGTCTTTCTGGTCTTCAATCTCAGCGTTGGCCTTTTGCAGTTCCTGAGTGAGTTTTTCTTCCTCTGTCAGGGCAACTTCTTCTTCTTTCTCTGTTGTTTCTTCACAAGTTTCGTCTTGAGCGTCTTGTGCTTTTAACTCTTCTTCGTTGATGTTTTCTTTTTCTTTAGAGTCCATATTGTTATGCTTGTTATTCTTGTAAAATGATTTTGCTTTCATTGTTGTTAAGGGTTTAAGTTAATATGATACGGTTTTAATAGCAAAAACTTTGCCAAATTGACGGCTTTTGCCAAAAACGCTGCAAAGGTAATATTTTTATGTCAGATTGACAGCGTAATGTGCTATAAATAGAGCGCTAACCTTGTGCGGACAGTAAGTTAACTCGATAGGTTGCAGTCAGTTACCTTTGTTGTATGTATCGGGTTAACTTCATATCATGCAATAAGTTAACTCGTTGTAAGCTGTTTTACCGTATTATTTCGTATCTTTGTACCCGCAATTTGCAGAGTTATAGGTATTAAATTGTAAGTAGTACATAATAAAACAGTAAATATAAAGATGATTACAGTCTCGAACGTATCGGTTCAATTTGGTAAAAGAGTGTTGTTTAATGATGTAAACCTGAAGTTTACAAGTGGTAATTGTTATGGTATAATCGGTGCCAACGGTGCCGGAAAGTCTACTTTCCTGCGTACTATTTCGGGCGATTTGGACCCGACAACGGGGTCTATCATGCTGGGACCGGGCGAGCGCCTGTCCGTATTGAGCCAGGACCACTTCAAGTGGGATGCTTATACGGTGATGGATACCGTGATGATGGGGCACACCGTGCTGTGGGACATTATGAAACAGCGCGAAGAACTCTATGCCAAAGAGGACTTCACGGACGAAGACGGTCTGAAGGTATCCGAACTGGAAGAGAAATTCGCCGAACTCGACGGTTGGAATGCAGAAAGCGATGCTGCCGCCTTATTGAGCGGACTGGGCATCAAGGAAGACAAGCATTATGTGCTGATGGGCGAGCTGAACAACAAGGAAAAAGTACGTGTCATGCTGGCGCAGGCTTTGTATGGCAATCCGGATAACCTGCTGCTGGACGAGCCTACCAATGACTTGGACATGGAAACCGTAACCTGGCTGGAAGACTATCTTGCCAATTTTGAACATACCGTTCTGGTAGTGAGCCACGACCGTCACTTCCTCGACTCCGTTTGTACGCATACGGTGGACATCGACT
>ERZ773218.3445-NODE-3445-length-10219-cov-17.754034_pt1 | contig 10219 bp, 7 predicted proteins | sample MGYA00580527_ERZ773218 | MGnify/ENA primary metagenome ERZ773218 (study PRJEB29015, sample SAMEA2737763) | human gut metagenome | biome: human gut; feature: human-associated habitat; material: faeces | place: China | collected 2012 ...
TCAACGACTACAACAAGCTGCAAATGAACGCTCTGGCAATCGTCTCCGACTCCGGCACGCTGCCCGAGGAGTCTAGCTTCTACCTGTCCATCGGTCACCCCATCGCCGCTGTGTGCATCCGCACCAGTACGGAACGCCCTGAGGCACTGGAGGCTGGTGACTTTATTCTGGCTGGCATTACTACTCGTGAGCTTCTCAACGCTACCGATATGGCAATCGAGATGAAGCAAAAGGGCGTTCTGGGCAAGCCCTGCCCTGATTATGTGGACGAGACCGTGTCCATGAAGGTGGTTCGCATCATTCAGGGATATGTGAATGTGGTCAATAAGATGGTGTGGAGAAAATACTGATTATCTACACAACGGCCATGCACTAGCATGGCTGCACTGCTCAGATGTGCTAACCTCTCCGTGGTGAGCAGCAGGCAACGGATAATTATCCGGCTAACGGCACATTTTATTCGTTAATTCACTCTTTAGATGAGGAAAAACTATAATGGGAAAGTATTTTGGAACCGATGGCTTCCGTGGCGAAGCTGGAATCACGTTGACCGCTGACCACGCCTACAAGGTTGGTCGTTTTCTGGGCTGGTACTACAACGCCCTGCGCGAGCGCAACGGCAACAACGAGCCTGCACGCATTGTAATCGGCAAAGACACTCGTCGCAGCTCCTATATGTTCGAGTACAGTCTGGTGGCTGGCCTAACTGCCTCCGGCGCAGATGCCTACCTGCTGCACGTTACCACCACGCCCAGTGTCGCCTACATCGCCCGTGTGGATGATTTTGATTGCGGCATCATGATTTCCGCAAGTCATAACCCGTATTACGACAACGGCATCAAGCTGATCGACTGCTATGGCGAGAAGATGCCGGAGGAAATCTTGCTGTTAGTCGAGGATTACATTGACGGAAAGCTCCATGTGTTCGATAAGGACTGGCCGGAGCTGCCTTTCGCTCACAGGGAACACATTGGCTGCACGGTGGACTATGTTTCTGGTCGTAACCGCTACATGGGCTATCTGATCTCTCTGGGCATCTATTCCTTCAAGGGCGTCAAGGTTGGTTTGGACTGCGCCAACGGCAGTTCCTGGAATATCGCCAAGTCTGTGTTCGATGCTCTGGGGGCGGACACCTATGTCATCAATGCACAGCCCAACGGTCTGAACATCAACAACAATGCTGGTTCTACCCACATTGAGGGCCTGCAGAAGTTCGTGGTTGAAAAGGGCCTGGACATCGGTTTTGCCTATGACGGCGATGCTGACCGTTGCCTGTGTGTGGATGAAAAGGGTAATGTGATCACCGGAGATCATATCCTCTATATCTACGGCTGCTATATGAAGGAGCGTGGCAAACTGCTGACCAATACTGTTGTTACTACGGTCATGTCCAACTTTGGCCTGTATAAGGCTTTTGATGAGAAGGGCATCGGCTACGCCAAGACCGCAGTGGGTGACAAGTACGTCTATGAGTACATGGCTAAGAACGGCTGCCGTATCGGCGGTGAGCAGAGTGGTCATATTATCTTCAGCAAGTACGCCAGCACTGGTGATGGCATCCTGACCAGCCTGAAAATGATGGAGGTCATGCTGGCGAAGAAGCTGCCTATGAGCAAGCTGGCTGAGCCTTTGAAGATCTATCCGCAGGTGCTGGAGAATGTCCGTGTGACTGACAAGAAAGCAGCACAGGATGACGAAGCAGTGCAGGCAGCAGTCAAGGCTGTGGCCGAAGCACTTGGCGACACTGGTCGTATTCTCGTGCGTGAGTCTGGCACGGAACCGGTTGTGCGTGTGATGGTGGAAGCCCCTGACCACGATACCTGCCAGAAGTATGTGTCTCAGGTTGTGGAAACCATTAAGAGCAGAGGCTACGGAGTTTGAGGGAGTTTGTCCACCAGATCCATTGCAGCACGAGTGCGAACCTGACAGTAGGCGAGAGTGTTATTTTAATAGTTTTTGGTTTACTGGCGTGGCTCAACCGAAGAGACAAGAAGTGGTTTCCTACTACCTATAGTGTATTTTTGATTTTTTATATCACATTGCTGCGCCGTGCGCCGGGATATAACGAGAACATCCGACTGCACCTGAAATTATGGTCCAATGCCGGTGTGTGGGCGGGCAATCTGTTGAATCTGATCCTATATGTTCCGTTCGGCTGGACGGGTCAGAGATGGAAAACGGACAGAAGGAGAATAATCGCTGCGGCTTTTCTGCTCTCAGTGTGTTGTGAAGAACTACAGTATTTTACAGGCAGAGGCATGGCAGATGTGAATGATGTGCTATTCAATACACTTGGAGCTGTGGTAGGGGTATGGATTGCAAGCAAGAATTTCTTTTGAAAAAACCTGATAAAAGTAATAACTTGAGCTGTGGGAGATCTCTCACAGCTTTGTCGCTCGAAACTTTGCACACCTCTACGTGGTGGGCGGCAGACAACACAGTGGGAAGCTGTGGCAAGGATGCAGAGATTATATTGATCATATAAGGATTTGTGAAGTGGGAAGTTAGGGTATGAGTGACATTGATGTCGTTAAGAATATGTTCGAGAGAGGTATTATTAGCTGTCGCTTGTCAAAACTATCAATAACAAAATGCAAGAGATTCAAAGAAAAGGCGGACTTCAATTTTATTTTCCCACTAACGGTTCTTGTGGGTCAGAATGGAAGTGGAAAAACAACAGTAACACGTGCGATAAAACTACTGAAATCGAATTATGAGCCGCAATGTGAATTTTTTGAAACCGAGATTGACGATGGCGGTTTCGCAAATGCAAGGTTTGATTATATTGTTGATGGTCATAAACTTGCATATCAGCATACGGTGAAGCCAAGAAAATGGAACTTAGAGGGGGATCTTCCGCAGAGAGTCTCAATAACATCAATCCAAACGAAGTCCTTTGTTGGAGGAATAGAAAAAAGTTTTCTGTATGATAATATAGCAAAATCTGCAAGACGTGAAGATCAAGTGGACTATGTGCAAAAACAAGCTCACAAGATACAGCAGGAGCCACAAGAAGGAAGCAGTAAACGAAGATATTCCATGACAGAAAATGAGATTGAAGTAGTTAATCGAATTCTCGATTCGCATTATCAAGCTATTGAAATAATACGACACAAGTTCTTTCGTGGAACATGGGCAACGAATATTCTATTTCAGAACGAAAGTAGCTTCTGTGAATACAATTCTGGAAGCGGTGAATTTCTAGTTGCAACGATAGTGCGAGAAGTCGAAAAGGCACAGAACAATAGTATTGTTTTAATTGATGAACCGGAAGTGTCCCTCCATCCGAGGGCACAATATAGACTTGTAGAGTACTTCTTCGATGCAATAAAGCGAAAACACATTCAGATGATTATAACAACGCATTCGGAACACATTGTGGAGCTGTTGCCGAAGGAAGCTGTTATTTGCTTGAGAAAAAATGAAGGAGAAACATACGTTCAGCAGAATGTGATTCCGGAGCTGGCTTTTTTGGAAATAGGAAGTCCAATCATAAATCGCAAAAGGATTATCGTCGAAGACGAGATGGCAAAAAGAATTGTAGAAAAAGTTCTTGAAGAAGAGGGACTCAACGAACTTGTTTCAGTTGAATTCTATCCTGGAGGATGCTCAAACCTAAAAAAGTATACAATTCTAACTTTTGCAAGGACAAATATAAAAAGTCAATACGTTCTCTTTGATGGAGATCAGTTCAATGAGGCGGTACCGGATTTTGGATCGGTTTTGGAACGTGATAAAACAATTTCTTATTATAAGGATCAATTCCGAAGAATTGTAGGAATGAGAAGTTCGACAATGGATTGGGGACTGGACGCTAACCCAGACGAGGGGCGTTTAAATGAGGAACAAGAAAAGAATCAAATAGAAAATTATTTGCTATTTTATAAGAGCAATGTGTTTTTTCTGCCGGAAGTGATACCTGAGGATATAATTTATGATGAGGAATATCTTCGCAATATTTGTGGGCAGTGGGAATTCCCAAATCTCAGTGGCGATGGAAATAGCAAGGCAAAATTATTCCATATTGCAAATTCACTAGAGATTTCGATTGGAAGTATCGAACAGCTACTAATAAGTCAATTCATTAAAAAAAAGGAAGAAGACTATAAAACGATAGCTCGACTTGTTCACATGATTGCAGAACGATAGCAGATAAGAAACTTTGATTTCTCCCAAAGTGCTAATATCAAACATTACATATTTTTGGGGGAGGAGTCATCTTGCTCTTGGAACCAAAGGCAGCAAGAAACGTGTTACCGCAGCTACTGACCTCGATGCTCAGATTGTAAAATTGCAGAAAGACAAGGCAATGCTCGAAGAAGGCCTTTCCAAGACTGTCGCCTAGATCGAAGAACTGAAAGCCGACATCAAGTCCCTGTGTGAAGGTCTAAAACCGCAGAAGGCAGAGATCAAGCAGACCGAAAAGGCAATCGCAAAGCTGGAGGACAAGAAGGCTGCCGCCGAGGCTGCTAAGAAGGTCGAGGCCGAAGCTGTGCTGAAAAAGCTGCTGGCATCCGATATGACGGCAGATGAGATTCTCGAAAAACTGAAATAAAGCAATACGCCGTGTGGACTGAACCCCAGTAGTTCACACGGTGCTTTTAGAACAGAATATATAGCTTGTAACGCAAATGATAGGAGGAAGGTGCATTATGGCAGAAACACGCAAGCCTGGCGGTGGGCGAAAGCCATCAAAACCGGGTTACTGTGCCGACAAGAATCTAGCCCAGCAGATGGACGCAGCAACCGCACTTTATAAAGAAAATTACTCCCTCCAATCCATTGCCGATGTCCTGTCCCTCAACCCCATCAAGGTCCGGAAGCTGCTCATCACAGCCGGGATCTATGAATCAGACGTAGCGGAGATGGTGCAGCGTACCTTTAACAATTGTAGAGAAACACGGAGTTACAAGGATGCAGTTCTCTCCACCGCATCAGTCCTTAGGTTGTCCAAAGCCTCCGTCACCTCGTACCTGCCATACGAAAAGGGCGTGTACTTTCCAAAGGAGGCATCCGTGGAAAAAATCAGCGTGGGAGCAGAGCGGCAGCGGAGATACCGAGCAGTAAGAAAATTGCGAACCGAGCCGACAGAGGAGCACCTATGGGAAGTGGTTCTGCTTTATTCTGGAGTGCGGCTCAAAACCTACTCCGGTTTACCCTTTACCTATGAAATACGAAAAGGCCGGAATGGACAATACACAAAAGAGCTTTGGATCGACCGCCGGGAAAATAGTAAAAGCCTGGCATGGAGTTCGGTATTGCTGGCACTGAACAATATAAAAGAGGTGGGAGCGGTGGTGGATAGGCCAAAAGCTCTGGGCGACATCCGAGGCGTGACTTATATTTATGGAATGTTCTACCGATTCGGACTCATTGATATGCCGGATAAAGTGAATGGGAAGATGAAAAGAGCTGGTCGGCAGATGTGACATTCTAAGGATGGATGACGTCTTTTATTGTTGACTGTTCTATATCAAACAAATATCTCCCTTCTCCCACCGTACCCTTCAAAAACACGTCCGGTGAAATTTCAATCCAAAAATCGCCGGGAAAAAGCTGTAAGGGCCACAAACAACCTGCTACACAGCCATCTGGTATCTGCTCACCCCCATAAAATCCAGCCCAAGATCACCCTTCAAAGCCGCAAGATCACGGACTGAGGAGAGTACCTGGGTAGGGCAGACGCCCCGGCAGAGGCCCTGGGCCCCGGGCTCTCCGAAGGATGACGGATGAGAATATGCGCTATCGCTCGCATGAATATACCACCCGAAAAAGAAATAAGAAAAACTTGAAAACAACGCTAAAACGTGGTATAATAGTGGTACGAACAAGCCGGGTTTAGTACGACAACTGTGCGCTGTGGTACTGTAACTGTTGTTTCAAAATTAGGAACGACTACAAAAAGTGTGCGAAAAACTAGCGTAGCTACGACGACACCTACCAGGTTCAGGTCGTGTCTTGGTACGACAACGAGAACTCTTACACTTCTCAGATGGTTCGTACCATCAAGTACTTCGCTGAGAACTGCTGATTATAGCTTCTCACTGGAAAGTGCCTGAGGTGAACGTACCGGGCTGTGCCGGTTCCGGCATGACCATGTGAATACGTCGATTTGCACCCTTTTCTCTGCATTCCGTGGAGAAAAGGGTGCTTTTGTTTGTCCGGGTGTATTTTGATCGGGGCGTATACAGCAGGGGAAGCGTCTGTTCCTGCCGGTAAAAATGGTACGGAAGGAGAGAGATGCCGCCCGCAAAAACAGGGATGCATCGTGGTTTGTGCCCGGTTCGGTCAAAATAGACACATTTTGGAACAACCACAGGAAATGTTTGTTAAACAATTATCTATTCTGCGTCCTTGCATTGTACACAGTTTTTGTTTATAATAGTAACAGGCGGGGCAGGAATGCCCCCTGAAAAGCGAGCGAAACTCTAGTTCAGAAATCAAAGTTTGAGAGGAGTTTATTACCATGGGTTTAGGTAAGAAGACGATCGACGATCAGAACTACTGCGGCAAGAAGGTGCTTGTCCGTTGCGATTTCAACGTCCCGATGAAGGACGGTGTCATCACCAACGAGAACCGCATCAATGCGGCTCTGCCCACCATCCAGAAGCTGGTCAACGATGGCGCTAAGGTCATCCTGTGCAGCCACCTGGGCAAGCCCAAGAACGGCCCCGAGGCAAAGTTCAGCCTGGCACCCGTTGCTGTGGCTCTGAGCGCAAAGCTGGGCAAGACCGTTGTGTTTGCTGACGACGACAACGTTGTGGGCGAGAACGCAAAGGCTGCTGTTGCTGCCATGAACAACGGCGATGTCGTTCTGCTGCAGAACACCCGTTTCCGCAAGGAAGAGACCAAGAACATGCCTGAGTTCAGCGAAGAGCTGGCTTCTCTGGCTGATGCATATGTTGACGATGCATTCGGCAGCTGCCACCGTGCACACTGCTCCACTGCAGGTGTCACCGACTTCATCAAGGATACCGCTGTCGGCTACCTGATGGAGAAGGAGATCAAGTATCTGGGCAACGCTGTGAACGATCCCGTTCGTCCCTTCACCGCTATTCTGGGCGGCGCAAAGGTCGCAGACAAGCTGAATGTTATCTCCAACCTGCTGGAGAAGGTCGATACCCTGATCATCGGCGGCGGCATGGCTTACACCTTCGTCAAGGCTCAGGGCTACGAGGTCGGCAAGAGCCTGTGCGACGATTCCAAGCTGGATTACTGCAAGGAGATGATGGCCAAGGCTCAGGAGAAGGGCGTGAAGCTGCTGCTGCCCGTTGATGCTGTCTGCATCAAGGACTTCCCCGATCCCATCGACGCTCCTGTTGAGACCACGGTTGTTCCTGTCACCGCGATCCCGGCTGACATGGAAGGCTGCGACATCGGCCCCGAGAGCATGAAGCTGTTTGCCGATGCTGTCAAGGCATCCAAGACCGTTGTGTGGAACGGCCCCATGGGCGTGTTCGAGAACCCCACTCTGGCAGCTGGCACTCTGGCAGTTGCAAAGGCTATGGCTGAGAGCGACGCTACCACCGTGATCGGCGGCGGCGACAGCGCAGCAGCTGTGCAGCAGATGGGTCTGGGCGACAAGATGACCCACATCTCCACCGGCGGCGGCGCTTCTCTGGAGTATCTGGAGGGCAAGGAGCTGCCCGGCATCGCAGTCATTCAGAACGCATAATCTGATCCCGGCATCATAATGGGTGCGGCGGCTTTAGCGCCGCCGCATCTTTTTGTTTGTGCAGAGCTTTCTGCACGATAGAAGGTAAATAAAGGAGATAGAGTATCATGGATAAGGCAAAGCGTAAGGCTATCATTGCAGGCAACTGGAAGATGAACAAGACTGCCTCCGAGGCTGCTGTTCTGGTGGACGAGCTGGTCCCCGCCGTGCAGGACGCAGGCTGCGAGGTAGTCATCTGCACCCCGTATACCGATCTGGTCACCGCTGTGGAAAAGACCAAGGGCACCAACATCCATGTGGGTGCTGAGAATGTCCACTTCGAGAAGTCCGGCGCTTTTACCGGCGAGATCAGCGCTGACATGCTGGTAGATCTGGGCGTGGAGTACGTCATTGTGGGCCACTCTGAGCGCCGCCAGTACTTCGCCGAGACCGACCAGACCGTGAACAAGCGGGCTCTGGCTGCTCTGAACGCCGGTCTGAAGGTCATCATCTGCGTGGGCGAGAGCCTGCAGCAGCGTGAGGAGGGCGTCACCGAGGAGCTGGTCCGGATGCAGACCAAGATCGCCCTGCGCGATGTCACCGCCGAGCAGATGGCAAACGTCGTCATCGCCTACGAGCCCATCTGGGCCATCGGCACCGGCAAGACCGCTACTGCCGACCAGGCTGAGGAAGTCTGCGCTCAGATCCGCAAGGTCATCGGCGAGGTCTACGGCGAAGCTGTGGCCGAGGCTACCACCGTCCAGTACGGCGGCAGCATGAACGCCAAGAACTGCGAGGAGCTGCTGAGCAAGAAGGACGTGGACGGCGGCCTCATCGGCGGTGCTTCCCTGAAGGCTCCTGACTTTGCTGTCATCGTCAACGCTGCCACCAAGGGCTAAGCCCTGAGCGGTAAAAATCGTTCTCTCTGCGCCCGGCTGCGCCGCATTTCCGGCAGGGAGCCGGGCGCTATTTGTTGAATTTTCAAAGGAGATCCTATTTTATGTCCAAGAAACCTGTTCTGCTCTGCATCATGGACGGCTTTGGCTGGACCCCCAACGAGACCTACGGCAATGCCGTGGTTGCAGCCAGGAAGCCCTTCCTTGATTCTCTGATGGCAAAATATCCTATGACCACCATCGATGCTTCCGGCATGGCTGTGGGCCTGCCCGACGGCCAGATGGGCAACTCTGAGGTGGGTCACACCAATATGGGTGCTGGCCGCATCGTCTACCAGCAGCTGACCCTCATCACCAAGTCCATCCGCGACGGTGAGATGCTCAAGAATCCCGTCCTCGTCAAGAATATGAAGGCTGCCATCGACGCCGGCAAGGCGATCCACCTGATGGGTCTGGTGGGTACCGGCGGTGTCCACAGCCACGCTGACCACTGGTTCGGTGTGCTGGAAATGGCAAAGCAGATGGGTGCAAAGGAAGTCTACCTCCACTGCATCACCGATGGCCGCGACACCGATCCCCACTCCGGCAAGGGCTTCCTTGCCGACCTGCAGGCCAAGCTGGATGAGCTGGGCATCGGCAAGATCGCCAGCGTCTCTGGCCGTTACTACGCCATGGACCGCGACAACAACTGGGACCGTGAGGAGAAGGCTTACGCTGCCTTCGTCTACGGCGAGGGCAACCACGCTGCCAACGCGCAGGAGGCCATCGAGGCATCCTACGCCGACGACAAGACCGACGAGTTCGTTCTGCCCTGTGTCACCTGCGAGGGTGGCCGTGTGCAGGACGGCGACACCGTCATCTTCATGAACTTCCGTCCCGACCGCGCCCGTCAGATGACCCGCATCTTCTGCGACGACGCCTTCACCGGCTTCGAGCGCCGCGGCGGTCGCAAGCAGGTCCACTACGTCTGCATGGCCGAGTATGACGCCACCATGCCCAACTGCGAGGTCGCTTATCCTCCTGTTGAGCTGAAGAACGTCCTGGGCCAGTACCTGTCCGAGAACGGCAAGACCCAGCTGCGCATCGCCGAGACCGAGAAGTACGCTCATGTCACCTTCTTCTTCAACGGCGGTGTTGAGGCTCCCTACGAGGGCGAGGATCGCTGTGTCATCCCCAGCCCGAAGGTCGCCACCTACGACCTCAAGCCTGAGATGAGCGCCCCCGAGGTCGCTGACGAGTGCGTTAAGCGCATCGAGAGCGGCAAGTACGACGTGGTCATCCTGAACTTCGCAAACTGCGATATGGTCGGCCACACCGGCGTCTTTGAAGCCGCCGTCAAGGCCGTTGAGGCTGTGGACGCTGCTGTCGAAAAGGTCGTTACCGCTGTGCTGAACGCTGGCGGCTGCGCTTTCCTGACTGCTGACCACGGCAACGCCGAGAAGATGAAGAACCCCGACGGCACTCCTTTCACCGCCCACACCACCAACGTCGTGCCTTTCGTGGCCATCGGCTGCGGCGATGTGAAGCTGCGCGAGGGCGGCTGCCTGGCCGACATCGCACCCACCATGCTGCCCTATATCGGCCTGCCCGTCCCGGCAGAGATGACCGGCAAGAGCATCATCGCTGAGTAAACCTTTTTTGAAATAACGCAAGCGCCCCGCAGCTCGTA
>ERZ773218.3446-NODE-3446-length-10217-cov-4.328479_pt1 | contig 10217 bp, 6 predicted proteins | sample MGYA00580527_ERZ773218 | MGnify/ENA primary metagenome ERZ773218 (study PRJEB29015, sample SAMEA2737763) | human gut metagenome | biome: human gut; feature: human-associated habitat; material: faeces | place: China | collected 2012 ...
GACAAGTACGATGACGAGCTGACCGAACGCGAGTACAAGAACACGAGCGAGACGGACATCAACAAGAAGCGTTACAAGGGTATCACCATCGAGACGCTGAATTCCTGGCCTGATGGCCTTATCGTAGCCACGCTCTGCTCGATGAGCGCTGACGGCAACCTTTTTGCCGGTGTGAACCTCCAGGACGACGAGGAGGTGATCCAGATTGACAAGTGGATGAACTCCAGCGAGCTGTACTTCTTCAAGTTGCTTATGAAGGCCGATACGGAAATCGCCTTCGGTGAGGAGTTCGTGGTACTCGACACCCGTACCGACCCGGCGTTCAAGGCGGTGGAACGTAACATTTCAGCCGACCCTTCCGCCCTTTCTTTCAAGGCCGCGGGTGAGAGTAAGTATGTGACGGTTACCGCGTCCGGTGATTATAGTGTGACATCCGTCCCCGCCGGTTTTACGGCGGTCGGTACCGATGACGGGCTGAAAGTTACCGCCGGTGTGAACAGTAGCGGCAAAGCAGTATCCGGCACGCTTGTGGTAAGCCTGGACGCTGATTCGGAAAAGAAGGTTGAAATAGCGTTGTCCCAGGCGGCCGCTGATGACGAGGAAGGCGGTGCGTGATGGGCAGGCTGAAGTATTTGGTCATTCATTGCACGGCCACGCCTGAAGGGCGCGAAGTCAGCGGAGCGGAGATTCGCGCCTGGCACACGAACCCGGTATCAAAGGGCGGCCGCGGCTGGAAACAGGTCGGATATACTGACCTGTTCCATCTGAATGGCGGCGTGGAGCGCCTGGTGGACAACAACGAGGACGCGAACGTGGACCCTTGGGAAATCACCAACGGCGTGGCCGGCTATAATTCCGTCAGCCGTCATATCGTGTATGCCGGCGGTGTAGCCAAAGACGGCAAGACCCCGAAGGACACGCGTACGGCGTGCCAGAAGCGTGCGCTTGAGAAGTACGTGAAAGACTTCCACCGCCGTTTCCCTGACGTGCGTATCGTGGGTCATAACGAACTGGCGGCGAAAGCCTGCCCCAGTTTTGACGTGCAGAAATGGCTTGTTTCAATAGGTATCAGACAATCATAAAAAGTGATCATGGACACGAGCGTACTCTTGAACTGGATATTTGGCGGCGGCCTTCTGGCCGCTCTGACGGCCCTTGTAACGTTGGGCCCCACGGTCAGGAAGGCGAAGGCGGAAGCGGAAAAGGCGAAAGCCGACGCAGAGACCGTGCGGATAGACAACACGGAGCACGCCACGCGTATCCTGATCGAGAATATTGTAGAACCCTTAAAAAAAGAACTTAGTGCGACACGAAGAGAGATGGCGCGTTTGCGCAAGGCTATTGACGGTGCCAATGATTGCCTTCACCGTGCTGACTGTCCTGTCCTTCATGAGCTGCGCGAGCTCCCGAAAACAGACCCGGAGCTTGACGACGGTGAAAACCGCGTCAGGCGCGGACAGCGCAAGGTCCGGGCGTCGGGGGCTGGTGATGGCGGGCCTCCCGGCATCGGCGCTGACGTTGAAAATTCCGGTTCCTGACCTGTTGGCGCTTCCTGCCGGTGCCTCCTATCATGGTAAAAACGGGCAGGCTGGCGTGGATGTGACGTCCAGGGGCGACACGTTGGTGGTGACCTCCACCTGTGACAGTCTCCAGCGTCTGGTCCTCTGGTATGAGGAGGAGCTGACACGTATCCGGGGCGATACCGTGAGTGTTTCGGAAGTTTCCGAAACGGAGTTCAAACAGCGTTTTAACCCCGTTAAAATCGCCCTCATTGCCTTTATCGCCGGTATGGCATCCGGCATAGTATTAACCGTTTTAATAAAGAGACGACTGTATGAAAAATAACAAGAATTTCATTTATGGCATCGCCGTCGTTACGTTCGGTGCCATGACTATCGGCTGGATCGAGAAGGGCAGCTGGGACTGGGGCGGCACGAAGCCCGAGAGTGTCGATGTCGAAGCCGAGCAGGTTCCCGACGCCCCCGTCCTGACATTGCTCCAGAAGAACGGGCAGGTATCGCCCACGTTCAACCTTATCCAGCTGGACTATAAGAATATCAAGGCCGTTTTGGGCGGCACGCTTGTAGGTCCGGCGGATGCCCCGACCGGCTGGAAGGCCCCGACCGAACTGGTGAACCTTTCGGGTCCGTGGACCATCAAGTTCGTATCCGGGCAGACGATGTCCATCCCGAACGGTACGATCCTTGCGAATCTCGGCGGGAAGCTGACGCTGACGGAGGTTTCCAAGCTGGAATGCCAGTTGAAGGTGAACAAGCCGGAGGACGGCTCTTCCCCTTACGAAATCAATGACACCGCGGCAGTGGAGGGCTAACGCATGGACGAGCGTGACGCGAGAAAGGTGCAGAGGGAGGCATCCGAGGCATTGCTTGACCTGGGTGTCTCCCTTCCCCTGAAGGAATGGCGCCTGCCTTTCATGAAACGCCCCGTGCGGTGGCGTGTGACCATGCGCCGCCCGCGCCTTGCCGGCCAGATATGCATCGTGAGGTTGTACCTTTCGATGGGTGTCTCCCCCGAGGAGGTTTCCTCCTTTGCCGGGCGTGAGCGGCTGGAGTTCCTGGCACGGAACGGTGTCAAGATATCCCGTATGGTAGCCCATACCCTCTGCCGCGGCCCGGGGGGGCCGGCGGCTCTTTGTCCGCCCCGTGGCGTGGTTCCTGCGTGAGACCGTGGAGCACCGTTTCCTGCTGGGCGCCCTGGAGAAGTTCATCAGCCTGATGGGCAGCGAGTCTTTTACGAGTATTATCAGCTCGATCGATCGGGCGAACCCGATGAAGTTGAGAATGAGCCAAAGAAGGAAGGGGAGTTAAGGACCGAGTTTGAAGGTTCCCATAGCCCCTTCGGTTTTATCTGGAACATCGCGAGCGCCACCGGCTGGACTGTCGGGTACATCCTGGAGAAGGTGAACTACCAGACGCTCATCCTGATGCTGTCCGACGCCCCGCGTTACGTCCGCCGGTCAGCAGCTGACTCCAAGGTTCCGCAAAGCGGTGGCGGCGAGGTGGATCCGGAGGCGGCCGCCCGTGAAGCCGGCGACATAGTGAATTTTTACCAAAGCAATTTAGAACTGTAAACGATGAAGCCCGTAGAAATCGAATTCCTGATGAAGGACAATCTGACAGGGGGCCTTGACAAGGCCGGCCTTGCCGTCGATATCCTTGCCGAGAAATCGGAGAAGGCCGCCGCTGCCATCAACGCCCGTATTTTAGAGCAGCGCAAGGTCATCGACCGGGTGAATTCCGACCTGCACCGGATGGAAACGCAGCTCCAGAACATGAAGCCCGGCCCGGCACAGGCGGAACTTGCTGCCGACGTGGCGGCCTGCCGCAAGGTCCTGGATGAAGAGCGTGCCGCCCTTGAAGGGCTTGAAAAGGAGCACCGCGAGGCGGAGAAGAGCGTCCGGAACCTCCGTAAAGAGTACGAGCGTATCTCCTTAGAGGAAGAACGTGCCGTCGCCGGTAGCAAGAGCCTGACCGACAAGATCCGGGAGCAGAAGGAAGTCATCGGGCAGATTGAAAGCGACATCAAGTCGCTGGAGAAAGCCTACCAGGGGGCCGCACCCGGCAAGGCGAAGATAGCCGCCCTGGATGAACTGAACGCCGCGAAGAAAACGCTTGAAGAGGAAAAGGGCGCCCTTGCCGGGCTCCAGGCTGAACAGGAGAAGACGCGTGCAAGCAGCAAACGCCTTTCCATGCAGCTGCGTGAGCTCCAGGACAACATGGCCCGCCTGCGGCTGGAAGGGAAACAGGATACCGAGGAGTACCGGAAGATGGCACAGCAGGCCGCTCTTCTTTCCGACACGCTTGCCGATCTGAACACCCAGACGAAGATCCTCTCGCACGATGACGCGAACCTCCAGGGCTTCATGTCGGGCGTGAGCGGCCTTGCCGGTCTGTTCACCACGGCCACCGGCGCGCTGTCTCTTTTCGCTTCGGAAAACGAGAACCTGGCAAAGATCCAGACGCGCGTGCAGAGCGTGATGGCCATCACGATGGGGTTGCAGCAGGTGTTCAATACGCTGAACAAGGATTCCGCTTTCCGGCTGGTGACGGTCGTGAAGATGAAGAACCTGCTGACAGCCGCCAATACCCGGCTGGCTGTCGCCCTGGGCATTTCCACCGGTGCCGCGCAGGCCCTGATGGCCACGCTTACGTTGGGTCTTTCAGCAGTTATCACGGGACTTGTCGTCGCCTGGGACAGATATTCCACCGCGCAGGAGAAAGCCGCGGAGAAAGCCCGGGAAATGGTAAAAATCGAGTCCGACGGCCGTGCACAGATGATCAAGACCCGTTTCGAGATCGAGAGCACGCTGGCAAGCCTGAAGAAGTTCACCGGCACGAAGGACGAGGAGAAGGCCAAGGTGGAGGAACTGAACCGCAAGTACGGCGAGAGTTTCGGGTATTACGACACGATCGCCCAGTGGTATGACATCCTTCAGAAAAAAGGTGAGAAATACATCCAAATGCTTTTCCTCCAGGCCAAGGTGCAGAGCCTGGTGAACAAGGCCACCGAGGCTGACGAGAAGGTGAACGAGATCAAGGCCAGCAAGCCGGAAGACGTGGACGGCTCGATGGGCTGGTTCGCGCGCATGGGGCTTTACATGGCCCAAAGCGAGTCGTACGGACGGGTGGACGCGCAGTCCATGATATCGGAGTATAACGAGAAGGCAAAGGCAAAGGCCGTACGTGAGGCTGAGGAAGTCCGCGACGGCTACCTGGCTGAAGCCCGGAAGCTCCAGGAGGAATATCTGGATATCGGCAAGGAGTTCGACCTGGGTGACCATGCCAAACCCGACCCGAATGCCGCCAAAAAGGAGAAACAGTCGGAAGAGCAGCGTGCCTCGGAGCTTCTGAAGCTCCAGATGAAGAACCGCCAGTCGGAGATTGACCTTCTGAAGGAGAGCGGTGAGAAACGCCGCCGCCAGATCCGCCTGAACTATGACAAGGAGATCGCCGAACTTGCCGCCCAGGAGAAGAAGTGGAAGGACGCGCAGAAGGGTAAACTGACCGGTGAGCAGGAATCCACCCTGAAGGAGGCGCGGGAGAAGGCCGCGGCGGCACGTGACGGCGACCTGGCAAAGGTGACCCAGGAGGAAAATGACGCCGCCCGCCAGTCGATGCTCGACTACCTGAAGGAATACGGGACATACCAGCAGAAGAAGCTGGCCATCGCCCAGGAATACGCGGAGAAAATCCGCAAGGCACAGGAGGCGGGCAACTTGGGTGAGGTACTACGCCTTGGCCGCCAGCAGAAAGAAGAGACTGCCGCCGCCGAGATTGCTAGCCTGAAGGCGGATATCGACTGGGACGGCCTTTTCGGCAATTTCGGCGGGCTGCTTGAAGAGCAGCTGCGTCCTACGCTGGCGAAACTGCGGAAGTATGCCGCCTCCGACGAGTACCGGAATGCCGGTGCCGAGGACAAACAGGTGATCAGCGAGCTGATCGCGAAGCTGGAGGACCGGAGCGCGGGCGGTATTAACCGGAATATGTTCAAGGAGGTTTCCCGTGACCTTTCCGTTTACCAGACGACGCTGCGTGAGCTGACAGAGGCCAAGGAAAGGGAGAAGACCGCCGCTGACGCTTTGGTGGTGGCACAGGAAAAACAGAAGAAAGCCGCTGAAAGCGGTGACCCCGCCGCCATGAAGGAAGCGGAAGAACTGGTGGCTACCGCGCAGGAAGCTTTCGACGCCGCCTCGGCGAGCGTGGCCACCCTGACAGAGGCGAACGACAAGGCAGCCCAGGACCTTCGCACCTCCAGTACGAACGCCGTTTCATCCCTCACCGGGTTTGCCGAGGGGCTCCAGAGCCTGAAGTCCGGTTCCCTTGCCGGCGTGGTCCAGGGGCTCGGCAAACTGGGCGAGGTGACGAAGAACATGGGCGGTGTGATGGGCAGCGTGGGCAGTACCCTTGCCGAGACGTTTTCAAACGGCGGCATCATCGGGCAGATCATTGCGGCGGTGCTTTCCATTCTTGACGTGCTGAAGGAAGGAATCGGTACGCTGGTAAGCGGTATTCTTGATTCCGTGCTCGGTGCGGTGAACGGTATCCTGGAGAACATCCTTTCCGGTGAACTGTTCACGCAGATCGGCAGCTCGCTTTTCTACGGGGTGAGGGACATCCTGGACACGGTGACCTTCGGCCTGTTCTCCTCGCACGGCAATGCCAGGGAGGTGAACGCGCTGGTGGAGCGGCTGACCGAATCGAACAAGTACCTGACCACCGCCATCGAGAAGCTGATCGACGAGATGGCCAGCTCCGGCGGCGCACGTTCCACCGAGTACTACCGGAGTGCCTACGAGAAACAGCAGCAGAAAATTGAGAACGACCGCCAGATGCTCGCGGCAAAGATGGGATACCACAGTTCGCACCACTCGAACAACTACTACATCGGTAAGGCCATGGGCAGCGGTGACTGGGACACGGTTTCCGCCTACTTGGGCAAATCGGTGCGGGATACCGATTCCCTCTGGAGCCTTTCCCCCGAGGAACTGGCCCGGCTCCAGGAACTTCCCGACATCTGGGAGAAACTCCATTCGGGCAAGTACGACCAGAGCCAGTGGCTTGACGAGTACGTCTCTGACGCGAACACGCTGCTGGAACTCCAGAGGCAATGGCAGGAAGCCATCACGGACACCTCTTTCGACGGTATCCGCAGCGGCATGAAGGACCTGCTGAAGGATTTCGAGACGGACTCGAAAGACGTGATCGCGAGCGTGGACGAGTTCATGGAGAACGCCATCCTGAAATCCATCGTGAACGGCACCTATTCGGACGAGCTGAAGAAATGGCAGGAGACGTTCGCCGAGTTCATGAGCGACGGTATCCTGTCGAAGGAGGAAGCCGACACGTTGCGCACCCGGTACTCGGACATTTTCGAGCGTGCCCGTGCCAAGAAGGAGGAGATGTTTGACACTGCCGGCATCACGGAGGAGGGTAAATCCACAACGCAGACCGGCCGCGCCGGCGGCTTCTCGGCCATGTCGCAGGACCAGGGCACTAAACTGGAAGGCATGTTCACTTCGGGCCTGAACCATTGGGTAAGCATTGACGAGAAGACCGAGGACGTGGCGGGCCGCATGGCCAGTGCCGAGGGACACCTGGCTAAGATTGCGGAGAATACCGGTAAAAGCGCCGGTTTCCTCGGCGAGATAAAGGAAGATATAAAACGAATCATACGTGACGGACTAAGAATGAAATCATCATGAGCATGGAACCAATCATGGGCGGGCTGTTCCTTATCAACGGCACCGATATCTGGACGGAGTACGGCGTATTCCTGACCGAAGAGAAGCGCGGCGGGCGTGACAACCTGAAAGCCATCCTTGCCGCGAGCAAGACGAAAGCGCACACCGCCGTGGACATACGTGAGGAGAACGGGGAGAAATATTCCGACATTCTGACAGTGGCCAACGAAGCGCGCGACATCACGCTGACCTTTGCCCTGTATGCCCCGGGTAAAGGGGAGTGGCTGAAGAAATACATGTCCTTCATCTCCTTCCTGAAAACCGGCGACAAAGGCTGGCTCTCGCTGTATCTTCCACAGCTGGAGCTGACATTTCGCGTGCATTACCTGGATTGTCCCGGCTTCACCCCGCTGACCTACCTCTGGCGGGAAGGCGTGCAGGCCGGCCGCTTCAAGGTGAAATTCCGCGAACCCGAACCAATCATTTAAACAACGTTCAAACACCATTCGAACATGCTTTTAACGGTATATGACAGTAACAGGCAGGCGAAGGCGGTCCTTTCCCCGGACGACAGTTCGACGCAGGTGAAGGCGATCCAGTCGGACAACGTGCTGACGCTCTCCTTCACCCTGTACGAGTATGTGGCGCTGGAGGTGAACGACTACGTGGATTTCGAGGGCGAGCGCTACTGGCTCCAGGAGCGTTACCTTCCGGACGAACGCAGCACGCAGGAGTGGAAATACGATGTGAAGTTCTACGGCATCGAGAGCCTGATGAGACGTTTCCTCGTCCTGAACGTGGTGGACGGCGACCCGGAGCCGGTGTTCACGCTGACCGCCCCGCCGCGGGAGCACATGGCGCTGATCGTGAAGTCCATCAATGACGGCATGGGCGGCATCACCGATTGGAAAGTGGGGCGTGTGGAAGGTACCGAGAACGTGGTCATCGACTACGAGGGGAAGTACTGCCCCGATGCCCTGAAGGAACTCGCCGGCAAGGTGCCGGGCGCCGAGTGGTGGGTGGAAGGCCAGACTGTGAACCTCTGCCGTTGCGAACACGGTGAGGAGGTCTCCCTGGCATACGGGAAAGGCCTGACGGAACTCTCCCGCGACAAGGCCGACGGCGCGAAGTTCTACACCCGCCTGTTTCCGATCGGCAGTTCCCGGAACATCGACCCGGAGAAATACGGCCACAGCCGCCTCCAGCTTCCCGACGGTGCCAAATATGTGGATGTGGACACGGACAAGTACGGCATCCACCACCACTACGAGAAGGACGCCTTCGCGAATATCTATCCCCGCCGCGTGGGTACCGTGACCTCTGTACGCAGCGCGCAGGTGACGGATGAGGACGGCAACCCTTTCGTGATCTGGTATTTCCGGGATGACACGCTGAACTTCGATCCCAACGCTTACGAACTTGCCGGCAAGGTGAAACGTGTCTCCTTCCAGGAAGGTGGCGAACTTGCCGGTCTTGGCGAGGAAGAGGACGGCACCTACTATTTCGAGGTGAACTTCGACAGTGACACCCGCGAGTTCGAGATCATCACCATCTGGCCGTATGATGACGACACGCAGCTTCCCGGTGACCGCCTTGTCCCGAAAGCGGGTGACAGGTATATCCTCTGGAATATCCGCATGCCTGACGAATACTACGCGCTTGCCGAGGAGGAATACCTGACGGCGGTGAACAGGTACAACGCGGAGAACGCCGTCGACGTTTCCGTGTATAAGGGCCCGACGGACCACGTGTATGTCGAGCGTAACGGGATAGACCTTTACCCGGGCCGCCGCGTCCGGTTGGAAAGCACGGAGTATTTCCCGGAAACGGGCTACCGTTTGAGCCGTATCACGAAAATCACGCGGAAGGTGGCGCTCCCCTCACAGGTGGATCTTGAAATCGGTGACGCGCTTTCCACCGGCGTGATGGAAAGCCTGAAGGGGAGTATCGAGGAGGTGAGGAATTATACCAGAACGGCCGGCGCGAACCTTCCCGACATCATAAGGAGCTGGGATAACACGCTTCCCACCGACAACAACCTTTTCTCGGCCAGAAGAAGCCAGGCGGAGTTCATCAGCAAAAAGAAGGCCGACCGCGCGAAAAAGAAAATCACCTTCGAGGAGGGCGTCGGCATCGGTCCGGAGGAGAACGGCCACATCGACGGCAAGGGCAATGCCGAACTGCTGACCCTTGTCGTGCGTGAGCTTCTTCGCAGCCCGAAATTCGTGGACGGCCTTTTGGGTGAGGGTTGGCGGTTGTGGATGGAGGACGCCCTTTCGCACCTTACCATCGACAAGCTGACGGTGCGTCAGGTCATGGTGGTGCTGGAACTGCTTATCGAGAAGGTTCGCAGCGTGGGCGGCCAGCTCTGTGTGTCCGCCGCCAATGGCAAGATAAAGACCGCCGTTCTGGAGGACGGCTTTTATAAAATCACCTTCGAGCAGGCGAATACCTTCCGGGCGCATGACCTGATGCGCTGCGCCACGTTTACCGGCGGGAACCTGAAAGGCTACTGGGTGGAGGTTGCCGACGTGGAGGGTGATTCCATCCTCGTGGGCGTGGATGAGTTCGGAACTTCCCTTCCTGCCCCCGGTGACGAATGTGTGCTGATGGGTAATACGGAAAACCCGTTGCGCCAGAACCTGATCCTGATATCCGCCACCGAGGACGGGCAGCCCCGCATGGACGTGATGGACGGCGTGAAGGCGAAAAACTTCACCGGCTGCCTTCGTGCCCGCCTGGGTAACCTGGACGGCATCAGCGACGACTGGTTCCCCGCCGACAACCAGCCGCACGGCAACGGCCTTTACAGCGACAACGCCTACCTGCGCGGGACATTCCTTTTGGTGACAGGCGAGGATATCAAGACAAAATTCGAGATCGTCGAGGGACGTATCACCAGTGTGGTGACCGCCCTGCGCCAGGACTTCGCCACCGACCGCGGGTACCTGAATAACCCCGCCTTTGACGACGGCCTTATGAAATGGAACACGGAGAACGAGACGGTGTTCTTCCT
>ERZ773218.3460-NODE-3460-length-10181-cov-4.079795_pt1 | contig 10181 bp, 8 predicted proteins | sample MGYA00580527_ERZ773218 | MGnify/ENA primary metagenome ERZ773218 (study PRJEB29015, sample SAMEA2737763) | human gut metagenome | biome: human gut; feature: human-associated habitat; material: faeces | place: China | collected 2012 ...
GCTCCCTGAAACCTACTGATGAAAGTCAGCAAGGCGCAGGGTGCCTACCTCATACACTCTGCCATTCAAAAGCAACAAATCCAGGCAAAACACTGAATAAAATCGATGCTACTGCTGTAATCAACATAAAAATAATAGAATAAACAAGTACAACCATAAACTTGCTGAAAAAATACCCCATTTTACTAACAGGAACAATCCAAAGCTGTTTCAGCATATCATAACGATTTTCATCATGCATCAGTACAATGCAAAATACCCCCAGCACAAAGGGAAGAATGATAAAAGAAGTATATCCAAAAGCGGACAACTTATAAAATACCACCGGATCAATGTCGTCTGCCCCCAAATAGTTAAAGTAGACAAAAGAAAAAAATGGCATAATAAATGCAGTTAGCAGCATAAACCAAATCATTTTCTTACGCCGCAGTTTCAAGAATTCTGTCTGAACTAGATTAAGCAATTCCCTCACCTCCTGTAATTCTTTTGAAATAGTCCTCCAAAGTATCATTGCAGAGTTGAGAACTAATAACGGAAACATCATGCATAAAAAGTGCCTTGTTAATCGCAGCCATATCCAAAGAAGTGTCATAGAGGCACAATGTTTGACCATCACACATATCAAACTCTGTCACACCAAATTCCTGTTCCAAAATCAGCATGGCCTTTGACATGTCGCTTACCCGAAGCAAGATGTACTTCCGATTTTTCTTTTCCAAGGCTTTCATCGTAGTTTCCTCTAGCAAAACCCCGCGGTCAATAATGCCAATATCATCCGCTAGAAGTGCGATCTCGGAAAGTATATGGCTGGAAATTAAAATGGTCTTTCCACGTTCTGCACTTAAATGTTTGATAAAGTTCCGCATCTCTGCAATACCAATAGGATCAAGTCCATTAGTCGGCTCGTCGAGGATTAACAACTCCGGATCATGCAGAATGGCATTGGCAATACCAAGCCGTTGTTTCATTCCCAAGGAGTACTTACTAAATAACTTTTTATCCTTATAAGGCAATCCTACTACTTTCAAGGCATTCTTTACTGCATCAGGGCCGGCAGTTCCACGTAGTCTTGCAAAAATTTCAAGGTTTTCTGTACCTGTCAAATTAGGATAAAACCCGGGTGTTTCAATAATCGCCCCAATGCGGGGATAAATACGTTTCTCACGCCCCTTGATATTCCAACCGAACACATTTACCTCACCAGATGTAATAGGGGTCAGACCTAAAATCATTTTCATAATAGTAGTTTTTCCAGCTCCATTACGTCCCAATAGCCCATAGATCCGCCCTTTTTTCACATGAAGTTCTACGTCTTTAACAACAGTCTGATCTCCATATATTTTTGTTAGCTGTTTTGTTTTAATTAAATAATCACTCATACTTATTTCCTCGCTTTCCATATAGTAATTCCGTAATTGTAATACCAATATTTCCAACCACAATACTAGTATAAAACACCAACCTTGCCATAACCTTGCCGAAACCTTGTTTTAACCTTGCTTTTCACAAAAAAGTCCTGTATGATTACAGGGCTTTCGGAAGTACAATGGTAAAGGTAGTACCGATATTCAGAACACTCTCCGCGGTAATGGTGCCATTATGAACACTTACCAATTCTTTTGCAATGGCCAGACCCAACCCATTCCCTCTGGCAGCTCGGGAGTGGTCACATTGATACAGCCGATCAAAGATATATGGAAGATCCGAGGCGGAAATTCCTTTTCCGTTATCACCCATCATGATTTTTACCTGCTGGTCCATTTCGGTCACAGTCAGGGAGACTTGGCTCGCAGCACTGTGCGTCAGAATATTTTGCAGCAGATTATTAAGAATACGCGTGTAAGCTGTGGGATCAACTCTTGTCATATATTCCGTTTCGGGTATCTCAATTTCATAGGTAAGATTGTGGTTTTCCAGCAACGGCACCCAATCGGCCATAATATCGCGAGAAAGCTCGTTGAGGTCGCAAACCTCAAAATGAAAAATCTGCTCTCCAGCATCCAGTTTTACCCATTCAAACAGGGCAGTCACAAAGTCTTTCAGATGGTAGGCTTTTTCTGTCGCCACCCGAATATATTCTTCCTGCTCAGCCCCTGTTACCATCTTGCTTTCCACAGCTTCCAAATAACCTACTAAAGAGGCAAGCGGAGTTTTCACATCATGAGAGAGGCTTGTCATAAGCCGCTTATACGCCTGTTCAGACTGCTTCTGCCGGATAAGACGTGACTGGCTACTCATAGCAACTTCGTTAATATCATAGCAGATTTGCTTTGTCAAGTCATTTTCCCGTACCAACACACGATGATTCAGATTCCCATTCTTTATATCTGTCAGGGCATCTTTAATAAGAGAAATCTGGTTTCGAACCTTGTAAAGCTTTGCTAAAAGACAGCCAATTATCAACAATGCAAGAACTAAAGCTATCAATAGGTAAAGTTTAAATTCCATCTTCATGCCTCCTTGTTGAAACGGTATCCCACCCCCCGGACAGTCTGAATGTAAAATGGCTGTTCTGGATTTGGCTCAATCTTTTTTCGTACTTTACTAATAAATGACATAATGTTACTGTCATCAAAGGCGTATTCCTCCTCCCATACCTGCATATAAATCTGCTTTTTAGTAAACACTCGTCCTTTATTGGATGCCAGAAACAGAAGTAAATCAAACTCTTTGCCGGTCAGCTCCACTGGAAGATTTTGAACAGTTACCGTTCGATTGCTTTTATCGATTACCATATCTTTTAGCAGCATTGTAGCAGCTTCGCTTCCAACTACTGGATTTAAGGTTGTATACCGCCGAATCAGAGAATTGACACGAGCCATCAACTCATTAATGCTGAAAGGCTTTGTCAAGTAATCATCCGCTCCTAACCGCAGACCGAAAACTTTATCTTCCTCGTCATCTCTTGCAGTCAGCATTAACACGGGGATATTATTTACTTTTCTAATTTCTTGAAGAATCTGAAATCCATCTACATCAGGCAACATAACATCCAAAATAATAAGAGTAAAATCATTTTCTTTTTCTATTGCCACCTCCATCCCTACAGTTCCACTATTAGCTATACTAACCAATACATTTTCCTTTTCAACACATTTTTTTATTAATGTGCAAAGTTCTATATCATCATCAATTATCAAAACCTTATTCATCTATTCACATCCTCTTATTACATATTGTTAACTAATAAAAATATCAATAATTATTATATTTCTTTCATATAAATAGTACAAGTGCTTGTGAAATAAAGCAAGTGGTTTTCACCAAAACTAAAGGAGCCCTTCATAACCTGAGGCTCCTCTTAGATTTATTATTTTAAAGTAAAAAAATTGAATCCCATTTTGTTGCAACTGGTCTATAACACGATAAAATTGTCAAAATCACTCCACTCGCCCCTGTTAGAAGTCCTATTTCATCTTCACTAACTATTTTCCCTCTTTTTATTTCTTTATCCTTAAATCCAAAAGGAGCGTCTTCATTATATAAATTTACTATATCTCCAAGCAAGTTCATATACGCATCATAAAAGTAACCGTCTGAAGTATACTCATAATATTTTCTTGCTAAACAACACAATCCTGAAAGCCCATGACAAAATGTAGGAGAAATAATTTCTCGCCGTTCTTTAATAGACAATTTCATACTATTAACAGCTAGATGAAACATTTCTTCATCTTTTAATATTTTAGAAGCACGTAATAAGGAATACGAAACCCCTGGAGTACCGTAACACCATGCATCCCTGGCTGCAATAGCACCTATATTACTCATTCCTACTATTTTTTGCGACTCCCAAAAAATTTCTTTTTCCTTTTTTATACAACAGTTTGAAATATAGATTGCTACAAACTTAATCGTATCCAATTGTTTCGGAACAACTATTCCTGCCTCGTATGTTTTGATTAATAATAAAAGCATTCCTGGAATACCATGTGATATTCCTAAGTTAACATATTTTTTCTCCTTATTTCTTATAGCTGTAAACAATGGACTATCGTGAGGATCAATAGTAAATTTAGGAGTATCAATATAATTAGGATCACATAACTCCATAATATACAGTACAATACTACGTAAAGTATCTTTAATTTCTTCTTTATAAGGAAAATTCAGTAAATAATTTCCTATACCAGTTATTCCATACATAACATCATAAAATAACTCATTTACCGGATTTTTTCTATATTCTATTATATTTTGCTCTACTCTTTCTATGATTTTCTCATTTAGGCCAGCTATAAATCTTTGATAAAATTTTCCATTTTGCGACATGCACTCTGCTGCATATCCGACCCCACTTAATCCATCAAATAAAGAAATATCATCTACCCCATTTGTTTCAAAAGAATTATTAATTTTTTCCAGATATTTATGAGCAACCAATTCAAATTTTTCTTCAGGAAAATGTGCCTGAAGTTCCGAAAACAGTATGCAAAGGGCTGGATATGAAACAGCTAATGAATATTCTTTGTATTCAAGTCCACTTTTCTTTAAAACATCTTCGACATAACTAACATTTGATAATTTTTTTGATAGCTTTAAAACTAATGTATCTAATTCACCTATTTTTTCATTTGTTAATTTCATTGACAACCTCCTTGAGATGATATATCGAATTCCAACTCATAAATCTCTCTATATGAAGGGCAACGTTCTAGCAATTCACTATGTGTTCCCTCTGCTATGATCTCTCCATTTTCAAGATAAATTATTTTGTCAGCCAACATTGCATGTGCAATTTTGTGAGAAATAAATATACCAATATTATCTTTAGTCAACTCAAAGAAAGTATTCATAATTTTTTTCTCTCCCATTTTATCAAGAGCTGCATTTGGCTCATCAAGAATATATAGCTGTGCCCTTTTAAAAAAGCAACGTGCTATCGCTACTCTTTGCCATTGTCCTCCTGATAACTGTGTTCCATCTGCAAACCATTTTCCTAACTGTTGATTCAAATCAGATATAAAATCTACTCCTGCTTTTTCAAGTGCCTCTATAATGTCTGATTCATTTTCAATCTCATTTATATTTCCAAATCCTACATTATCCCTAAGTGTTAACTCGTATTTACAATAATCTTGAAATAATATTCCCGTTAACTCATGTAGACTCTCTATCTTTATCTCATTTAATGGAATTCCATTTATTCTAATCATATTCTTATCAACTAGATAATATCCCATTAGCAGCTTAATAAGAGTGCTTTTTCCAGAACCGTTTTTTCCAAATAAAGCAATGGTTTCTCCTTTATTAATGTTTAAATTTATATTTTTAAGAATTTTCTTCGGATTTCCAGGATAACTGAAATTTAAATTTTTTAATTCAATAGTATTTATTTCATCAATTGTATTTGTTCTTTCATAGTCTTCTCCCTCTTTTGGTCTATTAATAAAGTCGATAAGTTTCATCATATATAAGCTGTTTTGGTTGATGCTATAAATGATAGTCATAATATTATTAAAACCATCAAATACCATTCCTATAACTCTAAGAAGGGCAACCGCACTACCAACTAACAACTTTCCACCAATTACTGAAAAAATTATTAGAATCATAAGTACTGCCATGCATATCTGTTCAACTAAATCAAATACTAACGAAATAATCCAATGCACTTTTGCATTGTATAAATTCTCCTTAATTATACTTTTTTTCAGTTCATTGTGCTTATCTATTATGTACTTTGCCAAATTAAATATTTTTACTTCCTTAAATGATTGATCTTTTGAAAGCAAAAATTCGTAGTACCATATACCTCTAGATTTTTTAGCATTTCTTTCTTCAGTTTGGAATTCTCTTTTACTTATTGACAAATTAAAAACTGAAAATATTAGAGCTGGTCCGATAATCATCAAAATCGCTAGCGGATTCCATGTTATTATTAATAGCGCTGACGATAATATTGTTGTAACAGATGTTATTAAGGTCAACAATGCAGTAAAAATACTATATGGTCTAAATCCAATTTGTGATTGTATATGTTGTATCTGATCCTGTACCTCCGAGTTTTCAAATTCTTCTAAAGACATATCCCCGCATTTTTGCATTAAATCGTTTAATAATACATAATCCAAAAGATATTGAAATTTAGAAAAGAAATAATTTTGTGTACTCGAAATAATATTACTAAAAAAACACACAGCAAGATAAACAGCTAAAATAGTCAACGAATTTTTCAGATTGATTGCTGTCATTGAATTAATTAATTCTCCTAGTATATTTACAGATATGACTGGGATAATTCCTGCCACAATATTGACTATAACCGTAAGTAAAAAGATCCATTTACTCACATGAAAAAAAATTCTAATGGATTTCGGAATTACTTTCATTGAAATAAGCATTTCTTTTATTTCCGAAACACTTAACAATTTAAATTTCTGCATATTCTTTTCCTTTCAAAAAACCTGTCTTTTTATTTCTGTTGTAGACATTATAAAACGCTTGTCTTGCTAAACCTCGCATTTTTCTTTCAAATTCTACGTTAGGACCAAATAATCTATTCATATTCATATGCAATAGACTATCCAATATATTAAGTTTGATAGATTTATTTTGTGGATAAAGTTCCTCTATTTTATTAAGATACTCCTCCATAGCCTTGTGTTTCATTGATAGAATATTGCAAATAGATTCAATTTCTACTTCCTGGTCATCGTTCATCAAATATTTTATTACGAAGTTCATATATTGCTCTTTGTTCTTTTTGAACTCAGTTTGATAATTTTTATTATTTTCTTTGCAGTTCAAAAACTCATATATTTCATCTAGGCTCAGCCTAAATTGTTGTACATGAAAGAAAATAATTGCTAATGCCAACATTTCATCTGAAATTTTTATATTTCCCTTACTTCTCTCATATATAATTGATTGAACTCCTAAACTATCCTTATAAAATACCTGGTGTGCAAAATCCATCAAAATATTTCCGCCATATCTTTCTAACTCCAATTCATAACAATCAATGCTATATTTTGAAATAATCGAATCCTGCATAAGTCGGTTAAAAATATTTAATATTTTAGGTTGAACTGCCAATAGCTTTCCTTTATCAGCTCTAATACGTAAACGCAGATGGAAATCTGGATCTTTATATTGAATAAAGAAATAACTTTCTATTTCTTTATTGATTACTAGTTGTTGTAAAAAATCAAGTAAAACATCTCCTAATAAGTATTCAACATTATCTTCCACACCATAAATTTTAAAGTATAACCAACCGTCAAACGGCTCTATAATTCGGTTTTCAATACAATTATTTAAAAGCTTATACCCTCTATTTTGTTCTGCTGCATATTCTCTATTCATGACTAATGGTATAACTAATTCGCAACAATATGATTTTCCCTGAAATTCCAGTGGATGCTTTACATCTGTATTATATCGCTCAAGAGTAACCTCTGATTTTTCAATCATCTTTTGTAACACAGATAAACATCTATCCTCTTCAATATTAATTAATAATTTTTGATCAGCTTCCACAATACTTACCCAGATTGGAAGATTCTTTTGTTTAGAAAAATCATTAAAACGTATCTTAAAATCTTCAAAAGAAGAATGTTTATTAAGTTTCAAATCAGATAGTCTAACCATCCATTTTTCTTGCTCTAATATAAAATTTTTATATCGTATTGTAGGAATATAATTAAATTTATCAAGCAAATGCTTCCATGGTTTATTATAAAATTTCATACCATCAGTAGCAATATCATCAATAAGTCTCAACATTTTAGGCTTTAGTTGTGGATTAAACATGTTCGTAGCCGTAGGAAATATTCTTTCTCCATTAGTAGCCGAACACAAATAAAATTTATTTCTATCTATTCCTACTAAAATATCACTAATTTCAAATTGTTGTTCAGTTTCTTTTGAGTTTGTTGTTCCAAAACTTAATTCATATGACGATCCGTGTGTATTCCTTATTACATTTCCTGAAGACAAATTTTCTGGCAAAAAAGTAAACTCACAAAATTCTCCACTTTCCAGCCCACTTGCTTTATTTATATTCTCAAAAAACTGTTTTGAATCCTTCATCATATGAGAAAATCTACCAAACGATTTACCTGCATATGTCGCTCCGAATATATCACTTAACTGAAAAACCTCTTGCCCATTTTCCAAATAATAGCTAAAGTATATTTCCATTCCTTTAGGTAGCTTATCCAATTCAAACCTATCCACTTGCAAGGAATGTATATCTTCGTCTTTAACATCAATAATAGAATTTGTTCTTATTGCTTCTATATATTTATGTTCAAAAAATTTGACCCAAGGATTTGCATACTCTCCTTTAATATTTCTTAGCCCGTATCCGCCATCATAATGTGATGGGAAACCCAATCCTACATTATTGTCAACGAGTTCTACTAAAGGAACGCATCTTGACAACCCGTATTTTTCAATAAATTTACTTTTATACTCTCCTAATAAATCATATGATTCATGTGAATTAAATTGTAAAAATAGATCGATAAATCTATTTATCTTTTTTACTACTCCCTTGTTTAAATTGCAATCATTATAAGAAAAGGAAGAATCAATTGCCAAATAATGTTTAGACTCACATACATCTTTCATATTCTCATAAATTTTCAATAAGCATTTTATTTTTTCAGCTTTTGGTACAATTTTATACTCTTCTATTTGTTTTTTGATTTCTATAAAATCTTTTGCGTTAATACCATATTCCTCTAATTTTTTGATAAAATATTCCAACTGCTGATATATTGTTAATGGTGGACGCAAATCAGATATTAAATATCCCTCTTTTATTAAGGATTGAACATATGTATGAAAAATCTCTTCATCTGTATCTACATATTCTTGTTTTAATCTTTCTATAATGTCGGAATACCCAACAAATTTTTTTGCAATGCCAGAGACTATTTCAAAAGCTTTAGAATAATTAACAGCTTTTTTATTAATTTTTTCCCCCTCTTCATTTTTGGTACATTCAAACAAAAATGCTTTATTTCTATATATTGCAACACTATCATCAAGTATATATTTCAACTTAGTTAAATATTGTATTTCATACTTGAAAATAACTTTAAACAACCAATTCGAATCTATCAATGGCATTCTATGCAAAACATCATTTTTCAATTCAAATGATGTTTTTTCTGTTGTAATCTCCCCAAAACCAACTGTTGAGAATAACCCAAAAGGTGTACATCTAGAACAGTTTCTACTAAAATACTTATATATCGAGTTCAATAAATACTCGTCTTTTATTTCCTTTTCATTTTCTAATGTCTGGAGTGCTTCATACAAGTCATGACTAGCAACAAGAATAGCCTCTTTAAACTGTTCTTTTTCTTCTGTTGAATCCAGTTCTATCATTTTATTATCAAGTTCCTTTTTATTAATACTATCAATTAATAAATCAACCGGAAAACTGGGAGTTCTTACCATAAAGGAACCAATATCATTAAATAAATCTTTCATTTCTAACAACCTCCTAATATTATATAATTTTGTATCTTCTATGATTAAAAGTCATGTTACCATCTAACTCTATCTTTCATAATTTAAAATATCCCATAAAATCAGTGCAAAAATATTTTAAATATAACTCTGCACCATTTCTTATGGGACTATCAAACAAATTTATTAACAACACTTTTATTTTCATAAACAGTATGCATTTAGGTATATTCCCAAATGCATACTGTTTACCTCTTTATGTCCTCTTAACTAAGCACAAAGAATAGATCCCGTGCAATTTCTTGTTAAGCCGCATTCACTTGAGCCACACAGCTCTCCTGTGATGCAACCCGGTGTACAATACGCAACACTTGTAATACGCGGTGCAGATCCCTCAGTTGTATTTTTATCTGTTTTAAGGTTCAAATCAAAGTCTTTATTCATCTATTTTTTCTCCTTTCTACAGTTTTCATCGATTGCTCTCTGTTAAGCACAGAGGATAGATCCAGTACAATTTCTTGTTAAGCCGCATTCACTTGAGCCACACAGTTCTCCTGTGATGCAGCCTGGTGTACAGTACGCAACACTTGTAATACGCGGTGCAGGTCCTTCAGTTGCGCTTTTGTCTGCTTTAAGATTCAGATCAAAGTCTTTATTCATCTGTTTTTTCTCCTTTCTTCACTGTTTTCATCGATTGCTTTCTGTTAAGCACAGAGGATAGATCCAGTACAATTTCTTGTTAAGCCGCATTCACT
>ERZ773218.3463-NODE-3463-length-10174-cov-2.726850_pt1 | contig 10174 bp, 8 predicted proteins | sample MGYA00580527_ERZ773218 | MGnify/ENA primary metagenome ERZ773218 (study PRJEB29015, sample SAMEA2737763) | human gut metagenome | biome: human gut; feature: human-associated habitat; material: faeces | place: China | collected 2012 ...
GGAGCTGAAGATCATCATGCGCGCGGCCCGCGGAGGAGGGTCTGCACGACAACGGAGCGATCGAGAGCCGCAAGTTCCGCGTGCTGACGGCCGACGTGGAGAACATCTACCTGACGGAGTCGGAGATCCGGGCCATCGCCGCGCTCGATCTCTCGAAAAACCGGCACAGGGATGTTGCCCGCGACATCTTTCTGGTGGGGTGCTACACGGCGCAGCGCTTCAGCGACTACTCGACCATCAACGAAGGCAACATCCGCACGCTGGAGAACGGACAGCAGGTCATCGACCTCAAACAGCAGAAGACCGGTAACCACGTCGTCATTCCGGTCCGACCCGAGCTGCAGGCCATCCTGGCGAAGTACGACAACCGGCTGCCGAGAACCTACGAACAGAAGGTGAACCACCTCATCAAGGAGATTGCACGCGAGGCGGGCATCACGGAGAAAGTCGAGGTCTCCTACATCGAGAATGGCGAAAAGAAGAGTCGGCTGGTCGAGAAGTGCGACCTGGTGAAGACCCACACGGCGCGGCGCAGCGGCGCAACGAATATGTACCTGGCGGGAATCCCGACCATCGCCATCATGAAGGTTACGGGCCACAAGACCGAACGGGAGTTTATGAAGTATATCAAGATCACCGAGGAGCAGACCGCCCTGGAGCTGATGAGCCACCCCTATTTTTCGGGGGCAAGCAACACAACACGATAATCTTAAAGAGTGTTGTCCGGGAATTTTCTTAACTTTGTCCAAACAGACTGATGCAATGAAAGACGATACGAAGGAATTAACACTGTTCGACAACTACGATTTTATAGAAAAAATCGAATCTCTGATGGCCGACTGTGAATCGGCCGAGGTGGAGTTCAAATCCGCCAGGGGAGGGTTTCCGGGCAGCTTGTGGGAAACCTACTCCGCTTTCGCCAATACGCAAGGTGGAGTCATCGTATTGGGCGTCAAAGAGAAGGACGGGAAATTCACACTTGACGGCATCACACTGGAGCAGGCGCGCAAATACAAAAAAGAGTTTTGGGACAACGTAAACAACAAGGCTCATTGCAGCGCAAACGTCCTGCAGGAGAAAGACGTGCAGGATGGCGAATACAACGGGAGCTATGTCCTGGTATTCAATGTACCACGGGCTCCCCGCAACAAGATACCCGTATATCTGCATAACAACCCCGAGAATACATTCAAGCGGAATTACGAAGGAGACTATCGGTGCGATGCAAGCGAAATACAACGCATGTTCGCCGACGCTGATATCACAGAACATCCCCGCGATTACAAAATTCTGCCCGAATTTACCATCGAGCAGGATATTGACAAGGCAACTCTTGAGCAATACCGCCGGCTGGTCGCAACCAAAAGCCCCGATCATCCGTGGCTGCTGCTGGACGACAAACATTTCCTGATGAAATTGAAGGGTTACCGGATCGATCGCCGAGAAAAGATCGAGGGACTGACACTTGCCGGTCTGCTGATGTTCGGCAAAACGGACAGCATCACCGACGCCTACGGATGTCCGCAATACTTCCCCGATTACCGCGAATATTTCAGTTCCAATCCCGACGACCGCTGGACAGACCGCATCTGCCCGGACGGCACCTGGGAGGCGAATCTGTTCCAATTCTACTACCGGGTCTATCCCAAGCTGGCCGCAGCCCTGCCCAAGCCTTTCGCCCTGAAGGACGGCATCAGAGAGGACGAAACACCGACACATACGGCTCTACGCGAAGCGTTTATCAATGCACTGGTCCATTGCGACTATTCAGTTGACTCAAACATTACGATCGAGCTACACAAGGATTGTTACATATTCTCCAATCCAGGCTCCCTGCTGCTCTCCATTGCCCAATATTATCAAGGAGGCAACAGCGTATGCCGCAACAAGGCCCTGCAAACGATGTTCATGCTGATCGGTTCAGCAGAAAAGGCCGGAAGCGGTGCCGACAAGATCATGCAAGGTTGGAAAAAGGCAAATTACCGTAACCCGCGAATCGAGGAGATTACTCATCCCGACAAAGTCGTATTGACATTGCCCCTTGTCAGTTTGTTGTCCGATGAGGTCATCTCCTATCTGAAATCCCTGTTCGGTGAGGACATAACGTCCATAGAACACAACAAGTTGATGACCCTGGCAACCTGTTGCAGCGAGGGCGAGGTCACCAACTACCGGATGCAATTGGTATTGGACAAGCACAGTGCCGATATCACAAAGTTGCTCAAAGAGTTATGCAATGACCGATACCTTATTCCCGAGGGAATCGGCCGCGGCACGCACTACAGAATCAACAAAAAATTCCGGGAGAGGGAACTCCCCGGGAATGTTGCTAGTAATGTTGCTAGTAATGTTGCTAGCTCTCCAGACAAGGAAAGGCGCAGAAGATTATCATCCAGCGAATTACACACAGCCATTCTGCAGGCATGTGTTGATTTTGAATCGCTGGAGGCCATAGCTAACAAAGTAGGGAAGAGTCTACGATACCTGAAAAACAGAGCCATACCCATCATGGTTGCCGAAGGGTTATTGGAACGTGAATATCCCTATATGCCGAAACATCCCCATCAGCGATACCGTGCAAAAAAGAGATAACCAGCCATGCCGCGCCGTCGAAAAATAACGATCCGGGCCTCCGAGCTGAAGTGCTTCGAGACGCTCGTCCAGGAGCTGCACCAGCGGCCGGAGTTTGCCGGATTCGATCCGTCGAGCCTGCACGTCTGGGCTTACGAACGGTATGAGCCGAAGTTGAAGGATGCCGACGCGATTCTGCGCCGCTTCGACTACTGGCTGGGCGTACACAAGGGCGAGCGGTATCTGATGGCAAACGGCAGCCGGCTCTTCAACAAAAAGGAGCTGGCCGAGGCGCTAGGCGTCGCACGCCCGACACTCGACCGATGGATAGCGAACGGATGGCTGGAGCCGTGCCGCGTTCAGATCTCGGCCGGCGGCGACACCCTCTTTGCAACCAACGCCGTTCGGGAGGTACTAATAACGTTTTCCAATGAATAATTCGTCAAACAAAGATCAACACTATGCATTGGATTCTTCCGGAAACATTAGACACATAAAAGATGCTAATCCAAGCAATGACGAATTTTTTTGTCTTTTTTGCCATCGTCAAATGATTGCAAAGCAGGGGAAAATACGGCAATGGCACTTTGCGCACAAGGCTCTTTCTCCTAACTGCAGCTATGAAAGTTACTTACATTCATTGGCCAAACTTTTAATCCTACAAAAACTCAGAAGTGAACAACCTTTCGGAGTCGAAATTAAAGTTCCGTTCACTTGTAAAAATAAAGAGACCTGCATATGGTACGAAGATTCATTTGATGAATCTTGCAACTGGACTGGATACAAAAATTATGATTTAAAAAAATTCTATAACACATTTGAAGTTGAAGCCTTCTACGATAACTTTCGCGCAGACATTCTCCTTTCAAATTCCATTAAAAAGTATACACCGGTCTTTATCGAAATATATGTTTCACATCCTTGCGAACATCAAAAGATTGACTTAGGAAATAAAATCATAGAACTAAAGATCAACTCGGAAGATGATATAAAATCAATCATCAATAGCCCCATCATCACAGAAGACGGAAATCTTATCAGATTATATAATTTCAAACCGAAAGGAGACTTTACCGGTCCACCTCAACATCCCAAGCAATTGGTGAAGTTTTCAGTTTTTGAAAGCTATAAAATGTATTGTGGAAATACGGACTGTCAGACATTCTCATGTCACAGAAACAAAGCTATCTTCGAGTTAACCTCCGACTTTCATCCCGACTTTCTCCCAGAATATTCTCTATATGATTATGGAATCGTAGAACTATACGATTTGGATCCTAACCTCAAAGTATGCAACCTCTGCCGCTATTATAGGCCCCGAGACATATTATTCGACGATCTGTTCGACATAAGAATCAATAAACGTCCAATTTTTTGCTGCTTATACAAAAAACTCGGGACTGATAAATATCGAGACCCATCAGATGCACGCACTTGCACTGCATTCCGGAAAATAGATGGAAAAACAATGGCAGAGATTAGACAAGAATATAAAATGGTAAAAACAATCATTTGGAAGAAACCAAATGATTAGAAGGCCTATTTTGCATCGGGTGGAATCCGATTACACGGCAGTACCAACCGAAGCAAACGAATGCCAAAGTCCGGGAACGGGCGGCGGCATGTCCTCGGTGTGGCACCGGTTGGCATCGGTTGGCGCTGATTTGTAACGCCATTCGCCATTTTCGGAAGGGGTTCGGAAAGCCTTTCTTTGCGTCATCAACCAAATTCGAATCTTATGACCAAGGAAATCTTTCTGAGCGGCATGACCGCCGACCAGCTCTCGGAGATGATTCGCGAATCGCTGCGCAACGAGTTGCGGCAGCTCCACCCCGAACCCTCCGCCGAGACACCGAACTATCTGACCCGTCGCGAGACGGCCCGCCGCCTACGCATTTCGCTCGTGACGCTCAACGACTGGGTGAACCGCGGGCGGATCCGCGCCCACAAGATCGGCGGGCGCGTGCTCTTCTGCGACAGCGACGTCGAGGCGGCTCTGCACCGGATTGTCCCCATCAAAAGCCGATAGCCATGAAGACGACCTCAGATTGCATCGGCATCCGGGAGTATCTCCTCCGCCGGGGACTGCACCCCCACCGCGAAACCGCCACCCATGGCATGTTCCTCTCACCGCTGCGCGAAGAGCGCACCCCCAGCTTCAGCGTCCGCTACGACAAGGGGCTCTGGTACGACTTCGGACTGGATGAAGGGGGCACGCTCCTACAGCTAGTCATGCGCCTCGAAGGGTGCGGCATGGCAGAAGCTATCCGACACCTGCGCAAAGAGGCCGCGAACGAAGTCCCCTTCCAGCCCCTCCCGACCGCCTCACCGCGCGAAGACTCCCCGCTGCGGATTCTCAGCGTCGGGACGATTCGCCACCCGGCGCTGATCGGCTATCTGCGCGAACGCGGCATCGACCCCACCGTGGCCGGAGCACTGTGCCGCGAGGTTCACTACGCCGTCGGCGAGCGGCGCTTCTTCGCCATCGGCTTCCGCAACGATGCCGGAGGATGGGAGCTGCGCAGTCCGCAGTTCAAAGGGAGCAGCGCCCCGAAAACCATCACGACCTTCGACCGGCACGGCGACACGGCGCTGCTCTTCGAAGGGTTCTTCGACCTGCTCTCCTACCTGACGCTGCAACATGAGCCGGAACCGGCCGTCGACACCGCCGTGCTCAACTCCGTGGTGAACCTTCCCCGCGCCCTCCCGTTTCTCGCACGCCACGCGACGATCCACGCCTTCCTCGACAACGACGAGGCGGGGCGCCTCACCCTTGAACGACTGCGCAGCGCCCTGCCCGATGCGACCGTCATCGACCGTGCGGAGAGCTACCGCACCCACAAGGATCTGAACGAATCGCTCCGATCGTCCGCGAAGGTTTCCCGCACGCCGCGTCGTCGAGGCCGCAAGTTGTAACGTCACCCGGAATGACACCGGAACCGTCGCCCACCCATCGGCCGCTTCGCGACCGCGGCTTTTCCCCCAAGGAAAAAGCCATAACCTATTAGGGCTTTTTCCGACGCATCGGCCCGCCGACGCTGAAAAAGCCCCAATAGGCCAAAGGGTCAAGCCCCTCTGGACACCCCCTGTCGTGCCGCGCACGCCGACCGCCAAGGCGGTCCCTTCTTCAACCACACAACCCTCGAAAAACGACCGTACCATGGGATATGCCGTCCTGCATCTCGACAAAGCCCCGGGCAACGAGGCGGCCATGACCGCCCACATCGCCCGCACGAAGATACCCACCAACGCTTCGCCCGAACGCACCTGCCTCAACGAGGAGCTCGTCGAATTTCCCGAGGAGGTGGGCGACCGCACGGAGGCGATCAACTACCGACTCGAACACGCCGGTCTCACGCGCAAGATCGGAACGAACCAGGTGCGGGTGATCCGCGTCATGCTGACCGGTTCGCACGACGCGATGAAGCACATCGAGGCGGAAGGATGGCTTCCGGAGTGGTGTGCCGACAACCTCGCCTGGCTGCGCGAGACCTTCGGAGCGGAGAACGTCGTCTCGGCCGTCGTGCACCGCGACGAATCGACCCCGCATATCCACGCCGCCGTGGTGCCCATTGTCACGGGCGAGCGCCGCAAGGCCCGCACCGCCGCATCCGAATCCCCGGGCAAACGACACTACCGCCCGAAATCCGCCGCACCCCGCCTCTGCGCCGACGACGTCATGTCGCGCGTCCGCCTCAAGCAGTATCAGGACACCTATGCCGCGGCGATGTCCAAATACGGACTGGAGCGCGGCATCGACGGTTCGGAGGCGCGCCACATCACCACGCAGGAGTTCTACCGCCAGGCCATCGCCCAGCAGCAGAATCTGCAGGAGAACATCGACGCGCTGCTCCGTCTCGAAGAACAGAAGCGGAAGGTCGTCGAGCTGCTCAAACAACAGGAGAGGCAAGTGCGCACCGAATACGAACAGACCGCCTCACTCCAGGCGCAGAAGAGCGCCGAATTGAACCGCACCGAGGCCGAGCTGAAGAGCGTGAAGGGCGAGCTGAAGGGAGCCAGGTTAAAAAACGCCGCGGCGGAGGTCGGGTCGAATATCGTCGAGGGGATCGGGGCGATGATCGGCACCTCGCGTATCAAGCGGCAACAGCAGGAGATCGACCGTCTCAACGCGGAGAACGCCGCCCTGCACGAACAGATCGGGACGCTGAACCGCGCCAACCGCGAGGAGAAGGTCCGGCATGAGCAGGCTGAACAGCAACTGCAGGCGAAGCTCGACCGCATCGAACACTGGCTGCCCGACACGCAGACGCTCATCCGCTGGGGCGAATACTGCCGCGACATGGGAATCCCGGAGTCGGGCGCCCGCGAGATCATCGCCATGAAGCCCCTCTACGTCTCGGGCGAGCTCCGCGCTCCGGAGTATTCGCGCCGCTTCGACGTCTCGAATACGGAGATCCGCCTGCAACGCGACCCGAACGGTCCCGGAGGCTTCCAGCTGCTCATCGACCGCCAACCCGCACACACCTGGTTCCGCCAACGGTATGTGGAGCTCATGACCCGCCTGGGCTACCCCGTCCGCCCCGAACGTTCCGTCATCCGACGACATACCATTAAACGATAACACCTGCCCTGAAAGACAAAGAGAATATCCGGTCGGACAGCCGGATATTTTTCTTCACAAAGTGAAGAAACTCGCTTAATCGGAACATTTGTAGAGTTTGTATTGCGATTTTTTCGAAAATAATTTGCTTTTCTCGGGCAAAGCACATACTTTTGTAATGAACCTACAAAGAAAAAAATGGTAAAACTGAAAGATATTGCCACCATCCAGACGGGAGTTTACCTGAAAAGTACCCCTTCGCCCGACACCTGCTACCTTCAGGTGAACGATTTCGACGAGGAGGGGAACATCCGTCCGACCGTCCGACCGACAACCACCGTCAGCTCCAAGGCTGCCCGCCACCTGCTGACAGAAAGCGACCTACTGCTCGCCGCCAAGGGTGGCAAGAATTTCTGCGCCATCGCCCCGACGCAACTCGGGCCGTGCGTGGCCTCACCCTCGTTTCTGATTATCCGAATCGACGACCCGACCCGCATCCTGCCCGAATACCTCTGCGGATTCCTCAATCTGCCATCCACCCGGCAGCTGTTGACGGCGCAGGCCCAAGGGTCGGCCATCGCCTCGCTCAGCAAGGCTGACCTTGAGGAGTTCGAGATACCGCTCCCCCCGCTGGAGCGACAGCGGGCCTGCATCGCCCTCACCCGCCTGCATCGCCGCGAACAGGCCCTCTACAAGGCCATCGCAGAGCGCCGCCGGCAAATCACCGATTATAAATTGACAAAAATATATAAAGATGAACGGTAAAGTTACACAGGAAGAGATCAACAAAGTCGTATGGCAAGCCTGCGACACCTTCCGGGGCGTGATTGACCCCAGCCAGTACAAGGACTACATCCTCACGATGCTGTTCCTGAAGTATGTCAGCGATGTCAGCAAGGCGAAATACAAGGAGTACCTCCAGCGCTACGACGGCGATACGGAGCGTGCCCAACGGGCCATGCGCCGCGAAAGGTTCCAGGTTCCCGAGAAGAGTTCGTTCGACTACCTCTTCGAGCACCGCAACGAGTCCAATATCGGCGAACTGATCGACATTGCGCTGGCCGACCTCGAATTTGCCAACCGCGAAAAGCTGAGCAGCGAGGACGGCAGCGGCATCTTCCGCAACATCAGCTTCAACAGCAGCAACCTTGGCGAAACGAAGGAGCGCAACGCCCGGCTGAAACAACTGCTTATCGACTTCTCGGACGAGCGGCTGCAGTTCGACGAGTCACACCTCGCGAACAACGACGTCATCGGCGATGCCTATATGTTCCTTATCGAGAAGTTCGCCAGCGACGCCGGGAAGAAGGCTGGAGAGTTCTTCACGCCGAAGGAGGTTTCGACCCTGCTGGCTCGGCTGACCAAAAGCGCCCCCGGCTCGCGCATCTGCGACCCGACGTGCGGCTCGGGTTCACTGCTCATCAAGGCAGGCCGCGAGGTGGGCTCCGACAACTTCTCGCTCTACGGTCAGGAGCTCAACGGCAGCACTTGGGCGCTGGCCATGATGAACATGCTGCTCCACGGCTTCGACAGCGCCACCATCCGCTGGGGCGACACGCTGCGCAACCCGAAGCTCAAGGAGGGCGACGCGCTGATGAAGTTCGACACCGTCGTGGCCAATCCGCCCTTCTCGCTCGAAAAGTGGGGCGCCGACGAGGCGGCCGACGACCCCTACAACCGATTCTGGCGCGGCATTCCGCCCAAGAGCAAGGGCGACTGGGCCTTCATCTGCCACATGCTCGAAGTGGCCAACGAACACGGCAAGGTGGGTGTCGTCGTTCCCCACGGCGTGCTGTTCCGCGGAGCCAGCGAGGGGAAAATCCGCCAGCAGACCGTCGAGGAGAACCTCGTCGAGGCCATCATCGGACTCCCGGCCAATCTCTTTTACGGTACGGGCATTCCGGCTGCCATCGCCATCTTCAACAAGGCCAAGACAACGACCGACGTACTCTTCATCGACGCCAGCCGCGAGTTCGAGAATGGCAAGAACCAGAACCGGCTGCGCAAGGAGGACATTGACCACATCGTTACGACCTACCGCCGCTTTGCAAAGAGCGAACTCGCACAGGGTGTCGTCGAGGAGCGTTATGCTTATGTCGCCCGACGCGAGGAGCTTGCCGATAACGACTACAACCTCAACATTCCGCGCTATGTGGACACCTTCGAAGAGGAGCCCGAAATCGACATTGCGGCCATACAGCGGGAGATCGATGCGCTGGAGACGGAGCTCGCAGAAGTACATGTCCGAATGGAGGGTTATTTGAAGGAGTTAGGATTTTAAGGATGCGAATCATACAAGATGAGAACCAAACGCCGGCTTCATTTGAGATAGCTAATCGGGGTGAGACAATGAAAATATAAAGAATTACGCTATGAGTCACGACATAACTCTATCGACCTGGGGTGACATCGGAAATATCATTCTTGGCATTAGTTCCCTATTCACAGCTATTGTTACTGCAATCGTACTCTGCAAACAGCATAAACTGCAATAAAAGCAGCACAAACTGGAACAAGAAAAGCTGAAAATCCAACAAATGGAGCATCAGCCTCTATTTTTCTTCAAACGAGGAAAGGATCATTTGGCGATTTGCAATAGTGGAACAAAATTGAATCGCCCCATCGAGTTTGCCATCGGTTCGATGATCTATGTACAATCCTCCATGTTTCTTCCAGACGGGTTAAAGAATTTCGTATACTGCTGTCCCATCAATATATACAAGGACTGTCGCTGCCAGGAGGAGCTGGATGGAGTCGTTGCCAAATGCCCATTCGTGGAAGAAGATCGAACCAAATTGCACGATATCACATCAAAAATATGGAATAGTCTTGTCCATAGCAAAAAGCTGATACCCAAGCTACCCTACATGACCTCCGTAATAGTCCGAGAGTCCGACTTGATTGCTATTAAGTATCAAGACGTGTATCATATTGACCATACGGTCTATTATCTTGATTCTTCTCCAATCTCCGAGGAAACCTACAACAAGTTGGACAAGATCCGGCAATCGGTTCCAGCTGGCATATATAGTGTCGATAAAG
>ERZ773218.3466-NODE-3466-length-10170-cov-3.886604_pt1 | contig 10170 bp, 7 predicted proteins | sample MGYA00580527_ERZ773218 | MGnify/ENA primary metagenome ERZ773218 (study PRJEB29015, sample SAMEA2737763) | human gut metagenome | biome: human gut; feature: human-associated habitat; material: faeces | place: China | collected 2012 ...
CTTCTTCTCGACGAGCCGACCAACCACCTGGACCTCGATGCGATCGAGTGGCTTGAGGAGTTCCTGATCAACTTCGAGAATACCGTTATCGTTGTATCCCACGACCGTTACTTCCTGAATAAAGTCTGCACCCAGATCGCAGATATAGATTACGGAAAAATCCAGCTCTATGCCGGAAACTACGACTTCTGGTTTGAGTCCAGCCAGCTGCTGGTAAAACAGATGAAAGAGGCGAACAAGAAGAAAGAGGAGAAGATCAAAGAGTTACAGGACTTCATCTCTAGATTCAGTGCCAACGCATCGAAGAGTAAGCAGGCTACTTCCCGTAAGAAAGCCCTGGAGAAAATCCAGCTCGACGATATCAAACCGTCCAGCCGGAAATATCCTTACATCGATTTCCGTCCGAACCGTGAGATCGGAAACGACGTTCTGCAGGTAGAGGGACTGACCAAAACCGTAGACGGCGTGAAAATCCTGGATAACTTAAGCTTCACCCTCGGAAGAGAAGATAAAGTTGCTTTCGTCGGAAGCAACGAGCAGGCGATCACCATGCTGTTCAAGATTCTGACCGGAGAAGAAGAGCCGGATTCCGGTTACTACAAATGGGGCGTAACCACTACACAGGCTTACTTCCCGAAGGACAACACCGCAGAATTCGACTGCGACCTGACGATCGCAGACTGGCTGACCCAGTATTCCGAGATCAAGGACGTAACGTATGTCCGCGGATTCCTCGGAAGAATGCTTTTTGCCGGTGAGGACGGCGTGAAACGTGTCAGAGTCCTTTCCGGAGGAGAGAAAGTGCGCTGCCTGCTCTCCAAGATGATGATTTCCGGTGCAAACGTTCTCGTTCTTGACGAGCCGACCAACCATCTGGATATGGAGTCCATCACTGCACTGAACAACGGTCTGATCAAATTCCCGGGCGTGCTGCTGTTCACCTGCCACGACCATCAGTTTGTACAGACCACAGCAAACCGTATCATGGAGATCCTTCCGAACGGCGCGCTGATCGATAAGATGACCACCTACGACGAGTATCTTGCAAGCGATGAGATGGCAAGAAAACGTCATGTCTATACAATGACAGAGGAAGATAATTAAAGATGAGCAAAAAGACGACAGTTTCCGGCATTCTGCTGGTGTTGCTTGTGCTGGCCACAACGCCGCTTCTTGGAACGGACAACGTTTCGTTCCTGAAGTGGTGGCTTATGACCCTGGTGCTCGGTATTGGATTTTATCCGGCTGCCGCAGCGCTGTTTCCGCGGTTTCATGACCGGGGATGGATGTTTTCTAAAGTGCTTGGCATCGTTGTTTCCGGTTTTGCTGTATTTGCTCTTGGAAGCTTCGGACTGGTTCCGTTTACCGCACCGGTCTGCCTGATCACAGTCGGTGTACTGATCCTGGCTTCTTGGATTTTCGGATGTTTTAAGGTACGCGTCCATGCGCCGGAAATCGACTTCCTGATGATGGAAGAAGTGTTGTTTTTCGCCTTTTTCCTTCTCTGGACCTACCTTGCGGGCTTTCACCCGGAGGCACACGGAACCGAAAAATTCATGGATTATGGTTTTATGAAGGCCATGATGCGCAGCACCGCCGTTCCGGCAGAGGATCTCTGGTACAGCGGAAGCGGTATTAACTACTATTACGGCGGCCAGTTCTATGCCGTATTTCTGACGAAGATTACCTTCACGGATGTAAAGCAGACGTACCATCTGATGCGTACGATGGTGGCATCGTTCGCGTTTGTTCTGCCGTTTTCGATCACCTACCATCTGGCAGAGTCGCGTGCGTGCCACCGCATCCGGAAAGAGGGCGGCAATAAAAGCCAGATTGCACCGGTGATTGGCGGTCTTCTTTCGGGAGGCGCCGTTTCCCTTGCAGGAAATATGCACTATGTGATTTACGGCTGCATCCGACAGTGGCTGGGACTGAACGAATCGGCTTACTGGTTCCCGAGTTCGACCCGCTATATCGGGTATGACCCGCTTGTGGAAAATGACCGCACGATTCATGAGTTTCCATCGTATTCCTTTGTGCTCGGCGACCTGCATGCCCATGTGGTGAATGTCATGTTCGTCCTGCTGGTGCTGGGCCTTTTATATTCCTACGTGAAAAATACCTGCCGTGATCCGGAAAAAGAGTGGAAATGGTCGTTAAAAGACGTTCTGCTTCAGCCGCAGATCATCGCGGCGGGCTTTCTGATCGGTGTGTTCCACTGGTCCAACTACTGGGATTTTATTATCTATTTCGTCGTGATTGCAGGCTTCTCTCTGTACGGTGCGCTGTACCGGTATCATGCGCGGGCGAAAGAGACGATCGGAACGGTTCTCCTGCAGGCTGCAGAAGTTTTTGCAATTGGAACGATTGTCGCCCTTCCGTTTACAATGAAGTTTGAGACGATGGTTTCCGGTGTCGGCATTGCCAGGCACCATTCGATGCTGTATCAGCTGGCGATTCTCTGGGGCCTTCCGACGGTGCTCGTTGTTCTGTTTATCGCAGCCGTTCTGCTAGCATGGCGGAAAAACTGTCATCTTCCGGGCATGGAGCGGCAGGGACAGATTGTACTTGCCGATGGAAAGACGCAGGAAGAGGTGGAAGAGCAGGCCGTTGCCCTGATTCTGGGAGAGAAAAAACCGGAGCCGGGCGAAAAAGAAACGGCGGAAAAGCCAAAAAAAGTTTCTGCCTTCTGTAATTTCTGGAGAGAGATTGCGGTGAGCGATATGGTGATCGGTATTTTAGGCCTCTGTGCCATCGGCCTTATCATCATTCCGGAGCTCGTCTATGTGCGCGATATCTACGAAGAATCGTATGCGCGCTCCAACACGATGTTCAAGCTGACGTATCAGGCATTTATCCTGTTCGGTATCTGCATGAGCTACATCATCACGCGGTTCCTGCTCTGGAAAAAAGAGCGGATTCTGCAGGTGTTCGGCGGAATCGGGCTGGTACTGCTTTTATGGACCTTCGGCTATTTTGGAACGAGCGTGTACTCCTGGTTCGGAAATATTTTCGATCTGTCCGAGTACCGCGGACTCGATGCGACAGCGTATCTGGAAAATGTCTTTTCCGAGGACGCAGGTGCCATCCGCTGGCTGGATGAAACAATAGAAGGACAGCCGGTTGTGCTTGAGGCGAACGGCGACAGCTACAGCGATTACGAGCGCGTTTCCGCAATGACCGGTCTTCCGACCGTGCTTGGATGGTATGTCCATGAATGGCTCTGGAGAGGGGATCCTGCAGACTTAAATGTCCGCGCCGAGGACGTGAAACAGATGTACACCTCGACCGATACGAATGAAGTGCTGCGCCTGCTGGAGCAGTATCATGTGACCTACATTTTTGTGGGAAGCAAAGAAAAGGAGAAATATGGCGATGCGCTGAACGAATTGCTGCTGCAGTCCATCGGAGATATCGTTTACCAGGATACTGCGTCCGGTACGTATATTCTTCAGGTGCAGGATACATAAAGAACAAAAACAGGAGAAAAGAACCGCCGGGTGCGGCATCTTTTCTCCTGTTTTTCATATAATACAGAGAATGCAGAAGAAAGTGCGAAGGGCAGACCATGCGGAGATTCCGAAAAGTGCGGCACGTTCCTCTGCCGCTTCTGGCTGTGATAATGGCGGCTATTCTGTTTGCAGAGCTGGCACGGTGTGAAAGAGAAGGCGCGAAAGAGACAGCGGCGGAAGTAGAAAAAAGTGTGCCCCGCCGTGCGGCGCTGACATTTGATGACGGGCCGAATGCGTGCTATACGCCGGAGGTGCTTGAAATTTTAAAAGAAAATGAAATTCCGGCAACGTTTTTTCTGCAGGGGCAGTGTCTTGCCGGAAACGAAGAAATCGTCCGCCGGATGCATGCGGAAGGCCATCTGATCGGAAATCATACGTTTCATCATGTTCAGCTTACGAAAGTATCAGAAGAGGAAGCGAGGGAGGAGGTCGTGAAAACAAGCAATGCAATCTACGAGATCACAGGGGAATATCCCGTCTATATCCGTCCGCCGTTCGGGGAATGGAGAGAGGGGCTGGACCTTGCAGTGACGATGATCCCGGTACTCTGGGATGTGGATTCCCGCGACTGGGAGAGCCAGAACACTGCGTCGATCTGCAGCGCGGTGCTTCCGAATGTGAAGGATGGCAGCATTATTCTCATGCATGACGGCTACCGCGCGACGGTGGAAGCGCTGCGGCGGATCGTAAAAGAATTAAAAGAAGAGGGATACACGTTTGTGACGGTGCGTGAGCTGATTGAAGAATAGCTTTCGCGGATTCCATCGAACATAGTTGCGGAGAATCCGAGATTAAGGGGTTGAGGATACCCGCCAAAATGTGATAAGATAAATGGCAGGAAGAAAAATGGGGTGAAAAATACATGGATTTGTTTGATTATATGAAAGAAACCACAATGGAAAAAGAGTCCCCCCTCGCATCGCGCATGCGCCCGACAACGCTGGACGAGGTGGTTGGACAGGAGCACATCATCGGCCCTGGAAAGCTGTTGTACCGTGCGATCAAGGCGGATAAACTCGGCTCCGTCATTTTCTACGGCCCTCCGGGAACGGGAAAAACGACGCTTGCCCGCGTCATCGCCAACACGACAAGCGCAGAGTTTACCCAGCTGAATGCCACGACAGCCGGCAAAAAGGATATGGAAGAAGTCGTAAAAGAAGCGCAGCAGCGGATCGGCATGTACGGCAAAAAGACGATTCTTTTTGTCGACGAGATCCACCGCTTCAACAAGGGGCAACAGGATTATCTGCTTCCGTTTGTGGAGGACGGCACACTCGTTCTGATTGGCGCGACGACGGAAAACCCGTATTTCGAGGTCAACGGGGCGCTGATTTCGCGTTCCATTATCTTTGAATTAAAGCCGCTCGAAAAAGAGGACATCGAAAAACTGCTGGAGCGCGCGGTGACGGACCCGGTAAAGGGGCTCGGGACGTACAACGTTGTGCTCGATGCGGATGCAAAAGAGTTCCTCGCCGACATCGCAGGCGGTGACGCGAGAGCGGCCTTAAATGCAATCGAGCTGGGCGTCCTCTCGACGGAACGTCAGGCGGACGGAAAAATCCATATCGATCTCGAAACGGCATCGGAGTGCATCCAGAAACGCGTCGTGCGGTACGACAAGACGGGCGATCAGCATTACGATACGATCTCTGCATTTATCAAGAGCATGCGTGGTTCTGACCCGGATGCGGCGGTCTTTTATCTGGCCAAAATGCTGTATGCCGGGGAGGATATCAAGTTTATCGCCCGCCGCATCATGATCTGCGCGGCGGAGGATGTCGGCCTTGCCGATCCGAATGCCTTAAATGTAGCAGTTTCCGCGTCCCTTGCCGTGGAACGCGTCGGCATGCCGGAGGCGCAGATTATTCTGGCGGAGGCAGCCACGTATGTTGCCTGTGCACCGAAGAGTAATTCTTCGTGCGAGGCAGTCTTTGCGGCGATGAAGACGGTCGGAAGTGTGCGGACGTCGGTTCCGCCGCATCTGCAGGACGCCCATTACAAAGGTTCTGCCAAACTCGGCCACGGTCAAGGCTATCAGTATGCACATGATTACCCGAATCACTACGTCGAGCAGCAGTATCTGCCGGACGAGATCTTAGGAAGCCGTTTCCTTCATCTTGGAACGAACGGCTATGAGCAGAAGATCCGGGAAAACTTCAAAAAAATTGGAAAAGACATCGAATAAAAGGGGAAGAAATCATGACAGACTGGCTTGGAAAGCCGTATTATTCGCTGGACGCCTATCTGAAAAAGACGTTCGGGGAAAAAGTGTACAAGCTCTCGCTCGACGGCGGGATGACGTGTCCGAACCGGGACGGCACCTGCGGTGACCGGGGCTGCATTTTCTGCAGTGCGGGCGGCTCCGGTGATTTTGCCGGGGACAGAAACAAATCCATCCCGGAACAGATCCGGGAGCAGAAATCCCTCCTGCAGCAAAAGCGGCCGGTGCATAAGTTCATCGCCTATTTCCAGGCGTATACGAACACGTACGCGCCGGTGGAATATCTGGAAAAAATTTTCCGAGAGGCAATTTCGGACGAGGAGGTCGTGGTCCTTTCGATCGGAACGAGACCGGACTGCTTAGGGGAAGAGGTTCTTTCTCTGTTAGAAGAGCTGAACCGGATCAAACCGGTCTGGGTGGAGCTGGGACTGCAGACGATGCATGAAAAAACGGCACAGTATATCCGAAGGGGCTATCCGCTTTCCTGTTTTGAACAGGCAGTAAACGAGCTGCACAGGCGGGGGATTCCCGTGATTGTCCACACGATCCTCGGTCTGCCGGGGGAGGGACAGGAAGAAGTCTTTGCAACAATGGATTACCTGAATGGACTTTCCATTTCCGGCATCAAGCTTCAGCTGCTTCATGTGCTGAAAAACACGGATCTTGCGGCGGACTACGCGGCCGGAAAATTTGAGGTGCTGGAGCAGGAGGCGTATCTTACCCTTGTCATCGACTGCCTGCGGCGCCTCCGTCCCGATCTTGTGATCCACCGTGTGACGGGAGACGGCCCCGGGGATCTTCTGATTGCACCAACATGGAGCCAGGCAAAACGCACCGTCTTAAATGAGCTGCATCATCGCATGAAAGAAGAACATGCGTATCAGGGACAGCTTCTGGACGAAGAAAAAGGAGGAAACACACCGTGATTGAATCATCCTTTACGTTATACAAACTGATTATTCTCTACATGCTGCAGAATGTGAATTTTCCGCTGTCAAATACACAGATTTCGGATTTTATCCTGGAAAAAGAGTACACGAACTACTTTCATCTCCAGGAGGCGTTAAGCGAGCTGCAGGATACAAAGCTGATCGAGATCGAGAAGGTGCGCAACACCTCGTACTACCACATGACTGAGGAGGGCAGCAAGACGCTTTCCTTCTTCGAAAACGAGATCTCTCCGGAAATCCGGGAGGAAATCGACCGCTATATGAAGGAACACTCCTATGAACTGCGGAAAAAAGCGTCCGTTGTGGCCGATTACTACAAGACCGCGGGAGATGACTACGAGGTCCGCTGTCAGGCAAGAGAGCGGAAGACGACTATTTTTGAGATTGTCGTGACGGTTCCGTCCGAGGAGGCGGCCAAAAAGATCTGCAGCAACTGGGAAAACCGGAGTCAGAAGATTTATGCTTCGATTATGAATGAACTGTCAAGATAACGATTGACAGGAATGGTGGCATATAATAGAATAAATTAGTATGTCTAAAAAGCATAAACATGGAAAACATAGTAAATAAGATTTTATATTCTAAAGGAGATAAAACCGTGCCTGATTATACAAAAGAAATTGAAAGACGGCGTACCTTTGCCATCATTTCCCACCCGGATGCCGGTAAAACCACACTGACTGAGAAATTCCTGCTGTACGGAGGAGCGATCAATCTCGCCGGTTCCGTAAAAGGAAAAGCGACTGCGCGCCATGCCGTATCCGACTGGATGGAGATCGAGAAAGAGCGTGGTATTTCCGTTACCTCTTCCGTTCTGCAGTTCAATTACGACGGCTACTGCATCAACATTCTGGATACCCCGGGACACCAGGACTTCTCGGAGGATACCTACCGTACCCTGATGGCAGCCGATTCCGCCGTCATGGTTATTGATGCATCGAAGGGTGTCGAGGCACAGACCAGAAAGCTGTTTAAAGTCTGTGTCATGCGCCACATCCCGATCTTTACCTTCATCAACAAGATGGACCGCGATGCGAACGATACCTTCGAGCTGCTCGACGAGATCGAAAAAGAGCTCGGCATTGCAACCTGCCCGATCAACTGGCCAATCGGTTCCGGTAAGAAATTCCGCGGTGTTTATGACCGTGATACAGAGAAAATACTTACCTTTTCTGATACACAGAAAGGTACCAAAGAAGGTGTGATCGAGGAAATCCCGTTAAGTGACAGCCGGGCAGATGAGATTATGGATCCGGAGCAGAAAGCACAGCTTCTGGATGAGATTGAGCTTCTGGACGGCGCAAGTGCAGATTTTGACCAGGAGCTGGTAAGCAAAGGTAAGCTGACACCTGTATTCTTCGGATCTGCGCTGACAAACTTCGGTGTGGAAACATTTCTGGAACATTTCCTGAAGATGACAACATCACCGCTTCCGAGAGTGTCTGATATTGGGGAAATTGACCCCATGGATGATGATTTCTCAGCGTTTGTATTTAAAATCCAGGCAAACATGAACAAGGCACACAGAGACAGAATCGCATTTATGAGAATCTGTTCCGGTAAATTTGACGCTTCCCAGGAAGTATATCATGTGCAGGGTGATAAAAAGATGCGTCTGCTTCAGCCACAGCAGATGATGGCAGAATCCCGCCATGTGGTAGATGAGGCATATGCCGGAGATATTATCGGTGTTTTTGACCCGGGTATCTTTTCCATCGGAGATACAATCTGTGCACCCGGTAAAAAGTTTGCATTCGAAGGTATTCCTACATTTGCACCGGAACATTTTGCGAGAGTCCGTCAGATTGATACTATGAAGAGAAAACAGTTTGTTAAAGGTATCAATCAGATCGCGCAGGAAGGTGCTATTCAGATTTTTCAGGAGTTTAATACCGGTATGGAAGAAATTATTGTAGGTGTTGTAGGTGTCCTGCAGTTTGATGTTCTGAAATATCGTCTGGAAAATGAATATAATGTAGATATCCGTCTGGAAACACTTCCATATGAACATATTCGCTGGATTGCAAATAAAGAAGAAGTAAAAGTGGATAAGATCATTGGAACCTCTGATATGAAAAAAGTTACTGATCTTAAGGGAAATCCGCTGCTCCTCTTTGTAAATTCCTGGAGTGTGGGTATGACAGAGGACAGAAATCCTGGCTTAATATTAACGGAATTCAGTAAATAACCCTTTTCATTTATCTGTCGATTTGGTATAATGAACAAAGATTAAAGAATCCCTCAGGAGGTTTTCAGATGGCAGAGAAAAGAATAACATATAAAATACAGGATTTAGGAGGCATTGGTGAGGTCCAGATCGCAGATGAAGTGGTCGCTATCATTGCCGGACTTGCTGCTACGGAAGTAAACGGAGTTGCTTCCATGGCAGGCAATATCACAAACGAACTGGTAAGCAAACTTGGAATGAAGAATCTTTCCAGAGGTGTTAAGGTTACTGTACTCGAAGGAGTTGTAACAGTAGACCTGAACCTGAATATCGAATATGGCAGAAATATTCTTGAGACAAGTAAGAAAGTCCAGGAGAAAGTAAAATCATCCATAGAGAATATGACAGGTCTTGAGGTTGCAGATGTTAATATTCATATTGCCAGTGTAGATATGGAGAACGAAAAAGGAAAGTAACCCTTTCCTTTTTTGTGTACTTAAGAGATATTTAGAAAGGAAAGCTGTTTATACAGCAAAAATTATGCGAAGAAGAGAGCAGAGAGAACATATTTTTAAATTACTGTTCATGACAGAATTTAATTCAGAGGAAGAGATGAGTGAGCAGCTTTCACTTTATTTTGATACTCTGGAGGAACTTTCAGAGAAAGATCAGGAGTATATGAGCCGGAAATACCGCCATGTACTTGAAAAATTAGACGAGATCGATGCACTGTTAAATGAGACAAGCAATGGCTGGAAGACAAAGAGAATGAGCCGCGTTGACCTGACTGCCCTGCGTCTGGCAGTGTATGAACTGAAATATGACAAAGATGTACCTACAGGTGTAGCTATCAATGAGGCGGTAGAGCTTGCCAAACGTTTTGGCGGTGAGACTTCCGGTTCCTTTGTAAACGGTATCCTTGGCAAGATTGCCAACAGTGAAAGCGAAGAAAAATCAGAATGAAAAACACATATTCTGTAGGTCAGGTAAACCGTTATATCAAAAATATGTTTACCCAGGATTATTTACTGCAGAAGATTTATGTAAAAGGCGAGGTGTCCAATTGTAAATATCATACAAGCGGACACATCTATTTTTCCCTGAAAGATGAGACAGGAACATTGAATTGTGTGATGTTTGCCGGACACAGACGGGGACTTGCATTTGCCATGAAAAATGGCGATAAGGTGATCGTTGGCGGGAGTGTGGATGTATATGAACGCGACGGCCGCTATCAGATGTATGCAAAGGAAATTACTCTGGAAGGTGCAGGTGCTTTGTATGAGAGATATCTTGCGCTGAAACAGGAACTTGAAGATA
>ERZ773218.3476-NODE-3476-length-10129-cov-3.691384_pt1 | contig 10129 bp, 7 predicted proteins | sample MGYA00580527_ERZ773218 | MGnify/ENA primary metagenome ERZ773218 (study PRJEB29015, sample SAMEA2737763) | human gut metagenome | biome: human gut; feature: human-associated habitat; material: faeces | place: China | collected 2012 ...
GCAACTCCGCCATTATCGGTCTGACACTGGGTATACTGGCATACGTATCCAGCCATATCGAATATGCCGGTTATCTGAACATCATGTACATACCGGGTTCGGAAGAGCTGGTAATCTTTATCTGCGCTTTCATCGGTGCACTTATCGGCTTCCTCTGGTACAACGCCTACCCGGCACAGGTATTCATGGGCGATACAGGCAGTCTGACCATCGGCGGCATCATTGCCGTATACGCCATTATCATCCATAAAGAGCTGCTGATACCTATCCTATGCGGCATATTCCTTGTAGAGAACCTGTCGGTAATTCTGCAACGGGTCTACTACAAAGCCGGCAAACGGAAAGGGGTAAAACAGCGTCTCTTCAAACGGACACCGATACACGACCACTTCCGCACCGGCATGAACCTGATAGAGCCCGGCTGCAAAGTGGTATTTACCCAACCGGCACAATTGTTCCATGAATCGAAGATTACCGTCCGCTTCTGGATCGTAACCATTGTACTGGCAGCAATAACAATTATAACGTTAAAGATAAGATAACAACCCAATGAAGAATTATGAATGAAAAATGAAGAGTTACCGATCTTAATTATAATAGTATATGAGTAGAATTGTAGTTTTAGGAGCAGGCGAAAGCGGCGCGGGAGCTGCCGTACTTGCCAAGGTGAAAGGTTTCGACACGTTCGTATCCGACATGTCTGCCATTAAAGACAAATACAAGGAACTGCTGAACAAGCATGGCATTGCCTGGGAGGAAGGACAGCACACGGAAGAGCTGATACTGAATGCCGATGAAGTGGTAAAAAGTCCCGGCATCCCCAACGACGCTCCGCTGATTCTGAAATTGAAAGAAAAAGGCATCTCCATCATCTCCGAGATAGAGTTCGCCGGACGTTATACAAACGCCAAAATGATTTGCATCACCGGTTCTAACGGCAAGACTACCACCACCTCGCTCATTTACCACATCTTCAAGAGTGCGGGACTGAATGTAGGACTGGCGGGCAACATCGGCAACAGCCTTGCCTTGCAGGTGGCCATGGAGAAGCACGACTATTATGTTATCGAACTCAGCTCTTTCCAACTGGACAATATGTATAAGTTCCGCGCCAATATCGCCGTCCTGATGAACATCACCCCTGACCATCTGGACAGATACGATCACTGCATGCAGAAGTATGTGGATGCCAAATTCCGCATCACGCAAAACCAGACTCCGGAAGATGCTTTCATCTACTGGAACGACGACCCCATCATCCGCAGAGAGCTGGAAAAGCACGGCTTAAAAGCCCATCCCTATCCTTTCGCCGCCGTAAAGGAAGACGGCGCCATCGCTTATGTGGAAGACGGTGAAGTGGAAATCAACGAACCGATTGCCTTCAATATGGAGCAGGAAGAACTTGCCCTGCGAGGAACCCACAACCTGTATAACTCATTGGCTGCCGGCATTTCTGCCAACCTTGCAGGTATCCGCAAAGAAGATATCCGCAAAGCCTTGTCCGACTTCAAAGGTGTAGAGCACCGTCTGGAAAAGGTAGCGACCGTACGCGGCGTCCAATTCATCAACGATTCCAAAGCAACCAATGTCAATTCCTGCTGGTACGCCCTGCAAAGCATGACAACCAAAACCGTGCTTATCCTCGGCGGCAAAGACAAAGGAAACGACTATACCGAAATAGAGGATTTGGTACGCACCAAATGCTCCGCGCTGGTCTACCTGGGACTGCACAATGAAAAGCTGCACGGCTTTTTCGACCGCCTCGGTCTGCCGGTGGCCGATGTGCAGACCGGCATGAAAGACGCGGTAGACGCCGCTTTCAAATTAGCCCGGAAAGGCGAAACAGTATTATTGAGTCCCTGTTGCGCTTCCTTCGACCTATTCAAGAGCTATGAAGACCGGGGCGACCAATTCAAGAAATACGTAAGAGAGTTATAAATGGATTTATTAAAAAGCATATTCAAAGGAGACAAAGTAATCTGGATTATTTTCCTCTTCCTCTGCCTCATCTCCATTACAGAGGTGTTCAGTGCTGCCAGTACGCTTACCTATAAGAGCGGCGACCATTGGGGGCCCATCACCCAGCACAGCATTATCCTGATGGTAGGCGCTGTGATTGTGGTCCTCATGCACAACATCCCCTACAAATGGTTTCAGGTATTCCCTGTCTTCCTGTTGCCGGCTTCCGCAATACTGCTGATACTGGTCATGATGATGGAACGTATCAACGGGGCAGCGCGCTGGATGACGTTCATGGGCATACAGTTCCAGCCCTCGGAGATAGCCAAAATGGCGGTTATCATAGTCACGGCTTTCATCCTGTCCAAAGGGCAGGATGAGGACGGCGCCAACCCGAAGGCTTTCAAGCGGATTATGATAATAACCGGAGTTATCTGCCTGCTCATTGTTCCGGAAAACCTGTCCACAGCGGCATTGCTGTTCGGGGTGGTCTTTTTGATGATGTTCATAGGACGTGTCTCTGCCAAAAAGCTGTTGATATTAATCGGCGGTCTGGCATCACTAGGGATTGTTGCCGCAACTTTTCTGCTGATGACAAAGAACAGCGATATTCCTTTCCTGCACCGGTTTGATACATGGCGTTCCCGTATCGAGAAGTTTACGAGTGACGAGGTAGTGCCTGCCGCAAAATTCGATATAGACAAAGACGCCCAGATAGCCCACGCACGTATCGCCGTCGCCACCAGCAATGTCATCGGCAAGGGACCGGGCAACTCCGTACAGCGTGACTTCCTGAGTCAGGCATTCTCCGACTTCATCTTTGCCATTATCATCGAGGAACTCGGACTGGTAGGAGGAGTCATAGTCGTATTCCTCTACATCTGTCTGTTGATACGTGTAGGACGTATCGCAAAGAAATGCGACCGCACCTTCCCCGCCTTCCTCATCATCGGCATAGCCCTGCTGCTGGTGTCGCAGGCCATCTTCAACATGATGGTGGCCGTGGGACTGGCTCCCGTAACCGGGCAACCGCTGCCGCTTATCAGCAAAGGAGGTACTTCGACGTTGATAAACTGTGCCTATATCGGCATGATACTGAGTGTGAGCCGGTACACCGCCAAGCTGGAAGAACAGAGAGCGCACGATGCCCAAATCACCATGCAGGTGGAAACCGGCAACGGAAACGAAAGCACTTACAGCGAAGCGCAAAGCGCTGCCGAACCGACAGCCAAGATGCTGAACAGCGATGCCGAATTTGAATAAGATTAATTATCAGTAGTAGCAAGTAGATAAACTCAGATATGGAAACAAAGAACAACAAGCCGCGCATTATCATCAGCGGTGGCGGCACGGGCGGACACATTTTCCCGGCCGTATCCATTGCCAACGCGATTAAGGAATTGCGTCCTGATGCGGAAATCCTGTTCGTAGGTGCAGAAGGCCGCATGGAAATGCAGCGTGTACCCGATGCCGGCTACAAGATTATCGGCCTGCCCGTGGCGGGCTTCGACCGCAAGCACTTGTGGAAGAACTTTGCCGTATTGGTGAAACTGGCACGCAGCCAATGGAAAGCGCGCAGCATCATCAAGCAATTCCGTCCGCAGGTGGCAGTAGGCGTGGGCGGCTATGCCAGCGGCCCTACCCTGAAAACGGCGGGAATGATGGGAGTGCCTACCCTGATACAAGAGCAGAACTCCTATGCAGGTGTCACCAACAAGCTGCTTGCCAAGAAAGCCTGCAAGATATGCGTTGCCTACGAAGGCATGGAAAAGTTCTTCCCTGCAGAGAAGATTATCATGACCGGCAACCCCGTCCGCCAGAACTTGCTCGGACATGCCGTTGCGCACGAAGAAGCCGTAAGCTACTTCAGCCTGAACCCGTCCAAAAAGACTATCCTGATACTGGGCGGCAGCCTCGGGGCACGCACCATTAACCGCACCCTGACCGCCGGCCTTGACGTCATCCGGCAGAACCCCGACATACAGTTCATCTGGCAGACCGGCAAAATATACATCGACCAGGTAAGGGACGCCATCACCGCGGCAACCGGTGAAGCCGTACACCACCCGCATATCAATGCCATACCCAACCTGTATGTGACGGATTTCATCAAAGACATGGCGAAGGCCTATGCGGCTGCCGATTTGGTAATCTCCCGTGCCGGCGCCGGCTCCATTTCGGAATTCTGCCTGCTTCACAAGCCTGTAATCCTTGTCCCCTCGCCCAATGTGGCAGAAGACCACCAGACCAAGAACGCACTGGCGCTCGTCGATAAAGACGCCGCCATCTACGTAAAGGACGCGGAAGCCGAAGAGAGACTCCTGCCCGCAGCATTGGATACGGTAAAAGACAGTGATAAACTGAAAGAATTGAGCAACAACATCGCCCGATTGGCATTGCCCGACTCGGCAACCGTCATTGCCAAAGAGGTGCTGAAACTTATTAAATGACAAGTACATGAATATAGAAACCATAAAATCCGTTTATTTCGTCGGTGCCGGCGGCATCGGCATGAGCGCACTGATACGCTATTTTCTATCCAAAGGCAAGTTCGTGGCGGGATATGACCGTACGCCGAGCGAACTGACCGGGCATCTCATTGCAGAAGGTGCACAAATACATTATGAGGAAAACACCGGTCTCATCCCTGAAAATTGCAAGGACAAGGAAAGCACACTGGTGGTGTACACCCCTGCCATTCCTCAGGAGCATGCCGAACTGGCCTATTTCCGGGAGAATGGTTTCGAGATACATAAACGTTCCCAGGTATTGGGCACGATTACCCGCAGCAGCAAAGGACTCTGCGTTGCCGGCACGCATGGCAAGACCACCACGTCTTCGATGTGCGCCACCATGCTCGACCGCATGGGTCTGGATCCGAGCTTCTTGATCGGCGGCATCGTCGAGGGCTATGACACGAACGGCAAGAACGGCTCGGGAGACTACTTTGTCGCCGAGGCCGACGAGTCCGACAGCTCCTTCCTGTTCCTGAACCCCAACGTGGTCATTGTGACCAACGTCGAGGCCGACCACCTCGATCACTACTCGGGTATCGAGGAGATCGAGGCAACTTTCGCCAAATTCATGAGCCTGGTGGGCGAGGACGGCACCGTCATCGTCTGCGGCGAGGACCCGCATCTGGTCGAGCTCGCCAAGTCGACGGGCCGTCACGTGCTTTCCTACGGCTTTGCCGAGAGCAACGACATCGTCTGCGTGCACCCGGATGTCAAGGGCATCCAGAGTGACTTTATCGTTCGCTTTGAGGACGGCACTGAGCACGCTGTGGAGATCAAGAGCAATCCCGGTCGCCACAACATGCTCAACGCCACGGCCGTGCTCACCGTCGCCCATGTCCTGGGCCTTGACATCGACGCCGCCGCCAAGGCGCTCTCGAGCTTTGAGGGCGTCCGCCGTCGCTTTACCCACGTGGGCGATATCGATGGCATCACCGTGGTCGATGATTACGGCCATCACCCCACCGAGATCAAGGCGACGCTTGCCGCCGCTTCGTCGCTGGGCTACAAGCACGTCGACGTCGTGTTCCAGCCGCACCGCTATTCGCGCCTGCAGGCCCTGTGCGACGACTTTGCCGATGCATTTGCCAATGCCGATAAACTGCTGCTGATTGATGTGTTCTCGGCTGGCGAGATGCCCATTCCGGGTGTCACCTCTAAGATGCTCGCCGATGCCGTGCGCGCCAAGCATCCTGGCAAGGAGGTCGTGTACTGCTCCAGCCGTCTTGAGCTCAATCAGGAGCTCGAGCAGATGGTGGGCGAGGGCGACCTGCTGCTCACCATGGGTGCCGGCGACGTTACGACCGTCGGTCCCGAGTTCATTGAGTATCTGACTGCCAAGAAAGACGCTTAAGTCTAATGGGTCTGTTTAACGCCGTCATGGCGCTCTCGGGCATGATCGACACGGATGTGATCGAGGACGAGCGCCTTGCGCGTCATACGAGCTATCGTATCGGCGGCAAGGCCGACCTCTTTGTGACGTGCCATAGCTATCATGCCCTTCGCCGCGCCGTGGCGGTGCTCGATCGCGAGCAGGTGCCGTGGGTCATCATCGGCAAGGGCTCCAATCTGCTGGTTGCCGATGGCGGTTATCGCGGTGCCGTCATTTCGCTCGGACGTGAGTTTCAGCGCACGGTTGTTGCCGATGACGGTTGTACGCTGACGGTCGGTGCGGGCGTGATGTTTGCGCGCCTGGTCAACGATGCCCTGTCGCGTAGCCTCTCGGGCCTTGAGTTTGCCGTTGGCATTCCTGGTTCGGTCGGCGGTGCGATATCTATGAATGCCGGCACACGGACCGAGTGGATTGGCTCGCTGGTTGAGGATGTCGTAACGTTTGACCCGGCATCCGGTATCAAGCATTATGCGGGGTCCGAGATCACTTGGGGCTACCGCGAATGTAGCCTTCCCCGCAATGAGATCATCCTCGAGTGCGTGTTCAAGCTTAAACCGGCGCCCAAGGCCGACATTCGCGAGCGCATGGAGCGGTACCTTACAAGGCGCAAGCGTACGCAGCCCATGGGTCGCGCATCCTGCGGGTCTGTCTTTCGCAACCCGCCCGATGCGAGTGTGGGCAAGCTTATCGAGGATTGTGGATTAAAGGGTTTTTCAATTGGCGGCGCGGAAGTTTCGCCCGTTCACGCTAATTTTATCGTTAATAACGGAACTGCCTCGGCCGATGACGTTGCCGCGGTTATCAGACATGTGCACGGAAAGGTGAGGGAGGCGTATGGCATCGAGCTCAGACCGGAAGTTAAATTCCTCGGCTTCTAGAGCATCGAAACCCACCTTCCGCCGCGCCGGAGGGCGTTCCGGCGCGCCTGCCAAACCTCAACGCAATACCGTCGCGCACTCTAAGTCTGTCGGGCATGCTCGACAGACCAGTCGTCCGGTCGTCGGCTCGCAGCTCGGTAATCGTCCAGCCGCAAAAAAGTCCTCGCGTCCCTCGGTGACGTCAAAGCCTGTTATGGGCGCCAAGCCTGCCCGTCCCATGGCAGCTCCCAAGCCCTCGACGGGAACTAAAGCGGCGCGTCCAGGTCGCACGCTGGGCGCATCGAAACCGCGCTCGCTGACATCGGTGCCGGCTACCGCCAAGAAGCCTTCGAGTAAAAAAGGTTTCAACCCGTTATCTTCACTTGGAGCGATGGCAAATAAAACATCAGACGCCGCTTCTGTCGTTACAGGCAAAGGCAAAATCGTGGGCGGCGTTCTGGCCGTCTTGGCCGTGCTCGTCGTCGTTGCCATCGTGGTGATCAACTCTGGATTGTTTACTGCCACTGATATTCAGATTCAAGGCAGCGAGCATGTGACGAAGCACGATGCTATCCAGCTGATCGACTTGCCCGAGGGAACGTCGCTTTTTAACGTCGATCCCGACCAGATTACCGAGGATCTCAAGCAGAACCCGTGGGTTTCGGGCGTGGATGTCCAGCGCCAGTTTCCCCATACGCTTATCATCACGCCGACGGAGCGTAAAGTTATCGCCATTGCGTATATCAGCTCCGACGACCTTGCCTGGGCTATCGGAGACGATGACACCTGGATCGCCCCGCTGTCGACGTCGGTCGAAGTGGACGACCAGGGCAACGTCATCACGACAGGGCAGGGCTCAAATACCTTGACCGGAATCGATGCCGCGCTGGCGCTCGCCAAGCATTATGGCGCGGTGTTGTTGACTGATGTCTCGGCGGATGTCGCTCCGGTTTCCGGCCAGGCGGTTAACTCCAAAGCCGTTAAGGCCGGCCTGGATTATGTGCGTGGTTTTTCGAGCGAGTTCTTGGGACAAGTCAAGGATATTTCCACGCCTTCGGTCGAAGCCATCTCGGCAAACCTCAATAACGGCATTGAGGTGTCGCTGGGCGATTCGGACGATATCGCCAAGAAGGAACGCGTAGTCACCAAGTTGCTTTCGCAGGTAGAGGGCGTAACGTATATCAATGTGCGCTCTCCGGGCAACTACACATTTAGGAATGCTCCGACCTCGTAGCGCTGGTTGATGCTTTGTTGAGGGGCCATACCACGCCGTTTATCTGGTTTGTTTGGTTTTCACGGTCAATTATTTGACTGATACGTTCATAATGTGCAAACATAATACGGTTTACCTTTGCATTTACTTTCAACCTGAAGGTTAATGTGCGCAGGGGTCGACCCATGCTATGGCTATAACCTTTGTTCGGAGGACCGACATGCACGAGACAGAGATCAACAACTACCTTGCCGTCATTAAGGTGGTCGGCGTCGGCGGCGGCGGTACCAACGCGGTCAATCGAATGATCGAAGAGGGCATCCGCGGCGTCGAGTTTGTTGCCATCAACACCGATGCTCAGGCACTCGCGATCTCTGATGCCGATATCAAGGTGCACATCGGCACCGACCTTACCCGCGGCCTGGGCGCCGGCGCCAATCCCGAGGTTGGTCGCAAGGCTGCCGATGAGTCCCGCGACGACATTGCCGAGGCGCTTGCTGGCGCCGACATGGTGTTTATCACCTGCGGTGAGGGCGGTGGCACCGGTACCGGCGCTGCTCCCATCGTTGCCGATATCGCGATGAACGAGGTCGGCGCACTGACCGTCGCCGTCGTGACCAAGCCCTTCACCTTCGAGGGCCGCAAGCGCAAGAAGAGCGCCGAGGAGGGCATCAAGACCCTCTCCGATTGCGTCGACACCATGATCGTCATCCCTAACGATAAGCTGCTCGACATCGCCGAGAAGAAGACCACCATGCTCGAGGCCTTCGCGATTGCCGATGGCGTCCTTTCCCAGGGCACCCAGGGCATCACCGACCTCATCACCGTCCCCGGTATCATCAACCTGGACTTCGCCGATGTTAAGACCATCATGAAGCAGGCCGGTACCGCCATGATGGGTATCGGTACCTCTTCTGGGGATACACGTGCCGTCGACGCTGCCCAGCAGGCCATCTCCAGCCCGCTGCTCGAGAGCTCCATCGATGGTGCCACGCGCGTGCTGCTCTCCATCGCTGGTTCCAAGGACCTGGGCATCCAGGAGATCAGCGACGCCGCCGACGTTGTCGCCAATGCCGTTGACCCCGAGGCCAACATCATCTTCGGTACCGTTGTTGACGAGTCCCTGGGCGACCAGGTGCGCATCACCGTTATCGCCACGGGCTTCTCTGACTCCAACGTCAACCGTCAGGACGAGCTCTTTGCTGCTCAGCAGTCTCAGAGCAAGGTAGCTGCTTCCGCTGAGCCGCAGCGCACTGCTCCGGCTGCCAGCCCGGCTCAGGCCGCCCCGACTCGCAACGTCGGTGGTACCGAGCTGCCCAACTTTGGCAACGACCAGTTTGAGCTTCCCGACTTCCTCAAGCGCGGTAGCTTCTAGTTCGTTTTTCTCAACGACCTGTACGGGGTGTGTCCATTTGGATGCACCCCGTTTTGTTTCTCGTTTGTAAACGAAAGCCTCCAATCTCCTTACGTTCCCTTTACGTTTGGTCCCTACCGCTGCGGGTATCCTTTTAAGGAAGTATGACAGCCGTATAAACGCGGACTGCGCGGCGACGCCGCGATACTTGTGTTATTAGGAGGCTTTAGTATGGCAGCACGTGCGGACAGGGTTTCGCGTGTCGACCATGATGGAGTTACGTTGGTGGAGGGCGCGACGCACAATGTCCGCTTTGCCTTCACCGAGCGCACCGGTGGCGTTTCCGATGATGCGTACTCCTCGCTCAACCTGGGCTCGCATGTAGGCGATGACCCCTTTGCTGTTCAAGAAAATCGTCGTCGAGCGCTCGAAGCCATGGGCGCCGCTGAGTGCGAGCATAATCTGCTCGTGCCCAATCAAGTACATGGTGACCATATCGTTACGGTGACCTCGAACGGCGCCGACGATCTTGAGGCTATTCGCGAGCAGATTGCCGAGGGCTGCGATGCCATCGTCTGCACGGCCCATGAGGTACCCGTGATGCTTTGCTTTGCCGATTGCGTTCCCGTGGTGCTGGTTGCTCCCAACGGTTTTGCCGTGGTGCATTCCGGATGGAAGGGCACGATTGCGCGCATTTCCGCCAAGGCGTGCCAGGCGCTCTGCGAGGCGGCTGGTTGCAATGCGAGCGATGTTTCTGCCTATATCGGTCCCCATATCCTGGGTGACGAGTACGAGGTTTCCCAGGAGCTCATGGACCGCTTTGCTGCCGAGTTCTCGTGC
>ERZ773218.3485-NODE-3485-length-10100-cov-2.365057_pt1 | contig 10100 bp, 8 predicted proteins | sample MGYA00580527_ERZ773218 | MGnify/ENA primary metagenome ERZ773218 (study PRJEB29015, sample SAMEA2737763) | human gut metagenome | biome: human gut; feature: human-associated habitat; material: faeces | place: China | collected 2012 ...
GGTAATTCCCTTTAAAGCCGCCTCATCACAGTGAATTTCCATTCTTGCCCGATTCACAATTAAAAAATCCCTTTTCTTATACTGTATGCGCAGAAAAAAGCTCCGTACCTGTCAGTACGGAGCTTTCTTCTAAGGATTTCGGATTTTCAAAAAGGGTTGAAGGATAGTTCTTAAACTTTCGTGCATTTCTTATGTAACTAAAGTATATCATGCAATCGCCGGAAATGTTTGAATGTTCTTTGAATAGATTATTAAGAAAGTCTTAAGATTGCAGTAAGAGTCCCGTACAGCGACTGAGGATACAGGCAAGCTTACTTGCATGGATACACAGTCATTGGACGGGCTGAGGCGAAATGAGCACGTGCGTAGCAATCCACTCTTACTATGAATTACGAAAGGACAGATTCGTAAAGTGTGCGTTTTAACTTTTCCACATCCCCGTCTGCAAAGCAGTAACCGTCCATACCGCAGGCTTTCGCTCCTGCAATATTATTTGGCAGGTCATCAATAAAATAGCACTCTTCCGGTTTCAGACCGAACCGTTCAAAGAAATGACCATACATTTCTTTCTGTGGTTTCATGCACAGAACTTCTGCGGAAAACAGGATCCCGTCAAAGCATTCTACTGCCGGCAGCACCTCTTTGTAGCAGGTAAGCATACGTACAGATGCATTGGAGCATAAATAGATGCCGTAGCCTTTTGCTTTCAGATCCCGGACCAGATCTCCCATCTCCGGCTTCTGGACCAGATTATACTCATGCCAGTGGTCGAAGCATTTAACAGCCAGTTCTTTTTCTTCCTCTGTATCCAGACGGCTGATCATCTTCTTAATACCATCTTCCTCTGTGATCACTCCCATATCCAAAAGAACCCATTCCGGTGAATCAAACACAGCCGTGCAGACTCTCTTTGCCAGTGCCTCATTGTCTGTAAAATGACGGCATACCGGCATACCAGAATAATCCATCAGAACTTTTCCCATATCAAATACAATATTCCTGATCAAAATAACCCCGCCTTTCTTATTATGCAAAAATGCCGGACGTTCTCACCTGTGCAGACCGGCTGCCAGGCTTCAAACCTCCGACATTTTTAATGTTCATTTTCTTTGTAAAAAACCAGTCTTATTTTGTCTCTGGCTTCTCTACCTGAACGATCGCAGCTTTCTGCATTGGGATACGGCAGTTTTTGTTGCTGCCGAACTCAACGATCACAGTATCATCAGTCATATCAATGATCACACCATAAAAACCGCTGGTAGTAAGAATGGTATCTCCTACAGCAACGCTGCTTAACATCTCCTGCTGTTTCTGTCTTTCCTTCTTCTGTGGACGGATTGAAGTAAAATAGATCAGAGCTGCAAAAAATACGATATAGATAACTATAAAGCCCATTCCCTGCATGGTTTTTCCTCCTTCACATCTGCTGCCGCCTCGCCGCAGCAGTTATAGTTTTTTGTTTACCCGCTTCTACCTGCTATTTGCCTTCCATACCGGCAAGTTTAGCTGCCTTGTATTCTGCGAAACGGTGTTCTTCGATGGCGTCGCGGATCTCCTCCATCATTTTATTATAAAAATACAAATTATGCAAGGTACATAACCGCATTCCCAGCATTTCTTTTGCCTTTAACAGATGACGGATATAGGCTCTGCTGTAGGAACGGCAGGCCGGACACTGGCAGCCTTCTTCAATCGGGCTGTGGTCCAGTTCATATTTCTGGTTAAACAGATTTAATTTGCCATGGTTGGTGTATACATGACCATGACGGCCGTTTCTGGATGGGTAAACACAGTCAAAGAAATCTACCCCACGCTCTACTGCCTCTAAGATATTGGCAGGTGTTCCTACCCCCATAAGATATACAGGCTTATCTTCCGGCAGATGAGGTACCGTCACATCCAGGATGTGATACATTTCCTCATGTGTCTCACCTACAGCCAGACCACCGATAGCATAGCCGTCCAGGTCCAGCTCTTTAATGGTTTCTGCATGCTGGATACGGATCTCATCTACAACACCGCCCTGGTTGATGCCAAACAACAGCTGTTCTTTGTTAATGGTGTCCGGAAGGGAATTCAAACGATCCATTTCTGTCTTACAGCGCTTTAACCAGCGTGTAGTGCGGTCTACGGAATTGCGGATATAATCATAATCTGCATGGCTTGGCGGGCACTCGTCAAAAGCCATGGCAATGGTGGAACCAAGATTTGACTGGATCTGCATACTTTCTTCCGGTCCCATGAAGATCTTATGTCCGTCAATGTGGGAGCGGAAGTATACGCCTTCTTCCTTGATCTTGCGCAGATCTGTAAGGGAGAATACCTGGAAACCGCCGGAGTCTGTAAGGATCGGCTTATCCCAGTTCATAAACTGATGCAGTCCGCCATACTCCTTGATCAGCTTGTCGCCGGTACGCACATGAAGGTGGTAGGTATTGGAAAGTTCTACCTGAGTACCGATCTGGCGCAGGTCATCGGTAGATACAGCGCCTTTAATAGCGCCTACAGTTCCTACATTCATGAAAACCGGTGTCTGGATGGTTCCATGTACAGTTTCCATCTGGGCACGTTTCGCCCGTCCATCTTTGGTTATTACCTGATATTTCATATATTATGCCTCTTCGTCTGCCAAAGCAGCCTTGATCATGATGGCACATTCGATCCTCTTTTTTTGCATCTCGCAGCCGATCTCATATGCGCCGTTAATAGAACCACTGAAATTATAGGCATTTGCACTACATCCACCGCTGCAGTAAAATCTTGCAAAGCAGTCCTTGCATGTCTCTTTTGCATATACATTGCAAAGCTTAAACTCATCACGGGTCTCTGTATTTACAATACCTGTGTCTACATTTCCAAGAAGGAATTTCTCATTGCCTACAAACTGGTGGCATGGATACAGATCGCCCCATGGGGTAACTGCCAGATACTCCGTACCGGAACCGCAGCCAGCCAGACGTTTTGCAACACATGGACCTGCTGTTAAATCCAGCATAAAGTGGAAGAAGTTAAAACCTCTGCCCTCTTTTTTGCGCTTGATGTATTCTAATGCCAGTTTGTCATATTCTTTTAAGATCTGAGGAATGTCCTCTTCACGGATGGCATAATCCTCTGCAGGATCAGCTACTACCGGCTCCATGGACATCTGCTGGAAGCCAAGATCTGCATAATGGATCACATCATCTGCAAAATCCAGGTTATTTCTTGTGAAAGTACCTCTTACGTAGTAATTCTTCTGTCCTCTGCTCTCAGCAAACTTCTGGAACTTCGGAACGATCATATCATAGCTGCCGCTGCCGTTTCTGAACGGACGCATCTTGTCATTGATCTCACGGCGGCCATCCAGGCTTAATACTACATTGCTCATCTCACGGTTGCAGAATTCCATGATCTCATCGTTTAAGAGAACGCCGTTGGTGGTTAATGTAAAACGAAACTTCTTGTGGTTTGCCTCTTCTAAGGAGCGGCCGTATTCAACCAGCTGTTTTACTACCTTCCAGTTTAAAAGAGGCTCTCCGCCGAAGAAATCCACTTCCAGGTTCACACGGTTGCCGGAATTGGCTACCAGGAAATCCAGTGCCTTTTTGCCGACCTCAAAGCTCATCAGTGCTCTTCTGCCGTGGTACTCACCCTCTTCCGCAAAACAATATCTGCAGGCAAGGTTACAGTCATGGGCAATGTGCAGGCACAGTGCCTTGACTACGGTCTGGCGCTTCTTAAAATCAAAAATGTAATTCTCATAAATATCGGGAGCAAACAGCTGTCCTGCCTTCTCCAGTTCCAGGACCTCGTCCACCGCTTCGGTGATCTCTTCCTGGGGATAGGGGATATTTGCAAGATTCAGTACAGCAGCCTTGATGGTGTCCGCATCCTTGATACCTTCTGTCACCAGAGGCTCTACCAGCGGAATCATATCATACACAATATCATCTACCACATGGACAGAACCACTGTTCACATCCATAACGATATTATAGCCGTTGCTCTTATACTGGTGTATCACAGTTCTATTCCTCTTCTTTCTACTTCTTATTGCTTAAAATACATTAACATTAACTATCGGAACCCCATTCGCAAAATCGTCCTCCGGACTTTCCTGAATAACATGCCTGCATGTTATTTGCTCATGGTGGTTACTTTCGGTGGTTACTTTCGCCCATTGGCTCTGGATAGTTACACATATTTCAGAAAGGCGAAAAGATCATGCACAATACATGGAAAAGAAATTGCAGCGTCGGAATGGCGTTGTTGATGGGAGGCAGTCTGTTGCTCGGAGGCTGCGGCAGCAATGGGGCACAGGATGCTGTGGAGACTTCTGCGGTAGTCGTGGATATGAAGCAGGCCCAGACCGGAAAACTGACCTTGCAGAACAGCTTTGTGGGAACGGTTTCTCCCCAGGAGATGGTCTATGTCATTCCCTTTGCTTCCGGTACAGTGACGGATACTTATTTTGAGGTGGGAGATCAGGTCAATGCCGGGGATGTTTTGTTCAAAATCGATGACTCTGCAGCAAAACTGCAGTTAGAACAGGCACAGCTCAGTGCGGCCAATGTAAGGCAGCAGGCAGACAGTGCCCTGACCACCCAGCAGGAATCCGCCAATATCCAGATGGATAGCAGCAGAGTGCAGGCACAGTCCGGGTATGATCAGGCACAGATCGCGTATGTCCAGGCGAAAAATGCCTATGACCAGAACTATGATGATCTTTCAGATCAGATCGACGCATGCAATGCAAATATTACACAGCTGGAGAATGCCATAAAAGCAGCGTCATCCAGTGTGAGCGGCGGAAATGCGTCAAGTGTTGTGCAGATGAAGACGCAGATCGAGACACTGAAAGGAACGAAGAAACAGCTGGAGTCCAGCAGAAATTCTCTGGTGGCCGGATTACAGCAGGCGGAATCCGCTTACAATGCAGCAAAGAGCAGCATGAATATTGTGGATCGTTCCCAGGCATTGTCCCAGGGACAGGCACTGGAGGATACGAAGAAGCAGCTGTCCACCAGTGAACAGCTGGCAAATGTGGGCGTGGAAAGTGCGGAACTGGCATTATCCTACTACACTGTCAAGGCTCCCATCTCCGGTACAATCCAGAGCAAGGGAGTGGAAGTCAACGGCATTGCCGGAAGCAGCAATCCAGCGTACACCATTGCCAATGAAAATATGATGACTGTGACTTTTCAGGTCAGCGAAGCTGTGAAAAATACACTGACCATGGGGCAGGAAGTGACCGTGGAGCGGGGAACCACCAGCTACGCCGGCAGCATCACCGAAATCGGTGTGGCAGTGAATCAGCAGACCGGCCTGTTCCAGATCAAAGCAGCGGTAAATGCCGATGGCAGTGCATTGCCCAGCGGTGTATCCGTGAAACTGACGACCGATACCTATCATACGAACGACAGTGCGGTACTGATTCCTTATGATGCCGTGTACTATGATAATACCGGCTCTTATGTATATTTATGTGTGGATGGCAAGGCCGTGAAGACCTATGTGACCACGGATCTGTTTGATGATACACAGATTTCTGTCATTGAAGGGGTACAGCCCGGAGATACCGTCATCACCAGCTGGTCTCCCAAGCTTATGAACGGTGTGGAAGTCACCGCACCGGTGAAGGCAGAAGAGTAGGGGGAGACAGCAGAATGAATTTGACAAAGCTTGCTCTGAAAAGACCGGTATCCTGTTTCCTGGTGCTCCTGGCACTGGCAGTATTCGGCATCAGCTCCATTTTCGGATTCAAGATGGAACTGACTCCCGACATTGAGATGCCTATGCTCATCGTCATGGCTACTTATCCCGGTGCAGACCCGGAGAGCGTGGATGAACTGGTGGCATCCGTTATTGAAGATTCCGGTTCCACTCTGAGCGGTGTGGATTCCGTGAATTCTTATTCCTTTGAAAATTATTGTATGGTCTTGTTCACCTATGAATACGGTGTGGATATTGATGAATGCCACAATGATCTGCGTGCCGCCATGGAGACTGCAAAGTTGAGTCTGCCGGATGACGTGGATCAGCCTACCATCATTGAGATGAACATGAACAGTATGGATGTCATGACGATCTCCGCAGTGGAAGTCGGCGATGTGGATCTGTTAAAAGTAGTCAATGAATCCGTGGTACCGGAACTGGAATCTCTGTCCAGCGTGGCACAGGTATCCGTCACCGGTGGTTCCGAGGATTATATCAAAGTAGAACTCAATGAGACCCTGATGAAGCAGTACGGTCTGACCATGTCCATTGTGGCACAGGGGCTGGTAACCGTAGACTTTACTTATCCTGCAGGCAGCGTGACCCAGGGCAGTCAGGACCTCAGCGTGGCGACGTCCATGGAGTACAATACGGTACAGAAGCTGCGGGAAGTACCCCTGATGACCACCAAAGGACAGGTCATTACCTTACAGGATATTGCAAATGTTACCACAGCATCCAAGGATGCTTCCAGTATCAGCCGTTACAACGGACAGGACAATGTCAGCATCGGCATTAAGAACAAGAGTAGTGCCGGTACGGTAAATGCCTGCCGGGATGTGAAGGAAAAATTACAGCAGATCCAGGCGGAGAATCCGGCCATTGAATTTGAGGTCACCTATGATGCCAGCTCCTCCATTATCAGCTCTCTGACCAGTGTGGCAGAGACCCTGTTATTAGGTGTCGTATTGACCATGGCGGTGCTGTTCCTGTTCTTCGGTGATTTCAAAGCCAGCCTGATCGTCGGAGCCTCCATGCCCATTTCCCTGTTCCTGACCCTGATCCTTATGAGTATGATGGGATTCTCCATGAACATCGTAACACTGGGCTCTCTGGTCATTGCCATCGGTATGATGGTAGACTCTTCCATCGTCGTAATCGAGAGTTGTTTCAGAAGACAGAAGAGTACGCCGGATCTGAAACAGGCAGCCTTAGAGGGAACGAAGGAAGTGATGGCTTCTATTATCGCTTCCACCATTACCACCATCGTGGTATATCTGCCGCTGGCCACTATGAAGGGCCTGTCCGGACAGATGTTTGAGCAGCTGGGATTCACCATTGTATTTGCCATGCTGGCATCCCTGATCGCAGCTATGATGCTGGTACCGTTGTTCTACACAGTATTTAAACCGAAGGAAAAAGAAAACCTGCCCATCGATAAGCTGTTGAAGAAATTTACCACATGGTATCAGAAGATCCTGCGGAAGCTGATGAAGCGCAGAAGGACCGTCGTTGGTGTGGCTGTGGCTCTGATGATCGGCACGGTTCTGCTGGCAGGAACGCTGGACATGGAGCTGATTCCTGCAGCGGATGAAGGAGTCGTGGCGGTTACGGTGAATTTCCGTTCCGGTACCACACTGGAAAAAGAGGATGAAGCACTGAAGCTGTGGGAACAGATCGCTGAAGAGGAACCGGATGTGGAATTCTATTCCGTATCCATCAGCGGCTCCAGTGCAACCCTTACTGCAGATCTCATCAAGAAGAGAACCCTGACTACAGCACAGGTAGTAGATAAATGGAATGAGATTGCAGCCGGTATGACGGATATGGATGTTACGGTAACATCTTCCGGCAGCAGTATGAGCTCCATGATGAGCACCAGCAGCTATGAGATCGATTTACAGGGCAGTGACAGGGCAGAACTGGCACAGGCCGCAGAAGACCTGCAGGCAGAGATCGAGAAGATTGACGGTGTCGTAAAGACAGAAAACTCTCTGGCCAACTCTACGACGTTGGCCAAGGTAGTGGTAGATCCTCTGAAGGCAATGCAGTACGGGCTGACACCCATTCAGGTCGGCATGACCATACATAACGTATTAAGCGGTATGAATCCGTTGACGATCACCAATGATGGTTCGGAGTATGCGGTATGGCTGGAATATCCGGAAGGAAGCTATGATGATCTGAACCTGCTGATGGATCTGGGACTGGATACTTCTTTTGGCACCGTGGTACCGTTAAGAGATATTGCAGAGATCAATTACGCACAGAGTCAGGAGACCATCATGAAGCAGGACGGTCTGTATCAGGTCAGCGTGACGTCCACTATGACCTCCGAGAAGATATTTGATGCCCAGAATGCTATCAATGATCTGGTGGATCACACGGTATTCCCGGATTCTGTAACCCCGGCAGACAGTATGATGACTGGAATGATGAACGATGAGTTCCAGGCATTGTTGCAGGCAATTCTGGTAGCTACATTCCTGGTATTCCTGGTGATGGCAATGCAGTTTGAATCCCCCAGATTCTCCTTCATGGTCATGATGTGTATTCCTTTTGCACTGATCGGATCCTTCCTGCTGTTGTTCATTACGCAAAGTACCATTAGTATGGTATCCCTGATGGGATTTCTGATGTTGATGGGTATTGTGGTAAATAACGGTATTCTGTTCGTGGATTCCGCAAATATGCTGCGGGAAGAGGGAATGTCCACTGAGGATGCGCTGGTGGCTTCCGGAAGTACCCGTCTGCGTCCTATCCTGATGACGACATTGACAACGATCCTGTCCATGATCCCCATGGGACTGGGACTGGGCGATAACGGTGTCATGATGCAGGGAATGGCACTGGTTATCATCGGCGGTCTGACGGCTTCCACGATCCTGACCCTGATCCTGATCCCGACCTTCTATCTGATCTTCGATAAGCGGAGCAGACAGGAGAGAAGAGCGGCTAAGAAGCTGGCAAAATCTCAAAGATCTGGAAAAACGGGGGATGCGGAAAATGAGTAAAATAACCGGATTGGAGGCACCGAACCAGGTGCCTCCCAAGGTGACCGCCATGTACCGGGCAGTCAGCACACTTTTGCGGGAGGACAAGGATATCTCGGAAATGAGCGTGTCCATGATCACCGGGCTGGCGGGCATTGGCAAGGGAACTGCTTATGAATATTTTGATTCCAAGGAAGAGATCATTGTCTGTGCCCTATTGTATGAAATCCGTACAGTAACGGAGCAGGCTTCCCATCAGATTCAGACCTGTCCGGATCTGGAGACCCAGATCCACAGAATGCTTTTGTTGGTGGAAGAACATTCCCAGTGTGTGGATGCCATCATGGCGTTTCTGCATCTGCTGACGGATCATTCCAAGGAGGGAAATCTTCTGCGGCAACGGATAGCGGAACAGAAGGAAAACGGGCCGGTGGATCTTTTGGTCCGCCAGATCATAGACAGTGCACGGGCGAAAGGAGAACTGCGGGAGGACATTCCGCTGTCTTATATTACCAACGCGCTGTTAGCTCGGATGATTTCCTATCTGATGTACCAGTGCCACCATATCGGTAATGATATGCCCCCAGAAGAGATGCGCAGACTGGTCACCGAAAGCATAATGAATGAATTGTGCAAAAAAAATATATAATTTAAAATAATTCTATTGACAAAGTGAGATACCTTTGATAGAATGTAACACGGTGATTGCGTTAGCAGTCACGTGATGCTGCTGTGGCTCAGTCGGTAGAGCGTCGCATTGGTAGTGCGGAGGTCACGGGTCCGATTCCCGTCAGCAGCTCTTTCAAGCATCTCAGAGGGATCTGAGGTGCTTTTTAGTTCATGACAATAGAATGCTCGCAGAGCGTGCATTCTATTGATATCAGACCGGTGTATTACGGTGTGCAAATGGTGATTTGTGGTGGAAAATCCAGATTTCACTCTGTGTCCACATGGTTTTTAGGGATTTTGTTATGTAAAGTCAAGGGTATTGGCTTTTCCAACCGGATCCGGTATCTGGCAGGCTCTTTTACGAAGACGCGTAACCGCATTGTAAAAAGAACTGGGAGAGATCCCGTGCTCAGTACACCATGCCGCATCCGTCAGACCGCTCTGCCTGCACTCAGTCACCAGTTTCATCCATTCATCCAGGGAACGCCCTGGGGCACGTTTGTCAGCCATAATGAAACCTCCATGTGTAGTGAATTTCTATCTCCTATCAACGGAATGGAGTAAAAATCTATTTCCTATCATCATTATGGACTACAAAATAGCCAGTGAAAAGTTACCCAGAAATTAAGCGCTTACGATGAAAGCAGCTTCCGGATGCCATCACACGCAGATATCGGTTCATTCCGGTCAAAGTCGAAGTGGATGAACAGAACATCATATTGGCGTGTATGCCGCAGATCAGAC
>ERZ773218.3487-NODE-3487-length-10086-cov-10.510218_pt1 | contig 10086 bp, 8 predicted proteins | sample MGYA00580527_ERZ773218 | MGnify/ENA primary metagenome ERZ773218 (study PRJEB29015, sample SAMEA2737763) | human gut metagenome | biome: human gut; feature: human-associated habitat; material: faeces | place: China | collected 2012 ...
TTTCTTCCTCGCCGGTCAGCGCCATCAGGTCAGCCTCATCCACCTGATTCAAGAAGTGGACGGTTTCTTCGCCCTCATCGTCGCGGTCAATAATCATGTAAAATACATTGCCGTTCTTGCTTTCCAACGTAATGAACTGTTTTCCTGCCTTGGTGCTGGTGCCAATATCGTCGATCAGCGTCAGGTTGCCGTCCGGTGTCAGCGCGTCGCTGCCGCCCGTCATACTGCCGACAAGGAGCTGCCAGAGGTCGGCCAGCTCTTTTTCATCAAACGGAAGCGTAATGCCGCCGATGCTCACGGTACTGTCGGCGGCGTCGGTGACGGTCAGATAGCTGCCGTACACATAGCCCACACGGGCGGGCAGCAGGATTTTAACCCAATCGCCGTCCCTACCGATCACATCGACCACCGTGCCGTTGGGGAGCTGCGTAAACGCGGTGTTGTCCAGTCCCGCGCCGGTGCGGACATTCAGGTTGCCGCCGTTGGTCGTGACCGTGCCGATCTGTTTTGCCTCCTGCGCATCTGCGGCGCTGCTTTCGGCGACGGGCAGCACATCATCGGGATAGTCGCCACCGCTGGCAAAGGCAGAAACGGGGAGAATCCCGATACACAGGAGCATCAGCAGCAGGCTGATAAAAATGCGCGGTGTGTTTTTAGTCATGGTTCAACGCCTCCTTTTCCGAAGTAGCCGGTGCAGGCGCGGCCTGCATACGGCGGAACAGCTCGGCAAACTGCTCCATCGTCATGCCGTTCTCACGTACCATGCCGATGATGTCGGTGTCCTCCAACTCACGAATCTGCTTTTCCAGCTCGCGGTTGCGGCCTTGCAGATCGGAAATTTTGCCTTTGTTCTTCTCCAGCTCTCCACGGAGCTTCATAATTTTCGGGTTCATATCGTTCACTCTCCTTTACGGCAAGCGCCCATAGCGGTAGAAATGGGACTGCCAATAGTTTGAATTTAAGTTTGCATAAGAGATCGGATCTCCGCAGTGGATCATCATATTGTTGCCGACGTAGATACCCACATGGCTGACACCGGGGGTATCATACGTTCCGGTGAAAAACACCAGATCGCCCGGCTTGACGTTGGCAGAGGATACGGGCGTACAGATGTTGCAAAGCCCCTGCGCGCCCAGCCTGCCCACATCCCAACCGGAATGATTGATGACCCAACTGACGAAGCCCGAACAGTCAAACGAGGTGGAGGGACTGCTGCCGCCCCAAACGTAGGGGTAGCCGAGATACTTTTCCGCTTCCTTGATGATGGCGGCAAATACCTCATCGTCCAGCGCCTCCGGGGGAATGTCGTAGTCGGTATAGCTGCCCTCCACATACTTGCCGATGTAGCCTGAACCGGGGAACAGGTCGGGACGGTTGCCGAGGGTGGCCATATAGGTGGCGTACATTCCGAGCTGTTCTTCGCTCATAATGTAAACGGGAACATGGGAGAGATTGAAGTTTTCCAGCGTGACCGTGCAGATGTAGTAGTCATACGGCACCTGATAGGTGTCCGTATGGGTGTTGCCGTCCGTGTCCGTCCATGTGTCGGTTTCTGTGCGGTAGCGGGTTTCCACCACCACATCCTCGGTCAAAATGTACTGGCGGTCAAAGAGCATTTGGAGCGTACCCTGCACCTCATCCAGCGTCCATTCCCCTTGATGCAGCGCCGTAATCATGGAAATGAGTACATAGGGGTCATGCTCGATGGTGTCCAGATCAAAGTGGTACTCATCGTAGTCATGGGTACTTTCATAGGTGTCGAGGTAGCGCTGAAGCTCTGCTTCCATTTCGCAATACTGCGCTTCCGCGCCCAGCATATCGGCGTCCTGCGACGGATAGGTGCTGGCCGCGATCCCGGAGCCGACGCCATCCATTATCACCGAGCAGGAGGACAGGCCGTTGAGCAGAAACGCCAGCATCAGCAGAATCGCGGCGGCAATGGCAAAGCCGCGCCGGTGTTCCCACACATATTTGCCCGCTTTCTCAGCCTTTTCAGCGGCTTTTTTCGCGGCCTTGGCGGTATTCTCTGCCGCCTTTGCCGTAGTCTGCGCCGCCTGATTGTGCTTGGCAGCGGCATACTGCTTCTTAATTGCCTGCTTCTGCTGCCATTTGGAAACGGGATTGCTGGTGGGTCTGTCGATCTCCGCTTTCTTCTGGAGCGCGTCAAGATTGGCTCGTTCCAGCTTTTTCTCTGCACGGATGGCGGCACGATAAGGCTTGAGCTGATGGGCGCGGTGGGCAGACTGCACCAGCCGCCCGCCGCTCTCCACGGCTTGCTCTACCTTGTGCGCGGCCTCTACGCCTACATTGTCATCCTCGCTCTGCCGCACCTCCCGATGAACCTGAGAGAGAATGAGGTTGGCGGGGGCATCCTGCACGGCATGGGTCAGCTTTGAGGGCGGCTTTTTCTTATCCACTTCCTCAAAACGGAGCTGCGTTTTGACCTTGCCGGTGGCCGGATCAAAGCCGCGCTCCTTTTTGACCACGGTTTTCTTGGGGATTTTGGCCTGCGCCTTATCCGCCTTGGCCTCTGCTTTTTTCACCCGCTTGATGGGCTTTTCCAGCTTCGGCTCGGCAAGATCGGCGTCGGAAAACTGCAAACGCGGTTCTCTTTTCATGCCGACGCCACCTCTTGCGGTTTGGTGGTCATGACGCGGTACAGCTCGGTGTCCTTCGGGAAGTGGTCAATGAAGGGCAGGATCGTGTTGCCGTAGAACAGCAGCCCCTCGCCCTCGCCGGAGTGGGTCACATAAGAAAGCTGATGCGGCGAAATGTTGAGCTGCTTTGCGAGAATCTGCCGGTCGCCAGCGGCCTGATTGAGCATATAGATGAAATCGCTGTTCTCAAAAATGTTCTCAACCTCACGGCTGGATAACAGGTCTTTGACGTTTTGCGTGATCCCGGTGGGGATGCCGCCCCATTTGCGATAGCGCTTCCAGATCTCGACGCTGTACGAAGCCGTCTGCTCTTCCTTCAAAAGAAGGTGGAACTCATCAAGGTAATAGCGGGTCGTTTTATGGGCGGCGCGGTTGATTGTCACGCGGTTCCAGACCTGATCCTGCACCACCAGCATCCCGATTTTCTTGAGCTGCTTGCCAAGCTCCTTGATGTCGTAGCAGACGATGCGGCTGTTCACATCCACGTTCGTGTGATGGTTGAACACATTCAGAGAACCGGTGACGTAGATTTCCAAAGCGGTGGCGATGTACTGCGCTTCCTTTTCATCCTGCGCACGGAGGGCGTTATACAAGTCCTCCAGCAGCGGCATATTCTCCGGTTTCGGGTTATTGAGGTAGTCCCGGTAGACGATGCGAACGCAGCGGTCGATGATGGTCTTTTCCACAGGGGCAAGCCCGTCCTTGCCGCCGACGATCAGCTCACACAGCGACAGAATGAAGTCGGATTTCAGGCTCAGCGGGTTATCATCGTCGCTGTAATCCAGATTCAAGTCCATTGGATTGATATAGCAGGGCGAACCGTCGTAGCCCTTGCCGGTGGGCGACAGCTTAATGACCTGACCGTGCAAACGCTCCACCAGCGGTGTATATTCGCCCTCCGGGTCACAGATGATGATGTCATCCTTGGGGCAGATGAGAAACGCATTGGTGATCTCACGTTTTGCCGAAAACGACTTGCCGCTGCCGGGAGTGCCTAAAATCAGACCGTTGGGATTTTTCAGCAGCTTCCGGTCTACCATGATGAGGTTGTTGGAAAGGGCGTTGATGCCGTAGTACAGCGCCTCCGAACCGTTCTGGAACAGCTCCTGCGTGGTGAAGGGGACGAAGATCGCTACGCTGGAGGTGGTCAAGCCCCGCTGAATCTCGATCTGATTCAGCCCCAGCGGGAGGCTGCTCATCAGTCCTTCCTCCTGCTGGAAGTCCAGCCGGGTCAGCGCACAGTTATATTTTTGCGCGATGCTGGAGGTCTGGAAGATATTGTTGTCGAGCTGCCGGGGCGTATCCGCCGTATTGAGAATGAGGAAGGTCAGCAGGAACATTCGCTCATTGCGGGACTGCAAATCCTGCAACAGCTTCTTGGCCTCCGCGCCGTAGGTGGCGAGGTCAGAGGGGATAATGTCCATGTCGTACCCTGCACGGACGGCCTTCTTCTGTTCCTCGATTTTGGACTTGTCGAGATCGGTGATCTTGCGCTTGACGGTCTTGATGGCGTTGACCTGATCCACAGACTGCACATGGAGATTGACGAGGACGCTGCTCTCCATATCCAGAAAATCCGCCAGCATCCGGTCATTCAGCTCCGGTGCCAGAATCTGCACGAAGCTGATCGCGCCCAGCTTTTTGCCCATGCGGAACATCCTGCCGGTCTTGAACTCAAAGGAGCTGGGCGCGATAAAGTCCTTGGTGGACAGCCCGGAGGGAGCCAGCCAGTCCCACGAAAAGCGGAACGGCTCCTGCTCGTCCATCCGCAGAATGTCGTGCATGACGTGCAGGCGCTCAAAGCCGTTCAGCGGCGCAGCCACAACGCCCAGCCGCTTGAAGTTGTTCAGGAGGTCGGTTTCGATGCGCTCCAAACGGGGCTTGGCAGCGCGGAGGTTGTCGGCCTCAACGCCGAACGTGAGATACTTGGTCTTAATGAGGCCGTTGTTGCCGCGGGCAAGCTGATTTTGCAGCATACCGGCGTACTCGGCGCGGATGCCGTCAAACTCGTCCCCGCAGGGCGGAATGGAAATGCTCCGTGCAAAGGTTTCCTGCGAAGCCGAGAGGTTCACAAAGGAAAGCTGGAATTGCACGGAGCTGTCAAAGTAGTTCAGGAAATCGCACCACGCCTCGAAGATGGCGGTCTTGTCCTCGTTCTGTGAGAGCTGGTAGTTGATGTCCTGATACTGGATCGTTTTGGTGTAGCGCGTGTCGGTCACACGGCAAATACCGTCCGGCCACATACGCTGATACGGGATGCTGTCCTGCGCCGATTTTTCTTTCTTATCCGTTCGGTTCGCTCTTGCGATGGCGATTTCGATCTGTTTTCGTTCGGCGCGGGTCAGCTTTTTCTTTTCGGACAATTTGATACACCTCCCGGTCTAACTGGTTTTGCCGCTCCAGAACGGCATAAAAATTGTTGGTCTTATACGGGCGCTGCTTTGGCCTCTGGAAGCACACGCGGTAGATGTTGCGGATGACGACCTCCAGCGGCTGACCGTTCTTTTCATACATGGCGAACAGCATAGCCGGGATCATCACCACCATCATCACCATGGCGGCGGGGCTGGTGCCGATGCTGCCCTTGAGCAAGAAGAAAAGCGGTACGCCGATGAGCGCGCCGCTTCCGAAGCAGATGAGCTGTCGTTTCGTGAGGTTGAACAGCACCTTGGTTTTTACTTTGGTTAAGTCCTTCGGGACGTTGACATAGGCCATTGTGTTTTACCTCCGTTATGGGAACTGAATGGAGCAGTCTACTTCGTTGCCCCATACATCCCAGCCAGTGGGAGACTGTCGGGCAAATAGCTCGATACGAGGCAGATCGCCTGCCAGCTCCACAATTTTCTCCCGGATAATATCGGGCTTTTTGCTGTGTTCCGCTATGGGTGCAAAGACCACCTGATGAACATTTGCAGAGTGGCGCTTCGGCGAGCCTTTCGTTGCAAGCAAGCAAAGCTCTACATTTGCGCGTGTCCAGTAGCCCATGCCCCAAAACAGAGAAGATGTCTTTTTGTTTTGCTTTACCCATGCGAAAGCGACCGTTTTATAAGTGAAGCCCCAAGCATCAATGACGGAAAATGCTTCGCGCAAAGTCGGGAATGTCACCCACATAAACAGGATGCAGTTTTTATCTGCCAGTTCTCTGACCGGGAGATTTCTGATGTCATCTATGCTCATAGTCGGGTAGTGAGATTCAGCGGATCGTCCAGCGCCCTTCTTTGACCATACGCGATATGCCCAAGGTGGATCAGCAAGGATGATTTGATACTTTTTCAATTCATCACCCCCGTTAATGTGCATTGAACACGGACTTGGCAAGGCTGCTCGTTTTGAACAGGCAGAAGCACAGCAGCACCGTGTAGCCCATGCAAGTCCAGATGGCGTAGATGATGTCATCCACAAGCGCGATGTTCTGCACCAGAACGGCGTAGATGGCAACGCAGACGATGATGAGAAATGCTTGGAAGCCCAGCGCCAGCAGGGAACGGATGTAGTTCTGTCCCATGCCGCCCCATTCCTTGCCCATCATGGTCGCCATCGGAATTGGGGCAACAGAGGTGACGAGATATATTTCAATCATTCTTCCGAATGTGATAATGAAAATGCAGATGGTCAGCGCCCACATGGTAATGCCAACAAACAGCGACTGGAACCATAGGCCGAAGAGCGGCCCCAGTTCCATTTCCATCAGCCGATCCTCAATGCCCACCATGACGCTTGAAATGTTGATGCTGGTGTCGCCGATAATCAGCCCGGAGGCGCTGGCAACGACGCTTTGGGCGGCATCGAACACGCCCATCACAATCGTCCATGTGTTTGTTACAATCAGGACAGCGGCAGCGGACTTGAACGCCCACTTGAAGAATATCCATGTGTCCATGTCGTTGAGGTTATTTTTGTCGGTAATGAGCTGGATCAGCTCCAGCGTCATCACAAAGGCGAGAATTGCGCCTGCGATGGGGACAATCACGGTTTCCGACAGGTTTTGTATCATGCTGAAAATGCTGCCATTCCATGCCTGCGGCGATAAGCCCACCTGACCGGAGATCTCGGCAACCTTTTGATTGGTCGCATCGAACATCCCGGACAGATTGCTCACGATACCGCCGATGAGCATTTCTTTCAGCCATTCCGTGATCTTATCCCATAAGAAATCCATAGGGTTGCCCTCCTTTCGGGAGGATGCCGCCAGAAAGCGGCACCCTCCGTGGATTTATGGGAAGCAAACGAGCTGCCTGATTAGCCGAACAGACCGGACAGCAGCGGCACGAGGGTAATGCCAATCAAAGCCACCCCGCCACCGGCCATCAGCTGCTTCATGCCCTGAGATTTAGCACCAGATAGCCATAGGTAAGCATTTGATATGATCTCCAGCTTTTCCCCGGCTCCACACCGTGCGTGCAGCTTTCACCGCACACGGCGTTCCATCGAATTTGGTCATACAGGGCTTGCGACACTTTGTGTGTGCTTCTTTTGCCAAATTCGACTTGTGGCCTTTCCTCCACCGTTTACTTTTTCACGGCTTCATAGGTACTACGCCACTACTTTCACTGAAACAAAGAATGGTTATTGCCTTCTCACGAAGGTATTCCCATCCACCATCTCGCAGCCTTGCAACAGGCTAAATGTTTTCAGCTTCCTGCGTTCCGATATTTCTATCATGGGCCGCATTTAGGTTCTTCCTCTAAGCCTGTATTCAATTCTTTACGAATCGTGCCGCCTGTAACGGCACATGGACTTTCATAACAACCATTTTTACTTGTCCACGAATACCTCCGTATAAGGAGTACCACCGTTTCGATGGTATCAACGTTTAGACTTGTACATTCAGAAGTTCGTCAGTATTTCCATACATACTAACCATGTGCGGCTGACACCCGGCATATAGGATGCGCTATCCACCTCTGGACAGCTTTCGATTTCAGCCTTGCAGCCAAAACTACGGCATCTCTCTGCCGACTTCACCGAGCTTCTGACAATCGGCGGTTGCGCACCTATGCCAGTCGGAGTATTAGTGTGGACGCTTCGGGGCGTTACCCCCTCATTTCATCCATCGAAATATCAGTTCTCCAAGGTTTTGGACTTCATTCGTCCTTCGACCTGTGCCTGACCTTTTCAGTCAGGAACGCATCGCACGGTTGTCGTTGCCGTAGCCCTCCAGCAGATTGATCGCACCCCAAATGCCGAGGCCAGCGCCCAGCGCCACAACGAGGGTCTGAAGAACACCAACAGCAGAATTAAAGAAAGCCATAAATAGTACCTCCGAAAAATATGTTTTAGATTTTGGAGGGTACATTTCTTCCACGAAGTTTCATCGAGTCGTTGTCAAAGCAGGCTGCCGCCGTCAGGCGACAGGTTCACCGGAAAGGTCTGCCTGATACACCTCAACTGCATCATCCGGCTTGAGCTTGAGGCGATGGGACAGAAAACGCTCTATGTCAAAGGCGTATTTCTTGTCATAATCCGCTGTGTAACGGTAGAGGGGATGCTTGGTGAGATCATATTTGTTGGACAGAAACGGGCGGACGCCGCGAAGCTGCAAGATGCACTTGCCGCCATCCAGCACGGCAAGCTCATCCACGCTCATCAGCTCCTTGCCCAATTTCTGATAGTTCAGCGAATGGGAAACCTCGCGGCCACGGCTCTCGCCGGTGTTATAGCTGTCGATGGTTTCCTTGCCCAGCGCCGCCGCCAGCTCTTTCAGCGTACCGGGTTCCTTGCCACCCAAAAAGATGGAGCAGTCCATGTTGCCGATGATCGTATCCGCACTGTCTTTATACAGGGCTTTGAGCTGGCTCTGTGCCTGTAAGACAAGGCAGCAGGAGATTTCTCTGGAACGGATCGTCGCTACCAGCTTTTCAAGTCTCGGTATCTGGCCGATATTCGCGGCCTCGTCGATCAGGCAGCGAACGTGAACCGGCAAGCGCCCGCCGTACACATCATCGGCTTTTTCGCAGAGCAGATTGAAAAGCTGGGTATAGCACATGGAAATGAGAAAGTTAAAGGTATCATCCGTGTCGGACATGATGATGAACAGGGCGGTTTTCCGGTCGCCCAGCGTGTCCAGTTGCAGCTCGTCATAGGCCGTCAGCTCCCGCAGCTCCTGAATGTCAAAGGGAGCCAGCCGTGCGCCGCAGGAAATAAGTATGCTTTTCGCGGTCTTGCCGGCACTTAGCTTGAATTTGGCATATTGGCGGACAGCGAAGTGATCCGGCTTGCGCTTTTTCAGCTCGTCAAACATCAAGTCTACCGGATTTTTGAAGTCCTCATCGTCCTCACGCACCTCCATCGCATTGATAAATTCAATGAGCGTGGAGAAGTTCTGTTCCTCCACCGGCGCTTCATAGTGGATGTACCCGATAAGGGCGGTGTAGAGCAGCGTTTCCGCTTTCACCCAGAAATCGTCACCGGCTTTGCCCTCGCCCTTGGTGTTGGCGATCAGCGTCGTGACCAGCTTCAAAATGTCCTTTTCCGAGTGGATGTAGGCGAACGGGTTGTAGTGCATGGACTTCTTGAAGTTCAGGGAATTGAGAATCTTGATTTGATACCCGTTCTTTTGCAGCGCATGGCCGCAGGAAACCACGATGTCCCCTTTGGGATCGGTGACGACGAAGCTGGTGGGATAGGTTTTTGAGGTGCATTGGAGCAGATTGGGCTTCAACCAAAAGCGGGTCTTGCCCGAACCGCTGCCGCCGACGATCAGGACATTTTTGTTCCGCGCCGTTTTCGGGTCTTTGGGGCGGCTATTCATCGTCAGCCGCTCCGTCTGCGTGAGAATGATGTTGTTCTCAAATGCGGGATCGACGTAGGGCTTGATGTCCTCGGCGGTTCCCCATGAAGCGTTTTGTCAAGTGCTTTTTTGAGTTATTGACGCAAATTATCGTGAAAGTGCGAAAGTGCAAAGTGCAAAGGGTCTGCGTTTTGCACTTTCAGCTTGCGGGTTCGGGTGGCTGCTTCTTCTTGATGAAGTTGTACCATTGACCGCCGACACGCCTTGCGCCTAAAACCGCGCTCATGTTGCGCTTGGCGTTCTGCACCGTTCTCTCGGATATTCCGGCTTCGGCTGCGGCTTTTACAATGTCCTCGCTGGCAAGCTCTTTCCCGTCTGCAAGCAGGTCAAGTATCAGCCTTTCAGCCTGTTCGGTTTTGGTGGCGTTGTTGCCGCCCGCGCCGGACAGCAGCTCGTCGGCGGTGATGTCGTATTCGCCTACCCACGAAAAGCCCGTTTCGGGGTCAAGACAGAACGCCATCGGCTTGCCCTCCGGCGCAAGAGAAGATTTGTCATGCACGATTACCCGGATATTCGGCTCACGCTTCACGCGCCCGATCAGCAAGACGCTCCTTGCTGCGGCGCGGAAGTCGATAGAACCTAATCCCCGGTATGCGCTCTGCCCTCCGGCAGCTTTGTTGAGATGTCCGATAAGGATAA
>ERZ773218.3499-NODE-3499-length-10058-cov-5.389483_pt1 | contig 10058 bp, 7 predicted proteins | sample MGYA00580527_ERZ773218 | MGnify/ENA primary metagenome ERZ773218 (study PRJEB29015, sample SAMEA2737763) | human gut metagenome | biome: human gut; feature: human-associated habitat; material: faeces | place: China | collected 2012 ...
CACAAAAATGCACTTTTTTGCTCAAGAGGTGTCAGCATCGTCGGCGCATGTCCGCCGATGCTGACGGTTTAAAAAGAAAGGAGGTTTTCGCCCAATGAAAAATATCCTGAAAAAACTGGCGCTGCTCTGCATCCCGGTCGTGGTATGGTTCGTGTTTTTTGCGGCGTTTGAGCCGAACAACTACTTTGGGGTGAAAGCCTCCGCTACCTCCAGCCAGCCGGTGGCCCGGGTGCGGGCCTACCAGCAGGAGCCGGGCACCAACCTGATCCTGGGCGACAGCCGCCTGGCCCACTTTGATATGGCCCGGGTCGAGCAGGTCAGCGGCAAGGCGTGGCAAAATCTGGCTTTCGGCGGTGCATCGCTGAAAGAAACGCTGGACCTGGCCGATTACGTGCTGGATTCCGGCAACCGGGTGGACAGTCTGCTGGTGGAAATCTCGTTCTACACCCTCAACGCCGGGTACAACACCGACCGCTTCCAGGCGCTGGAGGAAACGCTGAACAACCCTTTGGCCTACTGCCTGAATCTCGAATACAACGTCAACGCCCTGACCGTGGCGATGGACACCCTGAAGGGCACGCCGGATACCATTGAATCCGGCGATTGGACCGCCGCAGACTATCTGGCGGACGACGGCACTACCCTGCCGCTGCACCGCAAACTGTACGATTACCCGGCCATCATCACCCCCAAGTGCCGCAGCTGGACGCTGAACGAAGCCCAGCTGACCCGCCTGGCCGAGCTGGCCGCCCGCTGCCAGAACGAAGGCATCGCCCTGACCATCGTGCTGCCGCCCATGGCCGAGAATGTGCGCACCGAGGTGTGCGATCCGTTCGGCATTACCGAGGCCATGCAGGATGAGGTCTTGCCCGAACTGCACGCCATCGCCGCCGAGAACGGCTGCACCCTGCTGGATTACGAGTGGAACGGCAGCTGCATTACCGACGATGATACGCAGTTCTTTGATGGCTTCCACCTGGATGAAAAGTATGGCCTGCCGGACTGGACAGAAGAACTTTTTACGGATATAGGGTAAATAAGTAGACTGTTAAAGAGCCTCCCTCTGGGAGGAAGGTGCCCCGAAGGGGCGGAGGGAGAGAGCATTACCGGTATCCGAAGCATTGGCGATCAGGCTCTCTCCCCCACCCGCCTATGCGGGAGCTACCTCCCAGAGGGGGCGAAGTAAATTGGCAATTAAATCTACAACGAGGCAAACCATGGCTTTAGACTTCCTGATTTTGTACGAGCACACTGTGCGCGAATATGAGAGCGACCTGCTGCTCAAGCTGGAGTTGGAGCGCCGCGGCTATACCGCCGAGATCCGCCAGCTGCTGGACCCCAAGCACCTGCGGCTTTTCGGCAAAGATAAGCCGGAAGTGCTGGTCGCCAGCTGCATGTATGATAACGAGGCCATCAACAGCCACGTCTACAACAACATCGGCAAATGCAACAAGATCGTCAACCTGCATTGGGAGCAGATGCTTTCCGATACGCAGGAGGAGGGTGACTGGTTCAACATGAACGGCAACGCCAAGCGCTGCGTGCAGACCTGCTGGGGCAAGCGCACCGCCGCCCGCCTGCAGGCCCACGGCATGGACGCCAAAAACACCCCCGTGACCGGCGCCGTCATGATGGATTTTTTGCGGCCTGAATTTAACGGGTATTTTAAGGATAAAGCCACCCTCTGCCGGGAGTTCGGCCTCGACCCCAACAAAAAGCTGCACCTGTATATTTCCAGCTTCGGCTACGCCAGCATGAACGACGACGAGGTGGCCGAGCTTTCCAGAATGGCGGGCACCGACTTTACCGGCTTTGCAAAAACAAACCGTGTATCGATGAAAGAGACGCTGAGCTGGTTTGAACAGTACCTCACCGCCCACCCGGAGGTAGAGCTTGTCTACCGCCGCCATCCCAGCGAGTGGAACAGCCCCGCGCTGGAAGAACTGGCCAGGAAATGCCCCAACTTCCACGTGATCTTTGCCGATTCGGTCAAGCAGTGGATCGTGGCAGCGGACTCCATCTCCATCTGGATGAGCACCGCTATCGCCGAGGTGTACATGGCGGGCAAAAGCTGCCACATCCTGCGCCCTGTGCCCATTGAGCACGAGTATGACCCGGTCATCTACAAGGACGCCCGCTATATCACCACTTACGCGGACTTTGCCGCCGCCATGCAGCAGGACGACCCGCCGTTCCCCATTGCGCGCGAAGTCATCGAGGGCTACTTCGACCCCAGCGAGACGCCGGCCTACATCCGCATGGCCGATCTGCTGGAGGATGTCTACAAAAATCCCCACCGGGACGAGCCGATGGGCGAGGGCTTTACCCCCCACTTTAACCTGCTGAAATTCTGTGCACTGGCGGGCGTACACTTTTTGTACCGCCGCGGCTGGGAGCCGAAAAAGGTGTTCGCCTTCTGCCCGCCGCTGGCCAATTTCGCCCAGCGCATCTACGGTTATGTGGATAAAGCCCATGTGACGCCCGAGCAGGTGGAAGCTATGACGGCCCGCATCCGGCCCTACGTGAAATAAGGCAATACCGCATAATTCTAAGTGCCGATACGGCGAGCGAGGTGCGGCAGATGCTAAGCCAAAAGCGCAGATAATACTTTGTGTATTATCGAGCATTTTGGCAACGCAGATGCCGTGCCGCAGCCGCCGGAGCGGTGCTTAAGCCGTTAGGCGGGAATTGTGCGGTGATGCCATAAGTATAAAAGTTTCTTCGCTTCCTTCTTTTCAAAGAAGGAGGGAAAGGACCTCGAATCATGCCAGAGAAAAAATCCGCCGGGGAATCCTTTGCCGGCAACGTAATGAAATACTCGGTGGCAACCTACCTGGGTTTTGCTATCACCGGCCTGGCGCTCATCGTCAAGGGCCTGCTGCCTGCCGAGGTGCTGGGCGCGCCGGTCACCTTTATGACCTACACTGCCACCGTCATGAACCTTGGCATCCTGGGCCTGGACCAGACCCTGCTGCGCTTTTACCATGAGCCGCCCGCCGGGGCCGAACCCCGCCAGCTGTTTGCCGCCTGCACCCGGATGTCGGTGGTGTTCATGCTGGTGCTGGGGGCTGTGTGCAGCCTGTTCGCCGCCCGGCCCATGGCGGTGGCCTTCGGCTTTGGCGCTGACGGCCAGGGGCTGGTGCCGCTGCTGTTCGTGAACGCCGCGCTGTACATGCTGGTGCGCTACCTGAACGTGCTGCTGCGGCTGGAAAACGAGCTGAAAGCCTACACCGCCGAGACGCTGTGGATGCAGGGGTGCTTCAACCTCATCTACCTGCTGCCCGGCTTCTTCACCTCCAACGTCTACCTGCTGGCCATGGCGGCCATCATCAGCTTCGGTGTGGTGGTCATTGCGTTTGGGTATAAGTACCGCAGCGCCTTCTTCAGTCCGCTGCCTGCCGAAAAATTCGGCGGTATCGCCAAGGTGGCTGTGCCTTATGGCATCGCGCTGGCCCCGGCGCAGATTCTGTTCAGCCTGTCCAGCGGCATCTGCCTGTCCTTTGTGGGCAACGAGTGCGGCGAAAGCGCCCAGGGACTCTTTGCCTTCGGCTACAGCCTGGCGCAGCTGGTCACCGCTATCCAGGCGGGCTTCTCCACCTACTGGGGCCCCTATGTGTACGCCCACTACCGCGAGGAACAGGAGCGCATTGGCCGCGTGCACGACGTGCTGAACCTGCTGATCTTCGGCTTTTTCTGTGTGCTGGTGATGTTTGAGGACATCGTATTCCTCATCTTCCCCAACAAAAAAGAGTGCCTGACCATCTTCCCGCTGCTGATGCTGGCGGTGGTGTTCAACATTTTGTGCGAGGGCACCGTCTACGGCAACTCCATCGCCCGCAAACCCTGGCATGATACCATTGGCATTGGCATCGGGGCGCTGTCTAATTTGGGGCTGTGCGCGGCCTTCGTGCCCCGCTTCGGCATGACCGGCGCGGCCTTTGCGCTGGCCGCCAGCAACGGTCTGGCATTTTTGTACCGCAGCGTTACCGGGCAAATGTACTACCGCACCATCCCCAGCTTTGCCAAGACCATCTCCGGCTTTCTGCTGGCGTTCGCCGTCACGGCGGCCGGCACGCTGCTGTGGCAGCATTTTGTCCTGAAATTCGTGCTCACCGGCGCGGTGCTGTTCATCTACTGCACCCTCTACCGCGCCCAACTGCTCAAACTGTGGAATATGGGGCTGGGCATCCTGCGCGGCCTGTTAAAGAAGTGAGGAAAAACCATGAAACATTGCGGCACACAGGAATTGGAGACCGGGCGGCTGCTGCTGCGGCGGCTGACCGTGGATGACAGCGAGATGATGTTCAACAACTGGGCCAGCGACCCCGAGGTGACCAGGTATCTGCGCTGGAACGCCCACCGCAGCTGGGCCGAGACCGCCGAGATGCTGAACGAGTGGGAAAAGCACTACGGCGACCCCACCTTTTACCAGTGGGGCGTAGAAAATAAGCGCAGCGGCGTGCTGATGGGCACCATCAGCCTGTTCCCCGCGCCGGAGCTGAAGACCGGCTGGCACCTGAACACCGAAATTCTGGGCTCTGCCTGGGAGGCGGGCTACGCACTGGGCCGCAAGTGGTGGAACAACGGCTATATGACCGAGGCCCTCTGCGCCGTGCGGGACTACTGGTTCAACACGGTGGATGCCCCCTGGCTGGTGGCCATCCATGCCAACGAGAATGTGGCCAGCAGCGCCGTGCTGCAAAAAGCCGGTTTCGTTTACGACCACGATGTGATCGACCACAAATTTGACGGCACGGCGGTGCCCTGCCGCGCCTACCACCTGGTAAAAGAGGATCTATGAGCGAGAATACGATCGATTTGGACTTTGGCACCACGGCCCAGAAACAGCAGGACGGCGAGAAACTGCCCGTCGTGCTGCTGGCGCTGGACCAGGGCAAGTACGATATGGCCCGCAGCCTGGACGAGCTGCGGGCGCTGGCTGACGCCAACGGCATGGAGGCCGTGGCCGAGGTTACGCAGAAACGCGCCACCCCCGAAGCCGCCACCCTGCTGGGGGAGGGCAAGGTGGCCGAAGCGCGGCTTGTCTGCCAAAATTTGAACGCTGCGGCAGCTATTTTTGACGGCGAACTCACCGGCAGCCAGATCCGCAACCTGTCCGCCGCTTTGCAGGTGGAAGTGCTGGACCGCACGATGCTGATTTTGGAAATTTTCCGTGCCCGCGCTACCACCAATGAGGGTAAGCTGCAGACCGAACTGGCCACCCTGCGCTACCAGCTGCCCCGTTTGCAGGGCCTGGGTGAATCCCTCAGCCGCCAGGGCGGCGGCGGCGGGGGCGGCGGTGGTGCCCGCCGCGGTGCCGGTGAAACCAAGCTGGAGCTGGACCGCCGCCACCTGCACCACCGCATTGAACATCTCGAAGGCCGTCTAAAAGAGATGGAGAAGCGCCGGGGTGAGACCCGCCGCGCCCGCCAGAAAAACAATGTGCCCGTGGTGGCACTGGTGGGCTACACCAACGTGGGCAAGTCCAGCCTGCTGAACGCCCTGTGCGGCGAGCAGATCTTTGAGGCGGACATGCTGTTCGCCACGCTGGACCCCACCGCCCGCAAGCTGACCCTGCCCAGCGGCCTGCAAATTATTCTGGTGGATACGGTCGGCTTCGTCAGCCGCCTGCCCCACCACCTGGTGGAAGCGTTCAAGAGCACGCTGGAAGAAGCCGCCTATGCGGACGTTATCGTAAAGGTGGCCGACGCCGGTGACGACCAGGCTGCCGAGCAGCTGGCCGTCACCGATGAGGTACTGAGCAGCCTGGATTGCGAGGGCATCCCCCAGCTGGTGGTGTACAATAAGTGCGATACAGCGAACCTGCTGTCCTTTGACCCGGACATCCTGCTGACCAGCGCCAAAACAGGCGTGGGCCTGCCCGCCCTGCTGGCCAAGATCGATGATGTGCTGGCCCACCGTGTGCGGGGTATCGAGGTGCTGCTGCCCTACGATAAACTGGCGCTGGCCGACATCCTGCGCAGCCGCGGCAGCGTGGCCGAGGAAGAATACCGAGAGGATGGCGTCTACTACCGCGCCACCGTCAAGATCGACGATCTGCATCGGTTTGAGCCGTATCTTGTGTAAGGTTGACAGCGATTTGTCTTCGCTTTATAATGAAGTCGTTTGAGAACAAAAACATGTTTGTAGGGTCGATGCAAGCACCAGCCCCTGCAATTTACGGGATACTAATTTAAAATAAAGGGGTTTTCACCATGTCTAACGTTCGTACCCGGTTTGCGCCGTCGCCCACGGGCTATATGCACGTCGGCAACCTGCGCACCGCACTGTACACTTACCTGCAGGCACGCCATAACGATGGTACGTTCATTCTGCGTATCGAGGATACCGACCAGGGCCGCCTGGTCGAGGGCGCTACCGACATCATCTACGGCACGCTGCGCGCCACCGGCCTGACCTGGGACGAGGGCCCCGACATCGGCGGCCCCGTCGGCCCCTATGTGCAGAGCCAGCGCATGGGCATGTTCAAACAGTATGCCGAGCAGCTCGTCAAGGAGGGCAAGGCTTACTACTGCTTCTGCACCGAGGATCGCCTGAACGAGATGCACGAGGCCCAGCGCGCCGCCGGTGAGATGACCCACTACGACGGCCACTGCCGCCACCTGACTCAGGAGGAGATCGACGCCAAGCTGGCCGCCGGTGAGCCTTACGTCATCCGCCAGAAGATCCCCGAATCCGGCGTGGCCGGTTTCGACGATGTGGTCTACGGCCATATCGAGGTCGACGTCAAGGAACTGGACGACCAGATTTTGATTAAGACCGACGGCATGCCCACCTACAACTTCGCCAACGTGGTGGATGACCACCTGATGGGCATTACCCACGTCATCCGCGGCAGCGAGTATCTGTCCTCCACCCCCAAGTACAACCTGCTGTACGAGGCTTTCGGCTGGGAAAAGCCCATCTACGTCCACTGCCCGCCAGTTATGAAGGACGCCCAGAATAAGCTGTCCAAGCGCAACGGCGACGCCAGCTATCAGGACCTGGTGGCCAAAGGCTACCTGCCTGCCGCTGTGCTGAACTATCTGCTGCTGCTGGGCTGGGCCCCCGAGGGCGAGCAGGAAATTTTCTCTCTTGAGGAAATGATCAAGATTTGGGACCCTGCCCGCATTTCCAAGTCCCCCGCCATCTTTGATCCGCATAAGCTGCGTGCCATCAACGCCGCCTACATCCGCGCCCTGCCGGCCGAGGAGTTCCGCCGTCTGGCCAATCCGTTCATCGACCGTGCTGTGCACCGCGATATCGACCGCGACCTGCTGTGCGCCAACCTGCAGCCCCGCTGTGAAGTGCTGGAGGACATCCCGCCGCAGCTGGATTTCTTCGACGCCGTGCTGCCCATCGACGCCGAGATGTACCGCAACAAAAAGCAGAAGACTACGCCGGAATCCGCCAAGGAGGCTCTGGCCGCCCTGCTGCCGGTGCTGGAAGCCCAGGCCGATTGGAACCGCGACGCCATCTTTGAGGCCTGCAAGACCCTGGCCGAGCAGATGGAGAAAAAGAACGGCTGGCTGCTCTTCCCGCTGGGCATTGCCCTGTCCGGCAAAGCCCGTACCCCCGGCGGCGGCACCGACCTGGCCGCTATGATGGGCAAGGAAGAAACCATCGTCCGCGTAAAGGCTGCGCTGGAAAAGCTGTAAATTACCAATAAAGAATGCCCGTTGCACGGTGTTTGTGCAACGGGCATTTACTTTTAGGTGCGGTCCCCTCTGGGAGGAGGCTCCCGCGAAGCGGGTGGGGGAGAGAGCCTACGATTTGGCAGCAGCTAAAGATACTGTCTCTCCCTCAGTCAGCTTCGCTGACAGCGCTCCCCCTCTGGCACGAAGTGCCACCTCCCCCGTATCGGGGGAGTCTGTCTCGCAGAGGGAGCCTTTTAAATGTGTGTTACTCCTGATGCGCCTGCAGTGCGGCCAGCAGCGGCGGGATCAACTGCTTTTTACGGCTGACGACCCCCGGCAGCCAGGCCTTGCCGTCCTTCGGCTCTACATGGAACGCCTCGCGCACGATCTGTTCGGCAGCGTTGCCGCAGTACATCAGATCGGTGCTCTGGGTCTTCATGTCGGTGAACATGTAGAAGATCATCGGCAGGCCCTCACGGCGGCTGGCCTCGGGCAGGAACGGCCCTACCAGCGCCTCGGCGGCGGCACGGGATTTGTCCGTCATGTAGATGGACTGCCCCACGCCAAACTTGGCGTCGCCGCGGCTGAACACCTTGAAGTCGGAGCAAAACACATCCTCGGCGTCGCGGCCGGTCAGGTCGGCGCCCGCTTCAAACATCTGCTCAGCGTAGGTGGGAATGTCCTCGCCTGCCAGCGCGGCCAGCGCCTTGGCAGCGGCCTCATCCTGCGGGGTCGAGGTGGGGGAGCGGAACATCAGCGTGTCGGACAAAATGGCCGACAGCAGCAGGCCCGCGATCTCTTTCGAGGGGGTCATGCCCTGCTCGCCGAACATCTGGTACAAAATGGTGGCTGTGCAGCCCACCGGCACATTGCGGAAGTAGACCGGCCCGGTAGTCTCCAAATTGCCGATGCGGTGATGGTCGATGATCTCCAGAATATCGGCTTCTTCCAGGCCGTCCACAGCCTGCTGGCGTTCGTTGTGGTCCACCAGAATCAGCTGCTTGCGGTGCAGGTTCAACAGGTTACGGCGGCTGACCACGCCGCAGTACTTGCCGTTCTCGTCCAGAATCGGGAAGTAGCGGTGGCGCACGCTGGCCATGACCTTGCGGGCGTCCTCAATGGGCGTGTTTACGCTGAATTTCAGAAGCTCCTTAGTGCGCATAAAGTGGCGCACCGGCGCGGCGGTGGAGATGAGCCGCGCGGCAGCGTAGGTGTCGTAGGGGGTGGCCAGGATGGCGCAGCCCTTCTCCTGGGCGCGGGCCACGATGGTGCGGGGCACTGCCGAGCCGCAGCAGACGATGATGGCCCGGGCACCGCAGTCGATGGCGCACATCTGCGCCTCGTACCGGTTGGAGACCAGGACTAAATCGTCGGGCTTGACCAGTTCCTCCATGATTTCGGGACTGGTGCCGATGCAGATGTTGCCGCTGTCGATGCGGGTGTCGGCGTTGCCTACGACCAGCTCAGCCTCCAGCGTTTCCAAAAGATTGGAGTAGCGGGTGCTGGCGGCGGCCAGTACGGCAGTGTCAAACAGGTCCATGTTGGCATCGGCAATGTCCTTGATGGTGATAAGCCCCTGCAGCTCGCCCTCGTTATCCACGATGCACAGGGTGTCAATCTCAACATCGCGCATCAGGTTCCAGGCGGCGCGCACGCTCATTTCGCCGTCAATGCCTGCCTGTTTGCGGATGTCAATGTCTTTGATCTGGGGGCTGACATCAGTGCACAGGCGCGGCGGCTCCACGCCGAAATGCTGCAAAACAAAGCGAGTCTCGCGGTTGATATGCCCGGCGCGGCGGGCTTCGTACAGGCCTTCCAGGCTGCCGCGGTTTTTCAGCCAGGCATAGGCAAGGGCCGAGCAGATCGAGTCGGTATCGGGGTTCTGGTGTCCGATGATGTTGATGCGGCGCATCGGTTTTGTCGCCATGTGTTCTTTCCCTCTCTTGTCTTGTTTTTTGGGAAACTGCGTCCTTCCCCACGGAATGTACAAAATCCCTTTCAATTACTATCCAACATTTTATATTATAGCATACTATTTTATAATTTGCGATTCTTGACAAATACTACATGATAGCGTATTATAGATAAGTATGTGGATATTGGGGTTTATCCCCCTATAGATAGGCATTCAATCGCAAACCAATCAGAGAGGGAACGTATATGATTCAGGAAAATTTACGCAATGTCGCGATCATCGCCCACGTTGACCACGGCAAAACCACCCTGGTCGACCAGATGCTGAAGCAGTCCGGTGCTTTCCGCGCCAACCAGCAGGTCGCCGAGCGTGTCATGGACTCTGGCGATATCGAGCGCGAGCGCGGCATCACCATCCTGGCCAAGAACTGCTCCTGCGAGTATCAGGGCGTCAAGATCAACATTGTCGATACCCCGGGCCACGCCGACTTCGGCGGCGAGGTCGAG
>ERZ773218.3507-NODE-3507-length-10038-cov-3.999098_pt1 | contig 10038 bp, 10 predicted proteins | sample MGYA00580527_ERZ773218 | MGnify/ENA primary metagenome ERZ773218 (study PRJEB29015, sample SAMEA2737763) | human gut metagenome | biome: human gut; feature: human-associated habitat; material: faeces | place: China | collected 2012 ...
GTTATAATTTAGCTGCAATTATAGCTGTTGGATATCGAGTGAATTCTAAGAAAGTTACACGCTTTCGGCAGTGGGCTACTAAAACATTAAAAGAATATATTACAAAAGGGTTTGTATTGAATGATGATATGCTTAAAAACGGCAGACCTTTTGGAAAAGACTATTTTGATGAATTACTTGAACGCATCGCGATTGAATAGACTTGTGACAATGTTTATTGATTATGCAGAATTAATGGCTGAAGATGAGATATTAATGAGCATGCAAGACTGGGTTGATCAAACGAATCAGTTTTTATTGAATAATAGGCGAAAGGTACTGAATGGAAAAGGGAAAATTTCTCATGATGTTGCTATGCAAAAAGCTGAGAAGGAATATGAAGTATTTAGAGTTAAACAGGATAGAGAATATGTTTCTGAATTTGATCGGGAAGTAGAGAAATATCTTAAAGGAAATGATTAAGAAAGTTATTTGTAACAATTTATAAATTAGGAATATGTAGTGGGAGGAAAAATTTATGAAAATGAATTTTAAAGGATTAGTTGACTTGCACACATTACCCAAAACGACTCCGTTATTACCTTTATATGAGGCTATTATAAATTCTATACAAAGTATTGAAGATGCTCAAATATCGAATGGGAAAATAGAAATTATAGTTGAACGTGATAAACAAATGAATTTATTTAATCAGTGGGAAACGGATATAGAAAATATTATTATTGTTGACAATGGGATAGGCTTCGATGATGAAAATTATAATTCTTTTGATACTTATGCTAGTGAATATAAGATTCAAAAGGGTTGTAAAGGTGTTGGGAGAATGTTGTGGTTAAAAGCGTTTTGCAGTGTCAGTATAGAAAGTATATTTGTCGAAGAGGATAAGAAAAAATGCAGAACGTTTTTATTTGATGCAAATCATGCAGTTCATGATATGAAGGTTAAGGAATTAAGTTCGGATGTTTTACAAACTACTAAAGTACGATTAAATGGGTTAAGAGAACAATACAAAGGGAATTGTCCAAAAAAATTAGATACTATAGCGAAAAATATATTAAATCATTGTTTTACATATTATGTATTGGGAAAAGCGCCTAAAATAATAGTAAGTGATGAACGAGATATAATAGATATTGATGAATTATATAAAGAAAATATTGGAGATAATATAAAAATTGATGATATAGATATCAAAGGAACTACTTTTAAAATAATACATTCTAAGAATTATATGAATTCTAAAGATAATCATACAATGAACTTTTGTGCCAATCATTGGGTTGTACAACCTATCTCTTTGACAAAAATAATGGGGAATATCAGTGTAAAATTGAAAGATGAAAAGGGGGAATTTATATATAATGGATATATAATGTCTGAGCTGTTAGATAAACATGTAAATAGAGAACGTACAAAAATCGAACTTCCTGAACAGCCTAACGTAGTGGAAAGTAATGGTATACATGATATTACAGAAAGTGTAGAAAAGGTTATTTTAGACTATTTAAAGAAAGATATAGAAGATAGTAATAAAAAGAAAAAAGAAATGATTCAAGCATATGTTTTCGGTAGAAATCCCAAATATAGAATGCTGTTGAAGAATAAACCGGAAATATTTAATGAAATACCTTGGGTAGTAGATGAAGAAAAATTAGAAATGGAATTGTTTAAATAAGAACAAAAATTTAAACTGGAATTGAAGCGAGAAGGGAAAGAACTAGAGCAAGAATTAAAGAATGGAATTGTAGATTATGAAAGTTATTTAGAAAAACGTAATAATTATGCAGAAAAAATGTCTGACATTGGGAAGAGTAATTTGGCAGAATATGTAATGCATAGAAAAACGATTTTAGATATTCTTGCGCAGAATATAAGATATAAAGATCAAGAACAACAAAAATATGCGTATGAAAAAAATATTCATCAACTTATTTTTCCAATGACAAAAACTTCAGATGATATAGATTATTTGCAACATAATTTGTGGATAATAGATGAAAAATTGGCATATCATCATTACCTTGCATCTGATATGAAAATAAAAAAGATGGAAGAAGTTGAAAATAATAGTGGAAAAGAGCCAGATTTAATAATTTTTGATTCGCCGTTTGCATTTACTGACGAAGAGGAGCAACCATATAGAAATATAACGATAATTGAGTTTAAACGACCGGGCAGAGAACACTATAATGATGCTGAAAATCCAATTAGGCAAATTAAAGAATATATGGATGATATAGTAGAGGGAAAAGTGAAGACGAAAGATGGTGAATTTCTGAATGGAACAGAAAATATTCGATTTTTTTGTTATATTATATGTGATGTGGATTTAAGTATAAAGAAGCTGGCTAAACTAGAGGACTTGAAAGTAACTCCAGATAATATGGGTTTTTATAAGTATATTGATTCTTATAAAGCGTATTTAGAAATTATTCCGTATAATAAATTGATACAAGATTCGAAAAAAAGAAATAGAATATTATTTGATAAACTTTTTAACCAAAGTTAGTAATTATGTAAATTTAGGAAGATTATTCAGGAGAAATCATATGGATCATTTTGAATTAGTATCAGAATACCAGCCCACCGGAGATCAGCCGCAGGCGATCGAGCAGCTGGTGAAGGGATTTAAAGAGGGAAATCAGTTTGAGACACTGCTGGGCGTAACCGGATCCGGTAAGACGTTTACGATGGCGAATGTGATCCAGCAGCTCAATAAGCCGACGCTGGTGATCGCTCACAATAAGACGCTGGCGGCGCAGCTTTATTCGGAGATGAAAGAGTTTTTCCCGAACAATGCGGTGGAGTACTTTGTCTCCTATTATGATTATTATCAGCCGGAGGCGTATGTGCCGTCTACGGATACCTATATTGAGAAGGATTCCGCGATCAACGATGAGATCGATAAGCTGCGCCACTCTGCGACGGCGGCACTGTCGGAGCGGAATGATGTGATCATCGTGGCCTCCGTGTCCTGTATTTACGGCTTAGGAAGCCCGATCGATTATAAGAACATGGTGATCTCCCTGCGCCCGGGAATGGAGAAGGACAGGGATGAGGTGATCCATAAGCTGATCGACATCCAGTATACGAGAAATGAGATGGATTTCAAGCGCGGAAGCTTCCGGGTAAGAGGTGATGTGCTGGAAGTATTTCCGGCTTATTCTGGAAGCGAGGCGTACCGGATCGAGTTCTTCGGGGACGAGGTGGACAGGATCATGGAGATCGAGGCGCTGACCGGAGAGGTGAAAGCGCAGCTGGAACATGTGGCGATCTTCCCGGCGTCCCACTATGTTGTACCGAAAGAAAAGATGATGCGGGCAACGGAAAATATCCTTGCGGAAATGAAAGAACAGGTAACCTTTTTTAAGAGTGAGGACAAGCTTCTGGAGGCACAGAGAATCGCGGAACGGACAAATTTTGATGTGGAGATGATGAGAGAGACAGGCTTCTGTTCGGGAATCGAGAACTATTCCCGTCATCTTGTGGGATCTGCACCGGGACAGCCGCCGTGTACGCTGCTCGACTATTTCCCTGATGATTTCCTGATTATCGTGGACGAGTCCCATATCACGCTTCCGCAGGTCCGCGGCATGTATTTCGGTGACCGGTCGAGAAAGAAGACACTGGTGGATTATGGATTCCGCCTGCCGTCTGCCCTGGATAACCGCCCATTGAATTTTGAGGAGTTTGAGACCCATATCAATCAGATGATGTTCGTGTCCGCAACCCCGTCCACTTACGAGGCGGACCATGAACTTCTCCGCGCGGAGCAGATCATCCGCCCGACAGGACTTCTTGATCCGGAGATCTCCGTGCGACCAGTGGAGGGACAGATCGATGATCTTGTGGGAGAGATCAATAAAGAAGTAGAAAAACACAACAAGGTCCTGATCACAACGCTTACAAAGCGTATGGCGGAAGATCTTACGGATTATATCAGGGAAGCCGGAATTCGCGTGAAATATCTGCACTCGGATATCGATACATTGGAGCGCGCGGAGATCATCCGCGATATGCGTCTGGATGTCTTTGATGTTCTTGTGGGAATCAACCTCCTCAGAGAGGGACTCGATATCCCGGAGATCACACTTGTGGCGATCCTGGATGCGGATAAGGAAGGATTCCTCCGTTCGGAGACATCCTTGATCCAGACGATCGGACGTGCCGCGCGAAACGCCGAAGGCCATGTGATCATGTATGCGGATTCCATTACCGATTCCATGCGGGCCGCCATCGACGAGACGAACCGCCGACGTGAGATCCAGCAGAAGTACAATGAGGAGCACGGAATCACTCCGCAGACCATAAAGAAAGCGGTCCGTGATCTGATCGCAATCTCCAAGGCTGCCAGTGCCGGCGAAGAAGAGTTCAGGAAAGATCCGGAATCCATGGACGCAAGGGAACTGGAGAAGCTTGCAAAGGAACTCACAAAGAAGATGCGCCAGGCGGCAGCAGAACTGAATTTCGAAGAGGCCGCAAAGCTGCGTGACCGGATGAAGGAAGTGAAGCAGATGCTGCTGGAACTGGAGAAAAATTAAGATGATTGGTAACTACTGCCCGCACCAGGCGGACGAATGTGCCAGGATACACTTATTGACAATTATTCTCAACAAGAATACAATATTTCCAGATGACAGAGTCGGCTCTGTCAATTATGATAATGAAGGATGGACACAGGATGAAACTATATGAAGGAAATATTGGCGCGACGTATATGGTCGAGTCAGTCCATGTGGATGAGGCAATTAACCGGCGTTTAGAGGCGCTGGGGGTAAATGAGAATACGCCTCTTCTTGTGATGAATAAGAAAAACAGCGGAACCATGATCATCAAAGTCCGTGGAACCCGCCTTGCACTGGGAAAAAGAATTACCGGTGGAATTGAGGTAAAAGAGGAGGCGGCATCATGAGCACAGGAGAGAGACCGATCACAGTCTGTTTTGTAGGAAATCCGAACTGTGGAAAGACTACGCTGTTCAATGCATTTACGGGAGCAAAATTAAAGGTCGCAAACTGGCCCGGCGTTACGGTCGAGCGGATGGAAGGAGAGACGAGCTATAAAGGGCGGAAAATCCGTGTGATCGATACGCCTGGAATCTACAGTCTTACTTCATATACAATGGAGGAACTCGTCACAAGAAGGTGCATTGAAGAAGATGGCGTGGACGTAATTGTCAACGTTGTAGATGCATCATCTCTGGAGAGGAACCTTTATCTGACGATGCAGCTTTTAGAATTAAAGAAACCAGTCATTCTGGCTCTCAATATGATGGATATCATCGAAGAGCGTGGAATGGAGATTGACCTTCACAGACTTCCTGAGATGCTTGGCGGGATCCCTGTGGTTCCAGTCTCCGCGAGAAAGCGCACAGGACTTGACGTGCTGATGCACGCTGTGGTACATCATTATGAGGAAGGTCCCCAGGGCGTGATCGTCCGCTATGACAGGGAGATCGAGGATCGGATCCAGCGGGTAGAAGACCTTCTGCGGGAGAAGTATCCGGATCTCACAAATCTGCGCTGGCATGCGATCAAGATGCTCGAATATGACAAGGAAGTCCTGAAGGACCATCCGGTCGAACTGGAACAGATCGTGCCGAGAAGCTTCGAAAAAGAGATTATCAATGAAAAATACGATTACGTGGAATCGGTAATCAAGGAATGTCTGTTTAATAAAGAAGAAAAATCACATATGACAGATCAGGTGGATAAGATCCTGACTCATCCGATCCTGGGAATTCCAGCGTTCTTTGGAATTATGGCATTAGTCTTTTTCCTGACATTCACAGTCGGGGATTTTCTGAAAGGATACTTTGAACAGGGACTGGAACTGCTGTCGCTCGGTGTTTTGTCCGGGCTTCATTCAGCGGGAGCTTCCGACTGGGTGATCTCCCTGGTCGTTGATGGTGCGTTGGCGGGAGTTGGTGGAATCCTGACATTTCTTCCAAACATCTTTATCCTTTTCCTTGCGCTTGCGTTCCTGGAGGACAGCGGATACATGGCAAGAGTCGCCTATGTCATGAATGAGACTATGGGGATGGTCGGACTTTCCGGCCGTGCGTTTCTGCCGATGCTGCTGGGATTTGGATGCACAGTTCCCGCGGTCATGGCGACCAGGGCGCTGGAGAATCAGAGAGACCGCTTGAAGACGATCCTTATCACGCCGTTTATGTCCTGCTCAGCGAGACTTACGATCTATGTTTTGCTGGCGGATATGTTCTTCCCGAAATCGGCAATGTTAGTGGCATATTCCCTTTATCTGGTGGGAGTTGCCATGGCGATCCTCATCGCGCTTATCGTACATAGAATGACAGACAATAATACAGAGAATGCTCTCCTGATCGAACTTCCGGAATATAAGATTCCGAATCTCAGAACTGTGGCGATCTATGTCTGGGAAAAAATTAAAGATTACCTGACAAAGGCGGGGACAACGATCTTCCTGGCATCGATCATCCTGTGGTTTGTCATGAATGTGGGACCGGCAGGATTTATTTCTGATGTGGCGGACAGCTTTGCGGCAAAATTCGGACAGATCCTTGTGCCGGTACTAAAGCCGGTTGGTCTTGGAAGCTGGCAGATCGCGGTAGCATTGATCTCCGGAATCTCCGCAAAGGAGGTCGTTGTCTCGAGTATGTCTGTTCTTTATGGGATCGGCAATATCAATTCGGCAGCGGGAATGGCGGAACTCTCAGGAATCCTTGGGGGAACAGGATTTACGTCAGTGAATGCTTATGCGCTCATGGTATTCTGTCTTCTCTATACACCGTGTATTGCGACGATCGCGACGATCAAGAGGGAAACACAGTCCTGGAGATGGACACTGGGGATGGTCATGTTCCAGCTTGTGCTTGCCTGGTCGGCGGCATTTCTTGTATTCCAGATCGGAAGCCGCCTGTTCTGATCAAAAAATTGAAAACTATAACTGCTGCCACGCGGGCAGAAGATCTACAATAGTGGGTTTTGCGGCAAATGGGTTATATAGCAGTTATACAAAGATAAAAGGGGTTAAAAGGGGTAATAAATGAACGAAAAAACACTGCTGGAAGCTGTGGTGCTGGCGGGGGAACTCATGCTTGTCAGCGGAGCGGAGATCTACAGGGTGGAAGACACCATGAATCACATGCTGAAACGATCGGAGTACGAACAGACGGAAACGATCGTATATGGAACGGGAATCTTCGTCACGCTGAGCGATCCAAATAAGGAACCACTGACCCGTGTCAAGCGTGTTGCGGCCAGATGCACCAGTATCAACCGGATCTGCCTGGTAAACGATGTATCTCGCCATTTCTGTGAGGGAAAGATCACGGTGGAGGAGGCGTTAAGGCAGCTGCAGGAGATCCAGGCACCAACGACGATCCAGTATGACTGGCTGACCCAGGGACTGGGATATGTTGGTGTTTCGGCGTTCTTTGCGCCTATGTTCGGCGGCTCCCTGGGAGACTTTCTGGCGGCAATGGTAGTCGGTGTCTGTCTTGCGATAGCCGCATGGATTGGAAAAGCCTTGAAATTCAACGATTTCTGCTTTAACGCGTTTGGAGCGTTTGTGCTTGCGTTTTCAGCCATGACGATCTGCCACTCTTATCCGGGACTGAATTCAGATACGATTATCGTCAGCGCTGTCATGCCGCTTGTCCCGGGCGTAACGTTTACAACGGCGATTCGTGATACCTTAAACGGGGACTACGCAGCCGGATCTGCCAGAATTCTGGAAGCGATCGTTGTGGGACTCGCAGTTGCATTTGGAGTTGGTGCGGGACTTCTTGTAGCCCGCAGCATGGAAGGAGGACTCTTATGATCATACAGGTATTCAGCGCGTTCTGGGCGGTCGCGATGTTCTCCATTCTGACGGAGACTCCGAAAAAGTTCCTTCCGTATGCGGCTTTTTCCGGCGGATTTGCCTGGTGGGCATATTTAATGATCAATAATCTGACTCATTCAACACTTCAGGCCGCATTCTTTTCGATCCTCGCGGTAGCATTTTTGAGCCATATTCTTGCCAGGATCATGAAAGCACCGGTGACGGTATTCCTCATCGCAGGAATCCTTCCGTCTGTGCCTGGAGCAGGAATCTACCGGACAGTATATTACCTGATCCAGGGAGATCAGGCACTTTCAACCCATTACTTGATCTCGACGCTTCACACGGCAGGCGCGATCGCCCTGGCGATCTTTATCACAGATTCTGTTGTCAGCCTTGTACATCTTTATCATGAAGGAAGTCATGCGAGACGAAATTGAATGGCTGGTTGACGGCGGTAGAATGTGTACAGCAATTTTTGTCTGTACTTAAACACATGTAGCCGAGTCTGCGGAAGAACCACAAGGAGATTCCGTAAAGATCTGCAGGTTATCCGTTTCCCTGCGATACAGGTACATGTTATCAGAGAGAAAGTCTTCCGGCTGGATCGATTCGCGGTTGACATTTTTGATCGTATTGCAGAAGACGTGATAGTCATGTTCCGTAAAATTTTCTGAATCAGCGATGATCAGAACCTCGTGGATACTGGATGGAAGGATGAGAAGATCACTTCCAAACTCGTCCGCGAGGTCTTTTAATTTATCAGGATAGAGGACGCAGGCGGCGCCGTTGTGCGCAGCATCGTTCGTGAGGACATAGAGCGTCGGAACAGGGCAGTCTTCGTGCACAAAGTCAGTAGCTCCTGGGAAATATTCCTCGATCACTGTTTCAAGGCGGCGGAAACTTGCAGGAAAGATCCGAGGTGTATTTTCTTTTGCGAGCACAAAAAGTTCTTCCGCCGTCACATTCCAGGAAGCAGATACCGTGTTCGTGACGACAGAACTGATCTGGGTCTCACCTTCAGATTCGATGATCAGGGAGAAGATCACCGCGAGATCCAGGAAAGGGATCCAGGGAATTGTCTTTAACAGCTCCTTATTCTTATCGCGGGAGATAAGCCGCCAGGTGATCTGGTCACGGAATTCCTCAAAACTGCTTAAGGAAGTGAGATTTGTCACGGAAACAGGAAGCTGTGTGTCAGTGATCGATATCATATATTCACAGAGTTCTGCCAGTGTGCGGCCTTTTTCAAATTGTTCATACAGCATCTCCAGGGAGATCACGGGGGAACAGTGTTTTTCCAATCTTAAGAGAGCCAGGGAATCAAGCACAATGCCGTTGTTTTTGAGCACACGTTCCCTGTGGATCGAGTAGCTGGTGTCCAGCCTGTTAAAAAGTTCCTCCTGCAGTGCGGCACAGAATTCTTCATAGTTCATTGTAATACCTCCTGATGTGTTTTTAGATCGATAGATTTGTTTTCATGACTTGAACAATAGAAATTAGAATGTTTTTTGCGGCTGCCCGGCGGGAAGCAGATATTCATACTGCTTAGATTGATTCGGCTAAAAATCAGGATGCCGGACAGCCATGGGATGTAAAATGAAAGGATAGGTGTATTCTAACGAAATCCTGTTCGAAAATCAATCGTGATGATTCACAAGAATCGCCCTCTGAAATTGACATGCAGGCAAAAAATAGTTGTATTTACAACATACAAAAGGGAAATATCGTGGTAAAATAATGACATAGATCATGGGAAGATCCAGGTGGAAAGGAAAAAGAAAAATGGCTTTTATCAAAAATATCGATCATGAAACAGTTTTAAATCTCGCGGACCAGATCCACGCAGAACCGGGTCAGATCGTCAGCAAGACTCTCGCCCAGAACAAGGCGGTCAGCCTGACATTATTCGCGTTCTCCAAAGGCGAGGAGATCAGCACCCACGATTCCATCGGCGATGCCATGGTACATGTGATCGATGGCGTCGGTCAGTTTACCGTAGACGGTGCAGAGCATATCTGCAAAGCCGGAGATGTTCTCGTAATGCCGGCGAAGAAGCCGCATGCGGTATTCGCGAAGGAAGATTTTAAGATGCTTCTTACGGTGGTATTTCCGTTAGATTGATACTTGAGTATTTAGATGAAGTATTCGTAACTGTTCAGTAGGTCTGCGCACTTGCCGCGCTGACCGTAAGAAAACATAGGCTGGAAGGCAAAAATCCCATCAGTGAAG
>ERZ773218.3522-NODE-3522-length-9997-cov-9.907262_pt1 | contig 9997 bp, 10 predicted proteins | sample MGYA00580527_ERZ773218 | MGnify/ENA primary metagenome ERZ773218 (study PRJEB29015, sample SAMEA2737763) | human gut metagenome | biome: human gut; feature: human-associated habitat; material: faeces | place: China | collected 2012 ...
GCTTGCAAGTTTTTTAGGTAATCGTTCTCCGCACGCAGTCGCTGCACTTCGGCCAGCAGATCTTCTTCTACCTGCTTCGGCAGCTGCTTTGGCGGACGACCCTTACTGCTGCGGCCACGCCGTTCGACGGCAAAGCCTTCCGGCCCTTCCTCCAGATAGATTCGCTCCCATGATTTGATTCGATCTCTGCTGTTTACCTCAAATCTACGACAGGTTTCGCTGTAACTTAATTTCTCTTCCTGCATGGTTTCAATCACCAGTTTTTTGAATTCCGGCGTATATCGTTTGTTTGGTACTCCTTTTGGCATAGAAAAACACCCCACTTGTTAGATAGTATACCACACTGTCTAACAAATGGGGTGCAGTTCAAAAATAAGGTTATTCGGACATTTGAAAAGATTTAAAAGGATAATCAAAAAAGCATATATAATTTTGAGTAATCTTTTATAACAAGCGTCTCAGCCGATGTCTGTCTGAACATTGGCTGAGACGTTCTTTTTATTGATGTGCATGGTCATAGAGGGGCTGAATATCATCCGGCAGATGGTCTGGAAGCAGGCTCTTGATCCAATCTTCGCTGCCGTTCTGAATCGCCTGATCATAATACCAGCATTTGAATCGGAGCATATCCAGAACTTTATTCATGTGTGCAATTTCCGCCTCGACGGTCTCCTTCTGCTTTTCCAGCAATTCCCGGCGCAAAGGGTATGTAGACGCACCCTCCACGCACCAGTCCATAAACTGCTTGATGTCCTTGATCTCAAGCCCCGACATTTTGAGACATTCGATCACCCGCAGGGCTTCAAGCTCCTTCTCGCCGAATTTTCGTATGCCGGACCTGCGCTCTATTCCGGGGAAAAGACCTTGCTTATCATAATAACGAAGCGTGGAGATCGGCAAGCCGAACATCTCCGAAACCTGTCCAATCGAGTACATAAAAACCTCCACAAAAAATAACAAATACATTCTTCAAACCTCTTGACTTAAAGTTAGGTTTAGGTGCTATCATTACTATAGCAGAACCGAAAGCGCAGCGCAAGAGCGGCTGCTGAGATAAATGGAGGTAAAACAAAAATGGCAATCAAACAAACAGCCGGAAGAGATGCTTTGGGCGATTTCGCGCCAAAGTTTGCGGAGCTGAACGACGATGTGCTGTTCGGAGAGGTATGGAGCCGTGAGGACAAGCTTTCACTGCGTGACCGTTCCCTTGTGACGGTGACGGCACTCATGGCACAAGGGCTTACAGATTCTTCGTTCAAATATCATCTGGAAAGTGCAAAGAAAAATGGCATTACCAAGGAAGAAATTGCTGAGGCCCTGACCCATGCCGCCTTTTATGCGGGTTGGCCGAAAGCATGGGCGGCGTTCCGTATGGCAAAGGAAGTGTGGGGCGAGGACACCGGCGAGAACGCTATGGCAGAGCACGCTGCATCCATGGTCTTTCCCATCGGTGCGCCCAACGAGGGCTTTGCACAGTATTTCAGCGGGAAAAGCTATCTGGCACCTGTCTCCAAGGAGCAGGTAGGCGTTTTCAACGTGACCTTTGAGCCTGGCTGTCGGAATAACTGGCACATCCATCACGCGAAAACCGGCGGTGGGCAGCTCCTGATCTGCGTTGCCGGACACGGCTTTTATCAGGAATGGGGCAAGGCCGCTGTGGAGATGCTGCCGGGCGATGTGGTAAACATTCCGGCCGGTGTCAAGCATTGGCACGGCGCAGCACCGGACAGCTGGTTCTCCCATCTCGCCGTAGAGGTACCGGGAGAGGAAACATCCAACGAGTGGCTGGAGGCTATGAGTGATGCAGATTATGTCCGAGCAACTACGAATAAGGAGCGCAACGAAAATGACAGATGAAAAGCTGAATTTAACACAGGAATGGGAAAAGGTGTTCCCCAAAAGCGACAAGTTGACCACAAAAAAGTGACCTTTCACAATCGCTACGGCATCACGCTGGCGGCGGATCTGTACACATCGAAGAATGCAGTGGGCGAGCTGCCCGCCATTGCCGTCAGGGTCCATTCGGTGCAGTGAAGGAGCAGTCCTCCGGACTGTACGCGCAGAAGATGGCGGAGTATGGCTATCTCACCATTGCCTTCGATCCGTCCTATACCGGCGAGAGCGGCGGACAGCCCCGGTACTTTCTTTTTCCGGGGCGTTTTTACTGCCCCTGTTTTGTGAACCAACTCGGTTTTTGTTGGTGACATAAGAGTACAACTTTTTAATCGTAGAAATTTTTTCATCAAAATATTGACAGCACGATTTCCCTATGCTATACTTTGTCTCGATTTTGAAAGACGAATCGAGTTTGTAAGAGTTTTTCAAAGCAATTTACCTACGGACCGCCCGTCAGGGGCTAAGGCCATACGGACAGCCGGGTCCACTGCCGATCGGCAACTTTGGGTTGCCTTATTGATTGAGTTAAAAGCTCAAATTTTATAAGTTGGTTCCTTTACAGCCATGAAATTGCACGTTTTGGCGTGCAGACTTGTGAAACGGTCAATAAAGAGTAGTAAAAGTAAGATTGCTATATAGACTCTGACACGCTCAGCCTTTTTGAATCATGCAGGACGTTCTCTCGGTGAGGTATCGGGGGGTAATCGGTCTGTGTCCAAATATGCTGAATTCAAACGCAAGTCTGCACATCTGTGCATGGCTTGCGTTTTTTGTTTTGCAAAGGGATCGCGAACGGAGGTAAAAATGAACGGAGAAGCAAAGCGCACCCGGCTGGATCAGCGCCGCGCCCCCATCCATGAAGCACTGGAAAACTTTCGCCGAATGCGCGTTGTTCCCTTTGACGTGCCGGGGCACAAGCGCGGGCGCGGCAATCCGGAGCTGACCGCGTTTTTGGGCCAGCAGTGCGTTGGCGTGGATGTCAACAGCATGAAGCCGCTGGACAATCTCTGCCACCCGGTTTCGGTCATCCGCGAAGCCGAGGAGCTGGCCGCCGATGCGTTTGGCGCGGCACACGCCTTTTTGATGGTGGGCGGCACAACGAGCTCGGTGCAGAGCATGGTGCTGACGGCCTGCAAGCGCGGGGATGAAATCATCCTGCCACGCAATGTCCACCGCAGCGTGCTGAACGCGCTGGTGCTCTGCGGCGCGGTGCCGGTCTATGTAAACCCGGAGGTGGACAACCGCCTCGGCATCAGTCTGGGCATGAAGCGTGAGCAGGTGGCCAAGGCCATTGCCGAGCACCCCAACGCCGTGGCGGTGCTGGTTAATAACCCCACCTACTACGGCATCTGCAGCGATCTGCGCGCCATTGTGCGGATGGCGCATGACGCCGGGATGCTCTGCCTTGCGGACGAAGCCCACGGCACGCATTTTTATTTCGGCGGCGGGCTGCCGGTCTCGGCTATGGCGGCGGGCGCGGATATGGCCTCCGTCTCGATGCACAAGAGCGGCGGCAGCCTGACCCAATCCAGCCTGCTGCTGACCGGCCCCAACGTCCACGCGGGCTATGTGCGGCAGATCATCAATCTGACCCAGACGACCTCCGGCAGCTATCTTCTGATGTCGAGCCTTGACATTTCCCGCCGCAATCTGGCACTGCGGGGCCGGCAGGTGTTCCATCAGGTGGCCGACATGGCCGAGTACGCGCGCGAGGAAATCAACGCTGTGGGCGGGTATTATGCTTTTGGCAAAGAACTATGCAACGGAAACTCCGTTTTTGACTTTGATACGACAAAACTCAGCGTCCACACGCTGGACATCGGACTTGCGGGCATCGAGGTTTACGACATTCTGCGCGACGAATACGACATTCAGATTGAGTTCGGCGACATCGGCAACATTCTCGCGTATCTCTCCATCGGCGACCGCCCACAGGAGGTCGAGCGCCTTGTCAGCGCACTGGCCGAGATCAAGCGCCGTTACCACACCGACGGTGCGGGACTTTTGAGTCAGGAGTACATTGACCCCGAAGTTGCCGCCAGCCCGCAGGAAGCATTTTACGCTCCCAAAAAGAGCCTGCCCCTGCGTGAGACAGAGGGCATGGTCTGCAGCGAGTTCGTCATGTGCTACCCGCCGGGTATCCCGATTCTGGCACCGGGCGAGCGCATCACCGCGCAGATCTTGGATTATATCGAGTATGCCAAGGCCAAGGGCTGCAGCATGACCGGCCCCGAGGACCCGGACATTCTGCGCCTGAATGTGCTGGCTTGACAGGGAGGTTTGCAGTATGGAAATGTGGTTTTCGGAATTTCACACCCCTGATGTCAAGCACAGCATCCGGGTCAACCGCCAGCTTTACTCAAAGCAGAGCGACTACCAGCGCATCGACATTTTTGAGACACCGGAGTTTGGCCGCGTGCTGACGCTGGACGGCAACGTCATGCTGACCGAGCGCGACGAGTTCATCTACGACGAGATGATTACCCATGTGCCGATGTCGGTACACAAAAACGCCAAGGACATTCTTGTTATCGGTGCAGGCGACGGCGGCGTAGTGCGGGAACTGACCCGCTACGACCGCGTGGAGCGCATCGACCTTGTGGAGATGGACCCGCAGGTCATCGAAGCCTGCCGTGCCTATCTGCCCGGCAACGCCTGCCGCATGGACGACCGCCGCGTACACATTTATTACGAGAACGCGCTGAAATTTATCCGCAAGTGCGAGGAAGAGTACGACCTCATCATCGTGGATTCCTCCGACCCGTTCGGCCCGTCGGAGGGGTTGTTCACCCGCGAGTTTTACGGCAACTGCTTCAACGCGCTGCGCGCGGACGGCATCATGGTCAACCAGCAGGGCAGCCCCTTCTATGCTGAGGACGCGACCGCCATGCAGCGCAGCCACAAGCGCATCGCCAGCACCTTCCCGATCAGCAAGGTGTATCAGGCACACATCCCTACCTTTGCGGCGGGTTACTGGCTGTTCGGCTTTGCCAGCAAAAAATATCATCCCATCAACGATATGGACGCCGATGCGTGGAATGCGCTGAACATGCGCACCCGCTATTACACGACCCGGCTGCATGTCGGTGCATTTTACCTGCCGGCGTTTCTGGAGGAAATGCTGCGCGAAGTGGAGGAACACTGATGCTGCATCGCAATGTTGAAAATTTCATCGGCTGCGACAGCAGCTACCGCACGGCAAGCATTGTTTTGTACGGCGCACCGTTTGATTCCACCACCAGCTACCGTCCCGGCGCGCGGTTCGGCCCCGCTGCCATGCGGCACGAAAGCTACGGGCTGGAAACCTACAGCCCCTATCAGGACAAGGACCTGACGGACGGCAGCGTCTTTGACAGCGGTGATTTGGAGCTGTGCTTCGGCTCAAGCGAGAGCGCCCTGGTGGACATCGAATCCCGCGCGGCGGAGATCCTGCGGGACGGCAAGCTGCCGCTTCTGCTCGGCGGCGAGCATCTTGTGACCCTGGGTGCCGTGCGCGCAGCCGTGCGCAAATATCCCGATCTGCACATCGTCCATTTTGACGCCCACGCCGATCTGCGGGACGATTACCTCGGCGCACAGCTGAGCCACGCCTGCGTGCTGCGCCGCTGTCATGATTTGGTCGGCGACGGGCGCATCCACCAGTTCTGCATCCGCAGCGGTGAACGGGAGGAATTTCAGTTCGCCGCGCGGCACACCGATATGCACAAGTTCGACTTTACCGGGCTGGCCGAGCTGACCGACTGGCTGTGCCAGGCTGATGTGCCTGTCTATCTGACCATCGATCTCGACTGCCTCGACCCGTCGGCCTTCCCCGGCACGGGCACGCCCGAGGCGGGCGGCGTCAGCTTTTTGCAGCTGCTTGGGGCCATCCGCACCGTGACGAAAGCGAACATCATTGGCGCGGACGTCAACGAGCTGGCTCCCATGCTCGACCAGAGCGGCGTTTCCACGGCTATGGCCTGCAAGGTGCTGCGGGAGCTGCTGCTGGCACTGGAAAAATAAAAATCTGTTATAAATTCAAACATAAAGGAGTTCTATCATGAGCAAAGTTCTTGTTATCGGCTGCGGCGGCGTGGCAAGCGTCGCCATCTCCAAGTGCTGTCAGGTCAGCGATGTCTTCACAGAGCTGTGCATCGCCAGTCGCACCAAATCCAAGTGCGACGCGCTGGCCGCCAAGCTGGCACCCACCACCCAGACCAAAATCACCACCGCGCAGGTCGATGCCGACGACGTCCAGCAGCTGTGCGACCTCATCAACAGCTACAAGCCTGACCTCGTTATGAACATTGCTCTGCCGTATCAGGATCTAACTATCATGGACGCCTGCCTTGCCTGCGGCGTCAACTACATGGACACCGCCAACTACGAGCCGGAGAACACCGATGACCCCGCGTGGCGCGCCGTCTACGAGAAGCGCTGCAAGGAGGCCGGTTTCTCTGCCTACTTTGATTACAGCTGGCAGTGGGCCTACGCCAAAAAGTTTGAGGAGGCAGGCCTGACTGCCCTGCTGGGCAGCGGCTTTGACCCGGGCGTGACCCAGGCCTACTGCGCCTACGCCAAAAAGCACGAGTTCGACACCATCGACACCATCGACATCCTGGACTGCAACGGCGGCGACCACGGCTATGCCTTTGCCACCAACTTCAACCCGGAGATCAACCTGCGCGAGGTGTCTGCCCCCGGCAGCTACTGGGAGAACGGCCACTGGGTGGAGATCCCGGCCATGAGCATCAAGCGGGAGTATACCTTCGACCAGGTGGGCCAGAAGGATATGTACCTGCTGCACCACGAGGAGATCGAGTCGCTGGCCAAGAACATCCCGGAAGCCAAGCGCATCCGCTTCTTCATGACCTTCGGCCAGAGCTACCTCGACCACATGCGCTGTCTGGAGGACGTGGGCATGCTGTCCACCACCCCGGTCAACTTCAACGGCCAGGAGATCGTGCCCATCCAGTTCCTGAAGGCCCTGCTGCCGGACCCCGCCAGCCTTGGCCCCCGCACCAAGGGCAAGACCAACATCGGCTGCATCTTCACCGGCAAGAAGGACGGCAAGGATAAGACCTATTACATCTACAATGTCTGCGACCACCAGGAGTGCTACCAGGAGGTGGGCAGCCAGGCCATCAGCTACACCACCGGCGTGCCTGCCATGTGCGGTGCCCTGATGCTGCTGACCGGCAAGTGGACCACCAAGGGCGTCCACACCGTAGAGGAGTTTGATCCGGACCCGTATCTGGAGGCCCTGGACCAGTACGGCCTGCCCCGCAGCGAGAGCCACAGCCCGGCTCTGGTGGACTGATGCGGCTGGAGGATCGCCGCCCGGCCTTTGCGGGGCTGGCAAACCTGACGGAACAGCAGCTGCAAAGTCTGCCCACCCCCTGCTACCTGCTGGACGAGGCCCAGCTGCGCCGGAACGGTCAGATCATGCTGGAGCTGCAGCAGCGCACCGGATGCCGGGCTCTGCTGGCCCAAAAGGCCTTTTCCAACTTTGATGTGTACCCGGTGCTGGCCCCCTACCTGGCAGGCACCGAGGCCAGCGGCCTGTACGAGAGCCGCCTGGGCCGGGAGCAGCTGCCGGAAAAGGAAAACCATGTGTTCTGCGCCGCCTACCGGGCAGAGGAATTTGCCCAGCTTTTGCAGTACGCCGACCACATCGTGTTCAACTCCCCCGGCCAGCTGGCCCAGTTTGGCCCGGCAGCCAAGGCGGCGGGCAAGAGCGTGGGCCTGCGGGTAAACCCCGAGTGCTCCACCCAGGAGGGCCATGCCATCTACGACCCCTGCGCCCCCGGCAGCCGCCTGGGCACCACCCGTGCCCAGTGGGACGCCGCCGTGGCCGCTCACCCGGAGCTGCCGGAGCTGCTGGATGGCCTCCACTTCCACACCCTTTGCGAGCAGGACGCTGACGCCCTGGCTGTGACCCTGAAAGCGGTGGAGGCAACGTTCGGGGACCTGCTGCCCAAGATGAAGTGGGTGAACTTTGGAGGCGGCCACCACGTTACCCGGCCCGGCTATGACCTGGTCACCCTGGAACAGTGCATCTGCCAGGTGCAGGCAAAATACGGTGTGCAGGTGTATCTGGAGCCGGGCGAAGCCTGGGCCCTCAACGCCGGGTATCTGATCACCACGGTGCTGGACACCTTGCAGAATGGAGACACCCGCCTTGCCATTCTGGATATGTCGGCGGCTTGCCACACCCCGGATGTGATCGAGATGCCCTACCGCCCGCCCCTGCTGGACGCCGGAGAACCCGGCGAAAAGCCCTGCACCGTGCGGCTGGGCGGCCCCACCTGCCTGGCAGGGGATGTGATGGGAGACTACAGCTTCAAAGCCCCTCTGGCCCCGGGCCAGCGGCTGGTGTTTGGAGATATGGCCATCTACACCACCTGCAAAAACAACACCTTTAACGGGATGCCTTTGCCGGATATCTGGCTTTTGCGGTCCGACGGCAGCCTGGCCCGGCTGGCCCACTTTGGCTACCAGGATTTCCGCTGCCGTCTGGGAGGCCGGGGAGAGGGCACCCTGGACACAGCATCTGTCCAAATTTAAGGGCACTGTCTCTGCCAGAAAAACAGCCCCTGCCTCCGGGCCGGTGGCAGGAAATTCCAAGCGGCAAAGGTTCTTTGCAAAGTTTGGTATGGCAGTTACAATAGCGCAACAAATATCACCTGTTTTCGTGACTTTTTCACGAATCGACCTCTGATTTTTTAGGGAACTCCCCCATTGACAGCCCTGGCTTTTGTTCGATATAATTGAGACAAGGAAAGCGTCCCCGGCCGGGGATGCAGCTTCGTGAATCACGAAACATATCCACAAAAACAACCAGACTGGAGGGAGATCCTATGAAAAACCTGAAGAAATTCGCGGCTCTGTTACTGGTAGGTGCCATGGCCCTGCTGATGCTTACCGCCTGTGGCGGCGGTGGCGGCGGTGGGTCCGTCAACAACCCTGAGGAGCAGAAAGTGCTGACACAGATCGGCAACCAGAAGGGCGTCCAAGTGACCAATGACGCACAGCTTCGTGCAGTGGCTAAAGCTCAGCTGGACGAGGATCTCAACGGTCAGTTCAACATCCTTGGCTATGCTGGGGCATTCCGCTTCCACAAGAAGCAGGTAGGGAATGATCTGGCGGTTGTGATCACCGCCCGGTATGACTACGAGAATACGTTGCTGAATGTGGTGCTGACTGAGATTTCGAAGTATGTCGATACAAAGGTCGATGCCAGCGTGAACCAGGATGGCATCTGGTCCAATGTGGGTGTTGTGGTCAGCGGCGATAACGAGCAGAGCTATATCGCTATCGCTGTCCTCATTAAGGACTACTACGGTACCACAGGTAAATAATAATTCCTCATCCTTTCCCCCGGAGTGTGGCCGCAAAGCTGCCCTCCGGGGCTTTTTTGTGCCGGTTGGCAGGGGAGGGGCTCCGGCCCCTTTTTGCGCTGTGACAAAAGCTGCCGGTAAAGCAAAAGCAGCCGTGTGCCTTCCAAAAGGTACGCGGCTGCTTTTTGTCTGCCTTGCCCATAGACACAGAAAACCGCCGGAGGTTTCCCTGCCGACGGTTCTCTGTATGATGATAGGAGGATCAAAAAATGATCGTCACATAATTGCAGCTTAGTTCAGGATGGTCTGCTCGGTCTCGATGTCGAACAGGTGGACCTTGTGCGGGTCAAAGGCAACGCGGACGGTGTCTCCGTTGCGGGCCTTGGAGGTGGGAGCCACACGAGCGGTCATCTTGTTGCCCTTGTACTCCAGGTACAGGTAGATCTCGGCGCCCATCATCTCGGACACTTCGACCTGAGCATCCAGCTGGCAGTCGGTGTGCTTTGCCATGAACTCGGGCTCGTCGTCGATATCCTCGGGACGGATGCCCATCTTGACCTTCTTGCCAACGTAAGCATCCAGCTTGCCGTCGGCGGTCTTTTCCTTGGGCAGGGGGATCACATCGCCGCCCAGATCAATGCCGTACAGCTCGCCCTTCTTGATCAGGGTGCCGTCCAGGAAGTTCATCTGGGGGCTGCCGATGAAGCCAGCAACGAACATGTTGCAAGGCATATCGTACAGGTTCTGCGGGGTATCGACCTGCTGGATGATGCCGTCCTTCA
>ERZ773218.3538-NODE-3538-length-9927-cov-4.580632_pt1 | contig 9927 bp, 8 predicted proteins | sample MGYA00580527_ERZ773218 | MGnify/ENA primary metagenome ERZ773218 (study PRJEB29015, sample SAMEA2737763) | human gut metagenome | biome: human gut; feature: human-associated habitat; material: faeces | place: China | collected 2012 ...
CCGTGATCTCATAGGTGCTTGCCTCACGGATCGCAGACAATACCGCTAACGGCATAGACAGCTTCAATGCGCAGGAGAAATCCACCATCAGCACGGATAATGCCTTGGTCACATTCCGTGTGAACAGCCATACCAGACCGGTGCCTAAGAAAGTATAGGGTACCAGCTTATCTGCCAGGTGCTCTGCCTTACCCTCCAGAGAGGATTTCAGCTTCTCGGATTCCTCTATCATGGTCATGATCTTCTCATATTTGCTGGAGCCGCCGTTTTCTTTCACACAGATAGTCAGCTCACCTTCTTCTACCACAGTTCCGGCATAGACAGTTCCACCGGGAATTTTTCTCACCGGAACGGATTCTCCAGTCAGAGATGCCTGATTCACCATACCTTCTCCATCCGTCACTGTACCGTCGAAAGGAATCACATTGCCCATGTGGATCCTTACCAGATCACCCGACTTAATGGATGTGGACGGCACCAGGATCTCCTGTCCGTCGCTCACAACCCATACCTTGTCAATGTTTAAGGACATGCTCCTCGCCAGATCACCGACAGACTTTTTGTGCGTCCACTCCTCCAAAATCTCACCGATGCCTAACAGGAACATCACAGAGGCTGCGGTGTTGTAATCACCGCGCAGCACAGATACACCGATAGCAGTGGCATCCAGTACCGGTACTTCGATCTTGCCCTTCGCCAGAGTCTTCACGCCGTGCCAGAGATATTTGAAAGACTTCACTGTGGTGATCACGGAACGGATATCCATGGGCAGAAACAGCCTGATCCCATAATGCATTACCACTTTATTGATCAGCTGATCCTTATATTCCCGGTTCATCTCTCTGCCGGAATTGGCCAGATAGTTCTCCGGCACTTCCGTACTCTGATACGTAAAATTCTCCAGTGTCTTCAGTGCCTCCTCCCTGGAACCGGTATAGACTACCGTAACATCCAGGGTGCGCTCCTGAATTTTGGCACTGACAATATTACTCTGTCCATCCAGATAGTATTGCAGTGTATCTGCCTGTGCAAAGCTCATGCGGCTCTGCAGAATGTGAACCCTGAGTCTCCCCTTTATCTCATGTTTGATCACAAATCTCATAATTTATGCCTGCTTTCATGAAAACACCTGCGATGCCGGAGCATGCAGGTGTCATTTATTCTGTGTTGTAAGCTTCGATGGATTATTCAGCATCTGCTGCAGTCTCTGCTGCTTCTGCCTCAACCTCACCGTCGAACTCCTGAGCTGCCTGTGCTGCTCTCTCCTCGTTGATCTGCTGAGCTTCTGCGTAGATGTCCTCTGCGTTCTCCTGAATGGTGGTAGCCGTCTTCATTACGCACTCTTTTGCACGCAGAACAGCTGCGGTGCAGTTGGTGTACAGCTTCTTCGCATCCTTGCTGGACAGAATCTTGATGCCTGCGGTTCCGAACAGAACGCCTGCTGCGAAAATACCGGTTTTTGCTTTATCAATCTTTTTTAAACATTTCAACATAATTCATTTCCTCCTGTGTGAATTCTTTGGTTTATTCTATTTATGAATGATTATTATAAGCACCTGTTTTTCCTATTTCCAGCTTTTTTCGTTTAATGAGAAATTTTATCATTTATCAAAAACACAAAAGGCCAGTGGATCAAAATCCACTGACCTTCTTGTATTCCTGTAATTTTTCTTTTGCTGCAGGAGTCAGATTCTTAGGCACCTGAATCTGGATCACGACATACTGATCGCCATGGGTATTTCTATCCTTCATGGATACCACGCCCTTGCCTTTCAGACGGATCTTGCTGCCGGACTGCGTACCTTCCTTCACTTTGCACATGACATCGCCGTACAACGTGGGTACACGGATCTCGCCGCCCAGAGCTGCGGTAGTATAGGGGATATTGACTGTGGTATAGAGATCCTGTCCTCTACGCTCCCAGCCCGGCTTCTCCTGTACCGTCACCTTCAGATACAGATCGCCGCTCTCACCGCCGGAGTAACCTTCACCACCCTTACCTTTCAGACGGATACTTTTACCGGTGTCGATACCTGCCGGAATGTGCACCTGCACGGATTCGGACTTGCCGGTAGCCGGATCTCTTAAGGTAAAGGTCTTGTCGCAGCCATGCATTGCTTCGTCAAAGCTGATGGTGATGCCGGATTCCACATCCTGACCTTTACTGCGGTAGTTCGCCCGGCTGCCCCGTCCGGAGCCTTTCTGTCCCTTGAAATACTGACCGAACAGATTGTCAAAAATATCCTCATCCCCGCCGAAGCTGCCGAAATCACCGGTACCGAAACCGCTTCCTCCGGTGCTGTAATGGAACGTGCCGTTGCCAAAGCCGCCGAATCCATCGGTGCCGAAGCCGCCTCCGTTCTTAAACTGCTCCTGATACTGTCTGGCTGCCTCCTCATTAAATCCCTCCTGGAAAGCAGCAAAACCGTAAGTATCATATAGTTTCTTCTTTTTTTCATCCCCCAGCACATCGTAAGCTTCGTTGACTTCCTTCAGCTTCTCCTCTGCCACAGGGTCTCCTGCATTGGTATCCGGATGGTATTTTTTCGCCAGTACCCGGTATGCTTTTTTAATTGCAGCATCATCTGCATTCTTATCTACACCGAGGACCTCGTAATAGTCTCTCTTCTGCTCTGCCATTTTTGCACCTCTGTCATTTAAATCTAAAAACGGTTATGCACAGGGCACGCTTTCGCATACCCTGTGCCACCTGTTATTCGCAATCACTGTTACACAGCATTTACTGTTATACCACGATTTGCGTTATTTGTGAAGTTTAATTATACTTCTCTGAAATCTCCGTCGATCACATCATCGTCTGCGTTAGATCCAGCATTGCTACCGGCCTGTGCATTCATGTCAGGGTCTGCTGCACCCTGTGCACCCTGCTGTGCCTGAGCAGCCTGCTCATACATCTTGGTGAATACAGACTGAGCACTCTGGGTCAGTTTCTCTTTTGCAGCCTTCAGCTCATCTACATCGCTGTCGCTCATCTCCTGGTCTTTGGTTCTCTCCAGAATAGCCTTCACAGCTTCCAGATCAGCCTGTACCTGAGTCTTGTCACTCTCGGGTACCTTGTCACCTACTTCATTCAGAGCCTTCTCGGTCTGGAATACGAAAGAGTCTGCTTCGTTTCTTGCCTCGATAGCTTCCTTACGCTTCTTATCCTGTGCTTCGAATTCAGCTGCTTCCTTGACAGCCTTCTCGATATCGGAATCGGACATGTTGGAACCGGCGGTGATGGTGATGTGCTGCTCCTTGCCGGTACCCAGATCCTTAGCGGATACATTTACGATACCGTTGGCATCGATATCGAAGGTAACCTCGATCTGAGGGATTCCTCTGGGAGCTGGAGCAATACCGTCCAGACGGAACTGTCCGAGGGACTTATTATCTTTGGCGAACTGACGCTCACCCTGTACTACGTTGATATCTACTGCGGTCTGATTATCAGCAGCGGTAGAGAAGATCTGGCTCTTCTTGGTAGGAATGGTTGTATTTCTCTCGATCAGTCTGGTAGCAACACCACCCATGGTCTCGATAGACAGAGACAGAGGAGTTACATCCAGTAACAGAATATCGCCTGCACCGGCATCGCCAGCTAATTTACCACCCTGGATCGCTGCACCGATCGCAACGCACTCATCTGGGTTTAAGCTCTTGGATGGCTCATGTCCAGTGATCTGTTTTACCTTCTCCTGAGCAGCTAACATACGTGTAGAGCCACCTACTAACAGAACTTTACCAAGTTCGGAAGCGGTAATACCGGCATCCTTTAATGCGTTCTGTACCGGGATCGCAGTTTTCTCGATCAGGTCATGTGTTAACTCGTCAAATTTTGCACGGGTCAGATTCATATCCAGATGTTTTGGACCATCCTGGGTTGCAGTGATGAATGGCAGGTTGGTTGTGGTCGCTGTAGACAGCTCTTTCTTTGCTTTCTCAGCAGCCTCTTTTAATCTCTGCAGAGCCATCTTATCACCAGATAAGTCTACACCCTCTGCTTTCTTGAACTCATCGATCAGCCACTGGGTGATACGGTTATCAAAATCATCACCACCTAAGTGGGTATCGCCGTTGGTGGACAGAACCTCGATAACGCCATCACCGATCTCGATGATGGAAACATCGAATGTACCACCACCTAAATCGTATACCATGATCTTCTGCTCTTTTTCATTGTCCAGGCCATATGCCAAAGCTGCGGCGGTAGGCTCGTTGATGATACGTTTTACATCAAGACCTGCGATTTTACCGGCATCTTTGGTTGCCTGACGCTGTGCGTCATTGAAGTAAGCCGGAACTGTGATAACTGCTTCTGTTACTTTCTCACCAAGGTAGTTCTCTGCATCACCTTTCAGTTTCTGAAGAATCATAGCGGAGATCTCCTGCGGAGAGTATTTCTTTCCTTCGATGTCTACTTTATAGTCAGTACCCATCTCACGTTTGATAGAACGGATGGTTCTGTCTGCGTTTGTTACAGCCTGACGTTTTGCCGGCTCGCCGACCAGACGGTCACCTGTTTTTGTGAATGCTACGATAGATGGAGTTGTTCTTTCACCCTCTGCGTTTGCGATAACGGTTGGTTTTCCACCTTCCATAACGGCTACACAGCTGTTTGTTGTTCCTAAGTCAATACCAATAATTTTGCCCATTGTTGTTTCCTCCTCAATGAATTATGCTAAAAAATGGTTTAATTTCTATTTATTTATCTTCAAGGCTTAATTAGCCACCTTGACCATACTGTGACGGACTACGGAGCCTTTGTACATGTAGCCCTTCAGGAACTCTTCTACGACGATGTTCTCGCCGGCTTCCTCATCCTCCACATGCATCACTGCGTTGTGCAGGTTCGGATCGAATTCCTTTCCAACGGCCTCGATCACGGTTACACCGAGTTCATCGAGTGCTGTGGTAAACTGTTTGTATACTTTATTCATGCCGTCTGCGAACGGATCTTCCTCCGGGTTTTCCACCGTTGCAAGTCCGCGCTCGAAGCTGTCAACAACCGGAAGAATCTTCTCGATGATGTCTTTTGCTCCAATGGCATACATATTTGCTTTTTCTTTTTCGGTGCGTTTGCGGAAGTTATCGAACTCTGCCATCTGACGGGTCAGGCGGTCAGTCAGCTCTTCGATTTTCTCATCTTTTTTATCTTTTTTCTTTTTGAAGAACTTTCGTTCTTTGCCATCCTCAGCAGTTTCTTCTGCAGCTTCCGCTTCTTTTGCCTCTGCTGCTTTCTTTGCTTCTTCCTGCTCCGCAGCCGGTTCGGTTTCCGGCAGATCGGTCTCTGCTCCGGTTTCTTTTTCCATCTCGCGTGTAGGTTCTTCCATGGTTTCCTCTTTCTTTCTATTTTCTTCGCTCACTGATCATTCCACCTTTCTACTCACCTGTGTCCGGCTTTTTGAAGACGGCGTCCAGTTGAACTTTTAATGTTTTCAGGTTATCTACCACATTTTCGTAATCCATCCGCTTTGGTCCCACGATACCGATTGTTCCGCGCATACCGTTTCCCATATCGTATGTGGTGGTGACCACGCTGCAGTCCCGTAAGGGTTCCATCGAAGATTCATTTCCGATGTATACCTGAATACCGGTATTTTCCTCTCCGTCCTGCTCCTCGGCAGCTCCTTTGATCATATCGACCAGTTTCTGCCGTTCCTCGAATGTGGAGATCAGCTGGCTGGCTTTGCTGCTGTCGGAAAGCTCAGGGTACTTGAAAATGTTGGTTGCGCCGCTGGTGTACACCGGCACATCTTCTTCGCTGACTGCGATGGCTTCCGCTACGGTATCGACCACTTTGCTGATGATGCCGGAGTGGATGCCTGCCTGCTCTTTCATCTTCTTGATCATGCCAAGATTGATTTCTTCAATGGTCAGGCCATTGAGCTGTGTGTTCAGAAGCAGGTTCAGCTTTAATATCTGTTCATCGTTGATGGTCTCGTCGAGGTCGATCATCTGGTTTTTCACCAGGTTGCCTTCTACGACGATGACGGCCAGGAGCTGCTCTTCATTGACTTTTGAGAGCTGGATGAATTTCACTTTATTTCTGTGATATTCCGGTCCTGTAATCAACGTTGCATAGTTGGTAGATGAAGCGAGGACTTTGACAACCTGCTGCAGAACTTTTTCCATTCGGTCTGTTTTTTCAATGACCATGTTTTTGATGTCTGCAACTTCCTGTTCTTTTTCCCGCATCAGCTCATCTACATAGAGGCGGTAGCCTTTATCGGAAGGAATGCGTCCTGCGGAAGTGTGGGGCTGTAAGATGTAACCCATCTCTTCCAGATCGGACATTTCATTCCGGATTGTGGCGGAGCTTAAATTCAAATCCGTGTATTTGGAAATCGTTCTTGAGCCGACCGGCTCGCCCGTTTCCAGATACGTCTGGATGATCGCTTTTAATATTTTTCTTTTTCTTTCATCCAATTCTGTATCCACTAAGATAAGCTCCTTCCTGTTGTATAGTCCTGTTAGCACTCGTTTCAGTGGAGTGCTAACATCTATGCTCTTAAGATAGCACTCTGCCTTTTGTTTGTCAACACCTTTTCCCGGTTTTTCTATGAAGAAATTGTGAAAAAAGTATAAACCGTTTTCTTTCTGAAAAGGAATCTGACTTTTCTTTTTTATTGCATTCTACTGTTTCAAAGGCGCTATAGCCGTATGGTAGGATTCTGCCATTTCGATACGACCATTTAGTAGCATTTTCTCAGAGGTGATGAATCATGAAATATCAGAGACTGGAGGATCTGCGCACGGACCGCGATCTGACGATCCGCCAGGTTGCCGACTATCTCGGCTGCAACCGCGATGTGTATACCCGATATGAAAAAGGCGTCCGGCAGCTGCCGATCTCCATTGCCATCCGTCTGGCGGAGCTGTATCAGGTCAGTCTGGATTATCTGGTCGGCATCAGCGATGAGAAGCGGCCGTATGGATCCTGACTTTCCGGTGTCTCCGCCGCAGCAAAAGCAGGAGGACAGTTTTTCTTCTCCCTGTCCTCCCTGTTTTGCTTTTTCGTTTACAGATTCTGCAGATATTCCATCATCCGCGTTTCGCTGAGTTTCCATCCGTCCGGCTCCCCGCAGAGATACAGCGTAAAATGCCCGCACGGGACTCCGTTTTCCAGGTGGATGCCGGTATACAGTTCTACAATGAGGAGTTCTTCTGCTTTTTCTTCATATATATTAGTGATCTGATAGATCCGCTCTCCCTTTTCGTCCACCGGCCATTCTTTCTTCAGCACATCCCTCAGACGGCTCTCCTGCCCCTGCGCTTCGCATTCTTCCTCCCGGCTGATCATTTTTTCAAACGCTTCCGGCGTCTCCATCCGTTCCACTATATTCTGGACAAAATCTTCTATTTCTATTCTTTCTGCTTTTCCCATTCGTTCCCCCATTTCTGCCGTACATATTTTTCTGTTTTCTGCACAGGCTGTCTTCACCCGCCGTTTCTCTCTCCCGCCCCATTCTCCAATTTGCGACCATATGATCTGATTTAACTCTGTCCATCCAACCGTTTGGTAGTATGGGTTTGAATCTGAAAGGATGGTACAACGTATGAAATACCAGAGAATTGAAGATATGCGGATCGATCAGGATCTCACCATCAAAGAGATTTCTGCCCTGCTCGAATGCAACCGCGACGTCTATTCCCGCTACGAAAAAGGAATCCGCGACATCCCGATCGACTATGTGATCCGGCTTGCACGGTTCTATGACTGCTCGGTCGACTATCTGCTGAGTGTCTCCAGTAAAAAGAGAAAATTCGGCGATTAATTTTTTTATTGTTGTCTTTTTTATTTTTGTGTTTTTCGTTTTGATACGACCGTTTGGTCGTATTTTATATTATAATGGTATTCTTATTTTGCGTCAATTCTGAACAAGAAGGAATCAAAATCGGACGCAAAAAAGCGTGCCGGAAAGTTTTCTGTCGCTTTTCCGGCACGCTTTTTTTCATGCTCTTTTCTTCTTTTTTATTCTTCCATGTCATCCAGGCTCTTCTTCAGTGTGATCATTTTGTCACGCAGCTCGGCGGCCATTTCGAAGTTGAGTTCGGCGGCAGCGGCTTTCATCTGTTTCTGTACCTGGCCGATCAGTTTTTCCAGTTCTTCGCGGCTCATGGACTCCGGGTCTTTTTCCATCTTTTCTTCTGTCTTTGCCACTTCTTTCGAAATGCTGATGAGATCGCGGACGGCTTTTTTGATGGTGGTCGGAGTGATGCCGTGTTCTTTGTTGTAGGCTTCCTGCAGGGCACGGCGGCGCTTCGTCTCGTCGATCGCGAGTCGCATGGAATCGGTCATCACATCGGCGTACATGATAACATGGCCCTCGCTGTTTCGCGCGGCACGGCCGATGGTCTGGATCAGGGAGGTTTCGGAACGCAGGAAACCTTCTTTATCGGCATCCAGGATCGCCACGAGTGTGATTTCCGGGATGTCGAGACCCTCACGCAGAAGGTTGATACCGACGAGCACATCGAAGACATCGAGACGCATATCACGGATGATCTCGGTCCGTTCCAGGGTGTCGATATCGGAGTGCAGGTAGCGCACGCGGATGCCGGCCTCTTTCATATAGTCGGTCAGATCCTCTGCCATACGCTTCGTCAGCGTCGTCACGAGAACTTTGTTGTGTTTTTCAGTTTCTTTCTTTACTTCCGAAATCAGATCGTCGATCTGTCCCTCCACCGGGCGCACCTCGACATCCGGGTCGAGAAGGCCGGTCGGGCGGATGATCTGTTCGGCGCGCAGCAGCTCGTGGTCTGCCTCGTAGTCGCCCGGCGTGGCAGATACGAAGAGGATCTGATCGATCCGGTCCTCGAACTCGCCGAAGTTCAACGGGCGGTTGTCTTTTGCGGACGGCAGACGGAATCCATAGTCCACCAGCGTCGATTTCCGCGACTGGTCGCCGGCATACATGCTGCGGATCTGCGGAACAGTCTTATGCGACTCATCCACGATGATGAGGAAATCATCTCCGAAATAGTCCATCAGTGTGTAGGGCGGCTCGCCTGGCTTTAATCCGGAGAGGTAACGCGAATAGTTTTCGATGCCGGAACAGATGCCGGTTTCTTTGAGCATCTCAATGTCGAAATTGGTCCGCTCCTCGATGCGCTGGGCCTCGATCAGTTTTCCCTCATGCTTGAAGAACTTCACCTGCTCTTCCATATCCTTTTCAATCTCGCCTGTTGCTTTCAGGATCGTGTCCATCGGCACAACGTAGTGGGAGGCAGGAAAGATTGCGATGTGGTTCAGTTCACATAAGATTTCACCTGTCAGCGTATCGATCTGCACCAGACGGTCAATCTCATCCCCGAAGAACTCGACGCGCACCGCCTTGTCCGTCTCTTCCGCCGGAAAAATCTCCAATACATCACCGCGCACGCGGAACGTACCGCGGTGGAAATCCATATCATTCCGGTCATACTGAATATCAATCAACTGCCGGATCACATCGTCCCGGTCCTTTTCCATTCCCGGGCGGAGCGAAATAATCATCTCCATGTAGTCCTTCGGGCTTCCGATTCCATAGATACACGAAACACTGGAAACCACAATGACATCGTTCCGCTCACTCAGTGCAGAAGTCGCGGAAAGCCGCAGCTTATCAATCTCATCGTTCCGCGCAGAGTCCTTCGCAATATACGTATCCGAAGACGGCACGTAAGCCTCCGGCTGGTAGTAGTCGTAGTAGGAGACAAAATATTCCACTGCGTTATCGGGGAACATCTCCTTGAACTCTCCGTATAACTGAGCCGCTAACGTCTTATTATGAGCGATGACAAGTGTCGGCTTCTGTAATTGCTGAATCACATTTGCCATCGTAAAAGTCTTTCCAGAACCCGTAACCCCTAGTAAAGTCTGGCATTGATTGCCTTCCTTGAACCCTTTCACAAGCTCTGCAATCGCCTGTGGCTGGTCTCCGG
>ERZ773218.3539-NODE-3539-length-9924-cov-1.964839_pt1 | contig 9924 bp, 9 predicted proteins | sample MGYA00580527_ERZ773218 | MGnify/ENA primary metagenome ERZ773218 (study PRJEB29015, sample SAMEA2737763) | human gut metagenome | biome: human gut; feature: human-associated habitat; material: faeces | place: China | collected 2012 ...
GGTTTTCGTTTCAAGGCTTTGGCAGATTCATATTTTCGGAGAGGGAAATACGAGAACAACGGCAGTGTTTTTTATCAAATACTTGAGGATACTTGGATTTTCTGTGACCAATGATATTTTTGCGGAAAATGCATGGTATTTTAGGAATGCTCTTGTGCGTGCGAATTATACCAACTTGCCAAAAGGCATTCACGAAACAACAGAATATCTGGAAGCGTTCCTCAGAAATTTGCTTTTAGATGAGAAAAATGAACTTCGTAATCGAAATTTACACATAAGTGGACAAGGAAATGAAGAGAAAGATTGAAGTAAAATGTGAAGAATAGAGAGGGGTGTGCACGATGACAGATGAAAAAATCAAAAATTCCAGCGAACTGGAGTTTGCTGTATTTTGCATTGAAAATGTAGCAGCAAAGCTGGGTGTGGATGCAGAACGTGTTTACCAGGCATTTACCGAAAAAAGTGATATTTTGTATGGTTACATCGTGCCGGAATATGAAGTGCTGCATACCCAGAGCCGGGAATATATCGTTGATGATCTCCTTGATGTGATGAAAGAAAGAGGGGTGGAAACACTATGACAGCGAATCCAATTTTGTTACAGAAAAAATATAGCCGTATTATTGAGTGCTTTGCCAAACAGCAGGGACTTTCGTTGGATGTGGCATTGGATTTCTTTTATCATTCCCAGGTCTATCAGCTGATCCGTGACGGCGTTTCCGATATGCACTGCATGAGCGATGCGTATCTGGCAGAGGAATTGGAACAGGAATATGCGGAGAAGATTTTGGTAAATTGTCAATAATCGAATAAAATCAAAATATGGAGTATGTAAATGAAATCCGTATCAATCTACGCCCTAACAAGAAAACAGAATCTATCGAACCTTTTCCGCCTGGAATACCATCTATCCGGCAGAGAAAAGCCTTTAAAAATGCGTACTTGGGAAATAAACAGTATGCGGGCGCTGGTGGATCAGCTGGAGAAGTATATGCCGGAGGTATATCGGCTTCGGCTTTTCTATTCGTTCCAGATTCTGCGTCTTGGCAAGGAGTTTGATCTGCTTCAGGTGAAGGAAAACCAGATCGTTAATATTGAACTGAAAAGCGGGGTGGTTTCGGAGGACGCCATACGAAGACAGCTGATCCAGAACCGGTATTATTTGGCGATTCTTGGAAGACCGGTCCGGTCTTATACCTATATAAGCAGTCAGAACCGCCTGGTCCGTCTGACGAATCATGATCATATTGTGGAAGCGGAATGGAAGCAGCTGTGTGCGGAATTGCAGGAAAAGAGTGCAGATTTTTCTGGGAATCTGGAAGATCTGTTTCAGGCGGAATGGTATCTGATCTCTCCGCTGACGCAGCCGGAGCGATTTTTGAAAAAAGAATATTTCCTGACGGCGCAGCAGAAAGATATTGAGCGTCAGATCTTAAAGAGTATTCGGATAAAACGAGGCGGCTATTATCATTTCAGTGGACTTCCGGGAACGGGAAAGACACTGCTTCTTTATGACATCGCCATGAAGCTTTCCGGCAGGCAGATGGTTTGCATAATCCATTGCGGGGCATCAGGGCAGGAATGGAAAAGGCTTCACGAGCGTTTGAGGCGTATCGTCTGGGTGTCCGATTCGCAGATTACGGCAGAAATGCGATTGGACGAATATGGAACGGTTTTGGTCGATGAGGCGCATTTATTGGATAAGGAAACGCTGGAGAACATCGTAGAAGCAGCAGGAAAACGACCAGTTATTTTTACCAGCGATTGTGAGGATCAGCTATCGCCAGAAGAAGTGGATCAAAGCGTAAAGCTGGGAATCGCAAAGCTTCCTGAAATCCAGACATTCCGGCTGACCAACCGGATTCGGACGAATGAAGAAATTTCCTCTTTTGTTCAGAATATGATGCACATTCCGGACTACAAAAGCGGCAGGAGGTTTCCGCATGTGACTGTGTTTTATGCCAATGATGACCAGGAAGCTGCAAATCTGATCCAGGATGCGAAGAAACAAGGGTATCAGCACCTGTTGGAAAGTGAAGTGGCTGAGAAGGCATATGACAGTGTGGCAATAATATTGGACGGGAATTATTTCTATGATTCCAAGAAATATCTGCGTTCGAAGAAACGGACAGTGCGGAACTTATTTCATCAGTTAAACAGTGCAAAAGAGAAGCTGATGCTGATCGTGAAAAATAATGAGCAGGTTTATGCAATATTGTTAGGATTGCTGTAAGGATCATGCTTGACTTTTTTTCTATTGAGTTCCAAAATAGAGAGGAATATGTTTTTATAAAATATCAAAGGAAAAGAAGTCAGGAGCAAATGATGAGCAAACGAAGAATTTCCCTGATTCTGGGACTTGGTGTGATACTGGCCATGGGAACAACCGCCTGTGGCAAACATCTGCCAGCGGAGTCGGAATCAGAAGCGATTAATATTCAGGTAGTGACCCGGGAAGCGGCTGCGGAGACCATGGCAGAGGATCCATCTGCTGCAGGGACAACGGAAGAAGAGACTTCTGCTGCGGAGGAAGAGACAACCATGGAGGTGGTGGTTGCGGAGATTGATGACGCGGAAGATCCGCAGGCGGATGCGGTTGGCGGCGGAGCGGTAAATGCAGCAGAAGTGGTACAGGAAGTACAGCGTGAGGAAAGCCAGATCCAGGAGACAGGAGCTGGAGCAAATACCATTTCTGGTTCCCAGAGCACACAGCTGCAGACCAGCAATGGCATTGATGTGGCAAAATACCAGGGAAAGATCGACTGGCAGAAGGTGAAAGCCTCTGGAATTGATTTTGCTATGATCCGTGTGGGATACCGGACCCAGAAGACAGGAGAGATTTTCGAGGATCCTTATGCCAGATATAATCTCCAGGAGGCTCAGAAAGCCGGGATCAAACTGGGAGCTTATTTCTTTTCCACCGCGATCACGGAAGAAGAGGCCAGACAGGAGGCTGTGTGGGTTTCTCAGATTCTGGCGAAATATCCGATCACTTATCCAGTTGCCTACAACTGTGAGGGGTTTAAAGATTCGGAAAATCGTCAGTATGGACTTTCGAAAGCAGACAGGACAGCCCTGGCTGTGACATTTCTGGACTATATCAAGGAACAGGGCTATGACCCGATGTTTTACGCAGCGAAAAATGAACTGACAGGAAGCGCTGACTGGGATACAGCCCAGTTATCCGGAAAATATCCGATCTGGGTATCCCAGTATCCGGATGTGCCCTACCCTCAGACTGCCAGATCAGATTATAGTGGTTCCCATACCATGTGGCAGTATACCAGCCGGGGAACGGTAGATGGAATCGCCAAATCCGTTGATATGAATGTGGCTTATTTCCGGCTGGATCAGGAAAATCAGGCGAAGGACAGTGAAGCTCCGGAGCAGATCGCAGGCGGTCCTGAACTGGGAATCACCTTCCAGGAGGTGCAGGAGACGGTAACAGCCAAGATCGCCACCAATCTTCGGACAGAGCCTGGAGTAAAGGATGATTCGACGATTGTTGCCCAATTGAAACATGGAGATACCGCCACAAGAACGGGAATCGGTGACAATGGCTGGTCCAGAGTGATCTACCAGGGACAGACTCTATATGCATTGACCAGTTACCTGACCACAGATTTGAATGCTCCTGCACAGACAGAAGGCAGCCGGAAAGAAACGATGGCAGAAAGTAACAGTACAAAAGCAGAAAACCAAGCGCCAGCGGGGCAGCTGACAGAGACCATAGGGCCGGATGCAGCAGTTTCCAATGAGGAAACCAAAGAATGGGATTTCTCGAAAGTGGTATTTACGGAATGTCAGGAAGAAGTTACCGCTAAAATCGAAACAAACCTGAGAACAGAACCAAGCACCAGAAGTGACGATACGGTTGTGGCGAAGCTGATCCACGGAGAGACGGTGGTTCGGACTGGTATCGGAAGCAATGGCTGGTCCAGAGTGGAGTATAACGGCCAGACCTTATATGCAGTCAGCAGTTATCTGATGATACCAGAGGAGTAAATTGTGGGAAAAGTTTTTGTTATACAAAAAATATAGTTGTATTTCCTAAAAAAGTATGCTAAACTTTATGTGTTTGACTATAGGAGGTGTGAATAAGTATGCTGAAGATTATTTTAACCATCGTGTTTGTTCTTATATGTATTGCTCTTACTGTGATCGTATTACTTCAGGAAGGTAAGTCCCAGGGACTTGGAGCCATCGGCGGTATGGCAGATAGCTATTGGGGCAAGAACAAAGGCCGTTCCATGGAAGGTACGCTTGAGAAGTTTACAAAGTTCGCTGCCATTGCAGTTCTTTTACTGGCACTGGTGCTGAACATCATTTGGTAAGATAAGACAGACACTCTTGGCAACAAGGGTGTCTTTTGTGTAATAAGGGATTTTTATTCGTTGGATTCACAGGAGGGAATTGTGACAGAAGAATTATTAAAACAGAGAAAAGAAATGCTGGTACAACTGGTTCATGATAAGACCTATGTGCCGATGAAATTAAAAGAACTTGCTATGCTGCTTTCTGTGCCGAAGGAGCAGCGGGATGAATTAAAGGAAGTTCTGGATATTCTGATCGCAGAAGGAAAGATCGGAATTTCTAAGAAAGGAAAATACGGCAAGGCCGAGGAATTTGCACTGGCTGGAACTTTTAGCGGTCATGCAAAGGGCTTCGGCTTTGTGACCATTGAAGGACGGGAACAGGATGTCTTTATTCCGGCAGACAAGACAAAAGGCGCCATGGATGGGGATAAGGTCCAGATCGTCATTGAAGGCGAAGCCAGAGGAAAACGTGCCGAAGGAACAGTCTTACGGATACTTGAGCATGCCAACAAGACAGTGATCGGGTTCTATCAGAAGAATAAAAATTTCGGCTTTGTGCTTCCAGATAACCAGAAGCTGGGACAGGATATTTTTATTCCTCAGGGAAAAGATATGGGTGCGGTTACTGGACATAAGGTGATCGTGCGGATTACGGATTTTGGTGATGACCGGAAGAAGCCGGAGGGAGTGATCACGGAGATCTTAGGCCATGTCAATGATCCGGGCGTGGATATTTTATCTATTATAAAAGCTTACGGGCTTCCTGAGGGCTTTCCAGACGATGTGATGGTCCAGGTAGCCGGTATCCCGGATGAGGTAGAAGAAGAGGAGAAGAAGAACCGACTGGATCTGCGTCATCTTCAGACCGTTACCATTGACGGAGAAGATGCCAAGGATTTAGACGATGCCATTTCTATTTCCAAGGAAAATGATGACCATTATACGTTGGGTGTTCATATTGCTGATGTGAGCCATTATGTGACAGAGAACAGTCCATTGGATAAGGAAGCATTAAAGAGGGGAACCAGCGTGTATCTGGTTGACCGGGTGATTCCGATGCTTCCACACAAGCTTTCCAACGGCATCTGTTCCCTGAATGCGGGAACCGATCGTCTGGCACTCAGCTGTCTGATGGAGATTGATGGGAAAGGCAATGTGATCGGACATCGGATCGCGGAGACGCTGATCCGGGTTGACCGCCGCATGACTTACACAGCGGTCAATGCCATTGTCACTGACCGGGATCCGGATGTAATGGAGGAATACAGGGATTTTGTGCCAATGTTTGATCTGATGAAAGAACTGGCGGATATCCTGAGAGAACGGAGAAAAAAACGCGGCTCCATCGATTTTGATTTTCCGGAGAGCAAGATCATCCTGGATGAGAAGGGAAGACCGGTGGATATTAAGCCTTATGAGCGAAATGCGGCAACTAAGATTATCGAGGACTTTATGCTGATGGCCAACGAAACCATCGCAGAGGATTATTTCTGGCAGGAGCTTCCGTTTTTATACCGTACCCACGATTACCCGGATCCGGAAAAAATGAAGCGGCTGGGAACCTTTATCAATAACTTTGGCTACACCATCCGTACCCAGAATGGCGAAGTACACCCAAAGGAGCTGCAGAAGCTGCTTGACAAGATTGAGGGAACCCCTGAGGAAGCGCTGATCAGCCGGTTAACCCTGCGTTCCATGAAGCAGGCAAAATACACCACCGTCTGCACTGGACATTTTGGTCTGGCGGCCAATTATTATACCCACTTTACGTCTCCGATCCGCCGTTACCCGGATCTGCAGATCCATCGGATCATTAAGGAGAACTTGAGACGGGGGTTGTCTGACAGGCGTTTTGCCCACTATGACAGCATTCTGCCGGAGGTGGCAGTCCAGTGTTCTTCTATGGAGCGGAGAGCCGATGAGGCAGAGCGGGAGACCGATAAATTAAAGAAATGTGAATATATGTCCAAACGGATCGGCAAGGAGTATGACGGTGTGATCTCCGGTGTGACCAGCTGGGGACTTTACGTGGAACTGCCCAATACCGTGGAAGGGCTGATCCATATTTCCACGATCCCGGGCGACTATTATCACTACAATGAGGCAGCCTGTGAGATGGTGGGAGAAGCCACCGGACGTTGCTTCAAACTGGGAATGCCGGTACGGATCGAAGTGGAAGACTGCGACCGTTTTATGCGCACCATCAATTTCCGGCTGGTGGATCAATAAATCTGCGGATTAAATGAACTGTTAGTTCATTGACAATTACGGAAAATATAGTAAACTGTAACTATTCAGAGCCGAAAAAGAAGCTCCGCAGGGGCGCCTTGTGAATGGGTTTCTGAATAGTTACAAGGTTTTAAGAGGTAGCCATGGCAAAAGGAAAAGAGTCCCAGAAGCTGATCGCAAACAATAAAAAAGCATATCATGATTTTTTCATCGATGAGACCTATGAGTGCGGCATTGCCCTGCATGGCACGGAGGTAAAGTCCATGCGGATGGGAAAATGTAGCATCAAGGAGGCTTTCGTCCGCATTGAAGACGGAGAAGTATTCGTCTACGGAATGCATGTAAGTCCTTATGAGAAGGGGAATATTTTTAACAAAGACCCCCTTCGTGTGAAAAAGCTGTTGCTGCACAAGTACGAGATCAATAAGCTGTTGGGCAAGATCAAGGAAAAAGGGTATACATTAGTCCCTTTACAGGTATACTTTAAAGACGGTAAGGTAAAGGTAGAGATCGGACTGGCACGTGGTAAAAAGCTCTATGACAAGAGAGAAGCCATTGCCAAAAAGGATCAGCGCAGAGAGGCAGAGAAGGAATTCAAGGTCCGCAATCTGTGATCTGCAGGCTCTGATCCTGCAATGCTTTACTGCAAGTGCTTGACAGTGTGTGTGCCATCAAGTATACTTGGTCTGACAATTGAATAAGGGGTAGTAAAGGTTTCGACAGGGGTTTTGCAGCTGGAGAAGCGAGTCGCATGGTAATGCGTTAAATGGCCAAATTAAAATTAAACGCTAACGATAATTTAGCATACGCTGCCTAATGGCAGCAGTCGGCCCTAGGGCACTCACACCTTAGGATCCCGGCTTCAAACATGTGAGAAACGACATATGCAAAGCTTTGCGCATATGGGCGTAACATGAAGCTACTGAAATGCTCAGGGTGTTTATTCCCGGGGCGCGGAGGGAATGTCAAAGAATAAACTACACTCGTAGAAGGACAGGGAATAGGCTTTTGGACACGGGTTCGACTCCCGTCTACTCCACTAAACCGTAACAAGTCGAACACCCTGTATAACATTGTGGTATACAGGAATATGTTCTGCTTGGTTTCACAGAGGGAATGGTAATTGTGAGAACGGTTATTGTAGATAGAATCTACAGGAAAGCAGCGATATTGTAGGTAGGTGATTACACCTCGTACAGTATCGCTATTTTTTGTAGAAGCATCCCCATGCCTGACGGTAGGAGAAAACAGGATGCTTTGAAATTTTTAGAACAGTGCAAATAAAAGAAGAATATATCAAAGGGCAAGCCGCCAGGAAGATGTAGAGCAATCTATTAACATCTTCTTGGCGGCTTTTGCATTTGTCAATGCTGGGAGAGACCATGAAGGAGGTAACGGCAATGAATATAGATGTTGTAGATGTGAGACTGGATGAAAGAAAGCTGCCGTATCTGGTCAGTGAGACGGTAGCAGAATACAGAGGGGAATATGTTGGAGAGCAACAGCTGAAAGTAAATTCCCCGGAGAAAGTTGTAAATGTGCTGAACAATGTTTTTCACATGAAAGACTTTTCGGAAGAAAAACTGTATGTTATGTTTTTGTCCGCCAGTCTTCATGTGATAGCCTATGCAGAGGTCAGTCACGGAGTAATTGATTCGGCAACCGTAGGAATCCGGGAAATAATGCAAAGAGCGTTTTTGACCAATGCAGCCGGAATCATTCTGGCACATAATCACCCAGGGTTGGGTAGTACAGCGAACCCATCGACGCAGGACATTGATGTGACACAGGGGTTGATGCGAGCCTGTGAAATTATGGGGATTAAATTATTCGACCACATTATTGTAGCAGGAGACGATTATTACAGTTTCAGAGAAAAGCACGCAGAACTTTACGTGAAGCGTGAGGAAAGCAGGAAAAAAGAGGGGAGGGAAACGAATTGAGATATAGTTTTTGAATGATTTTTATAAAAAATATCGACAGGGGCGTTAGCTCCTGTCGTTTCTATTTCGTCTTATCATGCTCGATAATGTCAGAAACAGGACAATCAAGGATGTAGCAGAGCACATCGAGTGTCTTTGTAGTGATGGCTTCTCCCTTTTTCATACGATGAATGGTATTGGCGGAAACACCGTGCTTAAAAATCAATTCATATTCTGTCACATTTTTGCGAAGTAGGGTGTCAAAAAAAGGTTTGTATGATATCATGTTGTTAGATTGAACCTCCTGTTTAAATGTTATAAAAAGAGTATCATACTTAATTTCTTGACTATACCTAATATATTGACTATAATGTAAGAACGATAGAGAACGATCACGTGAAAAAAAGTTAATCGCTCGAAATAAATTCTCTCAACGAAAGCGAGGAAAACCAACTATGAAACACAGAACACATAAGCTCGCTGCGAAAACCGTAGCAGCAATCCTTTGCGCAGCACTGATGCTGACCGCATGTGGCAGCAAAGAAACAACCAGTAACGAAACTGCCAGCACAGAGACCACCTCTGTAACAGCTACAGAAACCAATTCTGTAGAATCCACTGAAATGACAACCACAGAAGCAACCGTAGAGCCGACCGAAGCTCCCACAGAGACTGCTCCTGCGGAATCTCCTGCACCCGCTGCAGAACCCACAACAGCACCCGTAGAATCTACTGCTGTAAGCACAGGGTATACTTATTCGGAATTAAACCAGACCATGTATGCAAAGTCCGCAGTAAATGTCAGAGACCTGCCCAGTACCGATGGTAAGAAGATTGGCAGCTTGAAAGCCAGCCAGGAAATCACCGTTACGGGTAAATGCGACCAGACTGGATGGTATCGCTTTGAATTAAATAACACCACTGGTTATGTAAGTGATAAGTACATCGTATCCGAAAAGCCTGCGGTGAATATCGTTGCAACAAATAACACAACAGCTGGTAACAGCAATACTGCTGGAAATACCACGCAGCAAAATACTGCAGCACCCGCTGCAACACCTGCGCAGACAACTACGACAACAGTATCTGGTACAGAAGAATACTTCGACCGTGCTATGGCAGAACAGGTATTCGCACTGGTCAATAACGACCGTGTAGCAAACGGTCTCAATGCACTTGCATGGAATGAAGACCTCTACAACATTGCCGTACAGCGGTGCTATGAAAATGACGTTCATGCAGGTATGAGAGCTGGAACCAGTGAGAACTATGCAAGCGGTCCCACGGACGCAAACAGATTCCATGAAGGTTGGCACGACAGTACTGGTCATTATAACAATTACATGAATGCGTCATGGACAGACAGTGCTGTAGCAATAAGAGTAGTACCCCTCTTAGGTGGTGCACTCGGCTATGACACCATTGCCTATCAGGTATTCCAGTCCAACGGTTCTACA
>ERZ773218.3544-NODE-3544-length-9916-cov-3.409492_pt1 | contig 9916 bp, 6 predicted proteins | sample MGYA00580527_ERZ773218 | MGnify/ENA primary metagenome ERZ773218 (study PRJEB29015, sample SAMEA2737763) | human gut metagenome | biome: human gut; feature: human-associated habitat; material: faeces | place: China | collected 2012 ...
AGACGCTCTCGAAGGGAACCCGGGAAAAGGTGCAGCTGATCATGGTCATGAGCCGCCGCGCCAGGGTCTATATTCTGGACGAGCCGATCGCCGGCGTCGATCCCGCCGCGCGTGATTATATTTTAAAGACCATTATCCAGGATTACAGCGAGGATGCGTCGATTCTGCTCTCCACACACCTGATTGCGGACGTCGAGCAGCTTCTGGACGACGTTATTTTCCTGAAAGACGGACAGATCATTCTCTCTTCCAGCGTGGAGGAGATCCGGGACACCCGCCATCAGTCCGTAGACTCTTATTTCCGGGAGGTATTCTCATGCTCACAAAACTGATTTCCCATGAATGGAAAGATACGTTTAAAGTTCCTGTCCTTTTGCTCACTATCACGGTGCTGCTTTCCGCCGCCAGCCTCGTATACTTCTCCGTTGCTGACCAGGCTAGCGCCGGCACAGATCTCAATGTGCGAAACTTTGTACTTTACATCGCATGCATCCTGATTCTCAGCGGTCTTTCCATGATCCTGATGATCTATTTTACGATCCGTTTTTATAAAAATCTCTATACCGATGAGGGCTATCTGATGCACACGCTCCCTGTCAAGCCCTGGATGCTGATTGTCTCCAAGCTGACCATCGGAACCATCTGGTTTTACCTGATCGATTTGTTGTTGGTTGGCGCAATTACCTTGATCACCTTGATTGCCCTGCCCACGATGGCATATTTTTCTCCGGAAGATCTGTTGGAGCTTCGGACGATGTTCCAGTCGTACCACACGATTTTCACCGTTCCCTCCATACTCTTTCTGGCAATTCCCGTGATGATCATCGGCTCTGTCTTTTCCCTGCTTACCATCTATGCCTCGATCTCTTTGGGACAGCTGTTTTCCAGCCACAAGGTGCTCGCATCCATCCTGTGTTATCTCGGGCTGAGCACCATCCTTTCGACCGCTATGATGCTTCTGACCGCGCCTACGACCGCAGGCGTGTTCATCATTCAATCGACTTCTGCGAATCCGATGGCTGATTTTGCCTCCATTTACTGGTCGATTATGCTGATTTCCCTGTTCGCAAATCTGATTCTATGCGTTCCTGCTTTCTGGATCTGCAACTATGTAATGAAACGTTGTCTGAATCTTGATTAAGACATACCGCGCTGCGGCGGAGATTTTGAAAGGTGCCTGACGACCTGACGTCTGACGATTTCCGCTGCGGCACGATTTTTTTAGTTGCCTCTGACTGTCGCGGCTCGCATGATGCAGCGGGCAGCTCAGACAGCAGTATCATTTTTCCTATCTCCGGCATATCTTATTATCACATATTCTGGATATGAGAGGTACTTTTATGCCACAGCTTTCCTGTGCTGCAGCAGAAGAAACCGGTTATCCCGGTTCCCTGATGATCTGCGTAACTTCTTCTGTCGGTTTTTTCCCGGTTGTGGGCGCTGCTGTTACGATCTCCGACAGCGCTTCCCCGGAACAGATTCTTGAAACGCTTACTACCGATGAATCCGGACAGACAACCTCCGTCCTGCTGCCCGCGCCCGATCCCGCCTATTCCCAGAGTCCTTCCAATCCGCGCCCATACGCCGATTATATCATCGAAGTACAGGCGGACGGTTACGAGCCTGTCCGTATCAACGGCGCTGAAATTCTGCCGGATGCGTCCAGCATTCTTCCGGTTTCCATGACACCCGCCGCAGTTTCCGACTCTCCTAAAGAGCAGGAAATTTTCATTCCGGATCACACCCTTTACGGCGAATATCCTGCCAAAATCCCGGAAGCAGAGATCAAAACCGAAGCCGAAACCGGAGAAATCGTCTTAAGCCGCGTTGTCATCCCGGAATATATCATCGTCCACGACGGTCTTCCCGACGATTCCAGCGCTCCAAACTACTATGTCCGCTATAAAGACTATATCAAAAACGTCGTTTCTTCCGAAATCTATGCAACCTGGCCGGAGAGCACCATCTACGCCAACATTCTCGTCATTCAGTCCTTTACTCTGAATCGTGTATACACGGAATGGTATCGTGCAAAGGGCTATTCCTTTACCATCACCTCTTCCACCGCCTACGACCAGAAATTCATCTACGGCAGAAATATCTACAGCAATATCGACCGCCTCGTGGACTCTATTTTTGCAAATTATCTCTCCCGCCCCGGCGTGCGGCAGCCGATCTTTACCAGCTATTGCGACGGAAATCGCGTCAGCTGTCAGGGTCTCTCCCAGTGGGGTTCCAAATATCTCGGTGATCAGGGCTACAGCGCGATTGAGATCATCCGCTACTATTACGGCAACGACATGTATATCAACGCAGCCCAGGCCATCAGCGGCGTCCCGTCCTCCTGGCCTGGCTATGACCTGACCATCGGTGCATCCGGTCCAAAGGTTCGACAGATACAGGAGCAGTTAAACCGCATCGCACAAAACTACCCTGCTATCCCGAAAACCTCTGCCGACGGTATCTTCGGTCCCCAGACCGCTGCACAGGTGCGGGCTTTTCAGCGTATCTTCAACCTCCCGGCAACCGGAATTGTGGATTATCCGACCTGGTATCAGATTTCAAACATTTATGTGGCAGTCAGCCGTATCGCAGAGCCGGGGACGTAATGGCGGCATGACGATCCTCGCGGAGCGTTTTTATCGTATGGAAACGAAGTTTCCTATACGATAAAAAGACCGCAGACAGGAATCGTATATTCATCCTGCATGCGGTCTTCGCATTTACTATTGATCTGCAGCAGCGCCATTTTCACAGCCTGCGCATTTTATTCATGACAATAGAATGCTCGCAGTGCGTGCATTCTATTGTTTTGCAAGCAGCAGCATAATGTCATTGGAGCGCGCTACAAACTTGGTCATCGCTTCCGGAGAAAGCGGTGCGTTCTGAAGCTTCGCCAGATCATAGAGCTGTTCGCAGATCATCTCGGTGTTTGCATCGTCTTCGTGCTCCGTAATGTAGGTTACGAGCGGATGGTTTGCATTCAATACCAGCGTCTCGCCCTCTGCACCGAACATGCTCATATCCATGCCGCCGCCATACATCTTCATCATATCCTGCATTCTTCTGCTCTCTTCGGAAACCGTCAGAACAGAGGATACCTTTTTATTCTTGAGCTTTTCGATCTTTACCTTGATCTTGTCGTTTTTCAGCGCTTTCTGAACCAGCTTTTCAACCTTTTCCGCCTGCGCGTTTAATTCTTCCTGCGTCTTCTTGCTGGTCTTTGCCTTAAACGCATCGGTTAAGTCGGCATCGATTCTTGCAAAATGGATCCCCTCATTCTTTGCCTCCAGCTGAGAGATAAAGGGCTGGTCGATCCGGTCGGTCAGCATAACGGCGTCCATTTTGGCAGCCTTGAACATGTTGATATACTGGCTCTGCTGTTTTTCATCTGTTACATAGTAGATGGTCTTGTCTTTCTTCTCTTCCTCAGCGGAATCTTCGTTCTTGTCCTCTACGACTTCTGCTTCTACCTTTTCGCCGTTCTCATCCACAGCACCCTCCTGGGTCTCATCCGGGTCAGTCTTATTGACTTCCAGGCACTCGGGCAGGGTCATATATTTGCCGTCCAGGTTCTTGAAGAGGATGTAATCCGTCATCTTCTCGCAGAATTTTTCGTCCTTTAAGCAGCCGAATTTGATGAACGGAGCGATATCATCCCAGTATTTCTCGTATTCATCCTTCTGGGTCTTGCACATGCCGGACAGCTTATCCGCAACCTTTTTGGTAATATAATCGGAAATTTTCTTTACAAAGCCATCGTTCTGCAGCGCGCTTCTGGACACGTTCAGCGGCAGATCAGGACAATCAATGACGCCCTTTAACAGCAGCAAAAATTCCGGGATTACTTCTTTAATATTATCGGCAATAAATACCTGATTATTGTACAGCTTGATGACGCCCTCGATGGATTCGTATTCCATGTTGATCTTCGGGAAGTAAAGGATACCCTTTAAGTTGAACGGATAATCCATGTTCAGATGAATCCAGAACAGAGGCTCCTTGTAATCCATAAATACCTTGCGGTAGAAATCAATGTACTCTTCCTTTGTGCATTCACTGGGGTTCTTCGTCCAGAGCGGGTGAGTATCGTTGATCAGTTCCGGACGCTTTGTAATTTTGAGCTTATCCGGATCTTCTTCCTTTTCTTTCTTCACTTCTTCGATCACATGATCGCTGTCGAGCTTCTCACTCGCAAGAATCGTCTGTGTCTCAGGTGTATTGGCTCTGGAAACGTAAATTTCCACAGGCATGAAGGAACAATATTTCTTGATTACTTCGGTTGCTTTGTACTCGTTGCAGAACTGCAGGCAGTCCTCGTTTAAAAACAGGGTAATGCAGGTACCGACTTCTGTGCGGGTACCGTCCTGCATATCGTATTCTGTGCCGCCATCGCATTCCCAGTGAACCGGCTTTGCATCCTTCTGCCAGGAAAGGGTATCGATATGTACTTCATCCGCTACCATAAATGCGGAATAGAAGCCCAGACCGAAATGACCGATGATCTGGTCGTCGTTTGTCTTATCTTTATATTTTGCAATAAAATCTGTCGCACCGGAAAATGCGATCTGGTTGATGTATTCTTCCACCTCATCCGCAGTCATGCCGACACCGTTATCAATAAACCGGATGGTCTTTGCATCCGGGTCAACGATAACATCCACTCTGGGCTTGTAGCCCTCCGGAAGCTCGTACTCTCCCATCATATCCAGCTTCTTTAACTTCGTAATGGCGTCGCAGCCGTTGGAAATCAGCTCTCTGTAAAAAATGTCATGATCCGAATATAACCACTTTTTGATAATCGGAAAAATATTGTCGCTGTTAATTGATAATGCTCCGTGCTTTTCAGCCATGAAATATCACGATCCTTTCTTTCTCAGTTCGTTTTCAGATGCCCGGAGAAGCTTTCCTCCAAGCTTTACCCATAGTGTAGTCCTGTCGTTTCAAAAAGTCAATAAAAAATTAGCACTCATTTTGACTGAGTGCTAATAATTCTTTGGAAGCCCGCATGGTTGCCGCGTTTCCCGCAATTCTAAATTTTTCATAAACAGGGGTACAGCGCACTGCCGGGCAGTTTTCATAAGCTGAAACGCAGCGTCCGACAGGGCAGTTTTCATAAGCCGGATGCGCGACGTCCTGCCGGAATGCCTGGCTATTCCTGCTCACTCCTGATGCTGGAAATACATCTGGTATACTTCAAAAAAGCTGGAAGTTTTGACATCGTCCTGATGAATCATCGTGACGGAATTCCAGAGTTCCTCGTTGAGCTGACGTACCAATGTCTGCTCAAACGCCGTATATTCCGTATCGAATGCCTCGCTCTGGCGCTGTTTTACTATTTTTTCCTTATTCGCTTTGGTCTGTGCCTCATCGAACGTGCTGATACATTTTAAAATATAGTAACTTCCGTCTGATTCCACCACGTCGCTGATTTCGTCCTTGCCGAGATTAAACGCCGCCTTTTCCAGTGCTTCCGGAACCTCGCCTTTTCCAAACGACTGCGTCACCGTTTGGTCCTCGCTCTCCGCCTGCGCAAGCGTCTCAAAATCCACGCCCTCTTCCTTTGCCTTGCCAAGCACTTGGGAAGCTTTGGCAGAATCGCTGACCCTGATCATATCTACCGTGATGGTACGCGCTTCATCGTCACTGACCTCCGGGTTGACATTTTCTACAATCGTCTGATAAACCTTTTCTGCAAGCGCATACTCTTCATACATCTTCGTAATCAGATCCTGCGTCACGTTGAGCGCCGTCACCTCCGCGCTGTTCAAGGAAGTAAAATATTCCCTGCCCGCCGCTGCCGCACGCTCCTTTTCCTTATCATCCAGCGTCACTTCTTTTTTCTGGGCGAGCAGATTCATCACCTTGATTCTCGCCAGCTGTGTCAACACCTGTTCCCGTTCCTCCTGCTCCAACGAAAGCTGTCCGTCGGAAGCGTTCCAGATCTGGCTTCCATAGACGGATTCATACTGATTCTGCATGTTCGTCAGATATACCATCACCTCCGGCAGCACACAAGACGCACTCGAAATCCGGAATACCTCGTTCTTTTTCAGACCCGCCGTCAGAACGACCTTCGTATTTTTCCCGCAGCCTGCCAGCGCAGAAATCATCATAACAGCCGCGCCCAGAAGCGCTGCAGCTTTACAAAATTTTGTTTTTTTATTTATCATCAATTTCTCAACTTTCTATTTTTATAGGAGTGCGCATCCTCGCAGCGCGTTTCTTATCGTATGGAAACGAAGTTTTCTGTACGATAATAAAGACCACAGCAAAAGCCGTGGTCTTTATTATAACGATCTTCCATCGAGAAGTCAACGTAGGGCAGCGCACTCTGAAAAGTTTAAAAAATTTTTCAAACTTTCCTCTCGATAAAAACTCCCATATGCGGGAGCAGGATTTTGCTGTCCAAATCCTGGTACAGCTCGGGATTCTGGAAATAGCGTGTTCCGGGTTCATCGATTCTGCACGGATAGGAGCTGTGGTTGACGATGACCGTACCGTTTTCAAATTCTGCGCGCTCAACGCCCTTTTTCCGGGTCAGTGTCGTGCCGAATTTTTCTTCCAGAAGCATCCCTACCGGATCTTTTTTCAGCATGGTCAAAGGGTACAGCTCGTTATTGCGCTGCGTCAGCGGAACGTGCGGTGCGATTCTGCCGGTGTATTCAAAGCCGTAGAAAAATCCGATTTCGCAAACGGTTCCCTTCCCAAATGTGCGCTTGACAATTGCAGGGTTTTCGTCCGTTTCCCAGACTGCGAGCACGCCGGCGTTTTCCTCCTCGAAGCTGCCAAACTGCGTTCCGGTCAGCATTCCCTTTTCGCCGCTGCACTCAAACGCATCCTTTTCATGGGAAAGACAGCGGCTGCCAACGCTCGCCTGTGCAAGCAAATCCATCGGTCCGTGCAGCAGCATTCCGCCATTTTTTACCCATGCTGCAATGCCCTGCTCCAGTTCAGAATCCGGGTCAAGCGCATAGCAGTCGTTTGCCGCAAGCACGAGCACCTCGTACTGATCTGCTGTCTGATCCTTGAAAATGCTGCCATCTACAACGTCAACGTCGATCTGCCAGTCCTCCAGAGCCTTATACCAGCCCAGAAGATCCAGCCGCCTGTCATGATTGTGCTCCGTGTCAAACGTCTCTGCAAGCGCCATCGCAGACGGGAACAGCACTGCTGCCTTTGCAGCTTTTCTCCCTCCGAGCCTCGGGACAACCTCTTTCCACCAGCGGTTGCCTTCTTCCAAAGACCTGCAGAATGCTTCCGGCATCCGGTGTAACACGCCGCCGTCGTCTAACCCGCACATGCCGTAAGACGCATATCCGGAAGCGCCGGACGCCGCCATCGAGGCGACCGCCTCACACGGAGAAATCCACGCATACAAGTCATTATAGACAAATCTTCCCCAGTAAATGCCGCCGACAAAGGATCTGCCGCGATTCATATTCCGCATCATGCTGTGTTGACATGCTGTCACATAGCAGTCCGGGTCGCCGTTTGGAAGCACCGGCACAGAAATAAAATGCGCCGCATCCACATACGGGGCAATCCGGTAAAAATCAGCGCCTCGCACCGCCGTATCCCACAGATCAGAAAGCCCTGCACCGGTTAAAAAGCTTCCATCCACGTTCAGAAAATATCCCCACTGGCTCAAATCCGGGCACAGATACAGCTGCGGATCAAGTGCATGGAGCTTTTTCTGCATCGCTTCAAAATAAAGCACCAGCTCGTCGCTTTTCCAGCGCTGGTTATCCATCCATACGCGGCATTTTTCGTCCCGGTCTTTCAGCTCTTTTTCCGAAAAACCATTTTCCCCAGGATAACGCAGTTCAAACCAGTATTGCTCGGGTTCGATCGTTTCAAAGCTGTTTGCTTCCGTTTTATAGAAACGGTTAAAGGTTTCAATGTCTCCGTTGTAACGTTTTTCAAGCCAGCTGCGATAGCGATTTTTCCCATCCTCATCGAAGCTCGGTGCAACGACCGGGTCCCACATGCTGCACAGCGGTTTCTTTTCTTTCCCGTCCACTTCGATCCGGGTCATATTTTCGCCGTACATCTCTAAAAGCTGCGAAACATGCTCCGTCATCGTCTCCTGCGCTTTCTCTGACCAATAACGATACCAGCGACCGTCATTGCCTTTTGCCGTCACAACAGATTCCCCGAACACCGGCGGGCTAAAGCGAATATTCGGATACAGGTTATCTGCATTCAGATAAATCGCCAGAAATGTATGGCTCAGTCCCTGCTTTTTGATCTGCTCCATCATAAACTCCTGCATGCCGACATACTGGCTCGCAGGCTTTCCCTCATAGCGTTCCCGAAAATCCTCCCAGTCCTTGGAATCGAGCAAAACACTGTTGAAGCCGAGCTTTTTTAACAGCTCCATCCCCTCTGCGACAAACGCCTGATCGTCATACGCCGGTCGGTAAAAATTGCCGAACCAGACGTTTAAGTACGGCGCTCCGCTCTTTTTTTCAGAAATCATATACCCTCCTTTTCTGCCGTAAATGCAGCAGTCTTTCCTCTGATAACGCTTTTATCTGAATGCTGCCTTCTTGTCCAAATGTTTTACAGCTTCAGGTCCTCTTCTTTGATCCAGCCGATTTTTCTTAAAATCTGTCCAAACACCAGGCTCAGTACCGCCGGAAGCACGAAGCAGATCAAGAACATGCCGATCCAGTCAAACGCTGTAATCTGACTCCGACTGCCCGCTGCAATTTCTTCCAGCCAGCCAGTATAAACGCCGATCTGTCCCACCAGTCCGCAGGTTCCCATTCCGGAGGAAACTGCGGGTCCGTTCATCTGAAGCTGGAACAGACAGGTCGCAATCGGTCCGGTGATGGCTGCCGCCAGCGTCGGTGGAATCCAGATGCGCGGATTTTTTACGATATTGCCCATCTGCAGCATACTTGTGCCCAATCCCTGGGAAATTAGTCCGCTCCATTTGTTTTCTTTGAAACTCATCGCCGCAAAGCCGACCATCTGCGCACAGCAGCCCGCAACTGCCGCACCCCCGGCTAGCCCGGTTAAGTTCAGCGCCGCGCAAATCGCTGCAGAGCTGATCGGCAGCGTCAGCGCAACACCTACAATAACCGATACCAAAATACCCATAAAGAACGGCTGCAGCTCCGTCGCCCACATGATCAGGCTTCCGACTGCGCTCGCAGCAGCTCCGATTGTCGGCGCACACCACATCGACAGCAGCACTCCGGAAAGGATTGTCACCAGAGGCGTGACTAAAATATCAATCTTCGTTTCCTTGGAAACTGCCTTGCCGCATTCCGCCGCCACAATCGCAACGATCAAAACTGCAAGCGGTCCGCCCGCCCCGCCCAGCGAATTAGCTGCCGCCCCGACTGCAAGCAGGGAAAATAATACCAGCTGCGGTGCCTGCAGTGCATAGCCGATTGAAATTGCCATCGCCGGTCCGGCCACGCTTTTTGCAAAACCTCCGGCGTCCACAAGCACCTGACTTCCGATCTGCTCTCCCAGCGTTCCGATAATTGTACCGATCAAAAGCGATGCAAACAATCCCTGCGCCATCGCGCCCAACGCGTCGATTCCATAACGTTTTGCCGAAAAAATAATGTTTTTCCGTTTCAGGAAACGCTGCAGCGCATTTCCGGTTTCTGTCTGTTGTACTTTCTCATTCATCTCCCATCCCTCATGTTTCCGGATTTTTCATCCAATTTCTGCCGGCACTCTTTCCCGGAAGGGTGCCACAGTAGTATCTTTTTCATCTTACCACATCTGTAGTTTTTCTAACAGCATAAAAGACATTCTTCTTCTGTAAAAAATGAGCTGTTTTCCCTATTTTCATCCATTTTATTTTCTGCTATGATACAGAAGGTTTTTTATTTTACAGTTACAGTTCACTCGTACCCTTCTGAGTTCAGATTCCGTGCTTGCACGAAAATCT
>ERZ773218.3553-NODE-3553-length-9884-cov-2.872622_pt1 | contig 9884 bp, 8 predicted proteins | sample MGYA00580527_ERZ773218 | MGnify/ENA primary metagenome ERZ773218 (study PRJEB29015, sample SAMEA2737763) | human gut metagenome | biome: human gut; feature: human-associated habitat; material: faeces | place: China | collected 2012 ...
CATATAATTTCCACAAAAACTAATTGTCTGTAAACAGACATTAGTTTTCTTTGGAAATTGCATTCGTTATTTTATTAAAGTATTCAGAAATATTCCTCTCATACCCATTGTCTGACGGCACATAAAACTTTCGTCCCACAAGTTCATCCGGAAGATACTGCTGTCTTACATAATGATTTGGATAATCATGTGCATACTTATATCCCGTGCCATGACCGAGTTTCCCGGCACTTTTGTAATGTGCATCTTTTAAATGATTTGGTACTCCGCTTATCTTCTCATTCTGAACTGACTGCATTGCATCGTCTATCGCCATTATTGCCGAATTACTCTTTGGTGCTGATGCCACATATGCAGCCGCCTGTGCAAGCACTATCCGTCCCTCCGGCATACCAAGTCTTTCCACTGCCTGTGCCGCACTTACCGCTACTACAAGTGCCTGTGGGTCTGCATTTGATACATCCTCGGCTGCACATATCATTATTCTCCTTGCGATAAATTTTACATCTTCACCCGCATAGAGCATCCTTGCAAGGTAATAGACCGCCGCATCCGGATCTGAACCACGCATACTCTTTATAAATGCAGATATTGTGTCATAATGATTGTCACCTGTCTTATCATATCTTACAGGTCTTTTCTGGATACACTCCCCCGCTGCTTCAAGTGTTATATGAATAATACCGTCAGCTCCTCTGTCGGTCGTGAGTATTCCAAGTTCAATGGCATTTAAAGCTGCCCTTGCATCTCCATTTGCCATGTCTGCAAGAAATTCAAGTGCCTCATCGTCTATCTTAGCATTGTACGAACCCATTCCCCTCTCTTTATCATTTACGGCACGAAGTATCAGTTCTTTTATGTCCTCTGTATCAAGTGCTTTTAATTCAAATATCCTTGACCTTGATATAAGCGCACCATTTACCTCAAAATATGGGTTTTCAGTTGTCGCACCAATAAGAATGACTGTTCCGTCCTCGACAAACGGCAGCAGATAATCCTGCTGTCCTTTATTAAATCTATGAATCTCGTCTACAAAAAGGATAGTTTTTTTGCCATACATTCCTGCGTTGTTTTTGGCTTTCTCTATGACTTCCTCCATATCCTTTTTTCCTGCACTTGTCGCATTTATCTGTAAAAACTCTGCACTTGTCGTGTTTGCTATAACCTTAGCAAGTGTTGTCTTTCCTGTTCCCGGAGGTCCGTAAAATATTATAGAACCCAGTTTGTCAGCTTTTATTGCACGATATAAAAGTTTGCCTTTTCCGACAATATGCTGCTGCCCCACCACTTCATCAAGTGTTCTCGGTCTGAGTCTTGATGCAAGCGGAGATTCATCTTCTTTGCTCTGTTCACGCATATAATCAAATAAATCCATGATGTACTACCTTTCTAAAAGATTACCGGACTGCCATCAAGCATTGCAAAATATATTTCCTCTCTGTCATCTATCCCAGCCTTGCCCGCCGTCGCTTCTACTATCTTTTTCTTTAATTCCTCACATTTATCAAGCGGTACTATAAATGTCATTACAACTTTATCAGTGTACTGTGTATCTGTTATCGTTATGTCCATATTTGCTGCAATATACTGTAATTTGCCTACACCGTTGTAATCAGTGTCTATCACAAATTTCTTTCCGGCTTCTTTGTTAATTATACTGCTATTTGCTATTCCCTCTTTTGCCGCACCGGAGTATGCTCTTACAAGTCCTCCCGTGCCAAGAAGTGTTCCACCGAAATATCTTGTCACAACAACAAGGATATTTATGATGCCCGCCCCCTCGATAACTTCAAGTATAGGCTTTCCCGCCGTTCCCTGCGGTTCTTTGTCATCACTGCATCTTTTTGTCTGCCCGTTTTCTCCTATAATATAAGCAAAACAGTTGTGTCTTGCATCCCAGTATTTTTTTCTTGTCTGCTCAATAATCTCAAGAGCCTCATCTTCGCTCTCTACCTTAAACACATTTGCTATAAATCTTGATTTTTTTTCAACTATCTCCCCTGTTCCGCCTTTATAAACTATCTTGTATTCTGACATTTACTCCTCCGTACATTCTGAAACTGTGCAAACATTGATACTGCTGCACTGACTATAACTAAAACATAGAAGCTTGAACCCCTGCTGAGAAGCATTGCTGATACTGCGATGCTGTGTCCCATGACCGGTGCAAACAGTGCTACGAAAAATCCCTCGTTTGCTCCGACACCTCCCGGAAACGGAAGGATGTCTATACATACCGACACGAAACTTTGAAGCATTATTATCTCCAATGCCGAAAATCCACTACCGCCAAGTGCCCTATAGACAAACCATGTTACTGCAAAGTACGAAATCCTCTGAACACAGGTCGTTAAGAATACGATTATTGCAACCTTTACATGGGTACGCATATAGACTGCACCCTCTTTGTATGAATCAAGCAGAGCGTCAAGTTTCTTTTCTGCCTTTTCTTTATGTCTTACTATCTTTAATTTATGTAAAAGCCATGTTCCCATATAAGCAAGCTTTTTTGCACCCGTTTCTGAAAAAACTATGATGGTATATAAAACTATCGAAACAACATTTACCGCCATCCCAATAATAAACAGCCACATATATCCGCCGATATATTTTACGGCAAAATCAAAATGGAACAAAAATACATACAACTCAAATACGACGAGTACGACTTTGTATATTATCGTCCAGAAAAGAAGTGTCACTGAAGATGCTCCCGCATTTATCCCCTCCTCGTGCATATAATATACCTGCATGGGCTGCCCACCGGATGCCGATGGTGTTATCGCATTAAAGAAAAATCCTATAAACGAATATTTTACACATTTTAGTCCCTGTTTCTTGAAATCGAGCGAGTGCAATATTATCTGCATGGAAACTCCCTCCATGATAACATAAACAAGTGCCGCAAACATCGAGAGAACCATATCAAATTTCTTAGCACCTCTCATCGCATTTAATATGTCATTTAAGTCCTGGTCTTTTAAAAGCACATAAAACACTGCCGCTAAAAGAACCGCCATAAATATTACATTTAAATAGTATTTTTTATTTTTGCCCATTCTTCCTCCCATCCTGTCATTTCAGTAATACACCGGTAAAATCATCATCACCTTTAATTATTCGCAATCCACTCTGCTCCCTGCCATAACTCTATCAGCTTCTATTTTTGCAAAATCAACACCGTATGCATCCGCTTAACAAACATATGCATTTATTTCAAAACAAATCGTTTCGGTGCCATAAGATATGCAAGTACATAGCCTGCGACAAGCCCTACAACAGTTATCACCATTATTATTGCAGCAAAATACTGTGGAAGCGTATCTATCTGCAGGCATGAATATGATGCCACATATATAACACCCTTACATACTGAATATCCGACTCCCGTCTCTTTTCCGCCCTCTGTGTACGGCTGGAAAATATAATACATACAAAGATATACCACTGAATAAAAGATACTCAGCAATACTATGCAGGCTATTATCGACAGAAGCTTTACCCACTGGTCTGCCTTTCCGATGATTATCGTATCTATCACAAAACCGACACATAATACAACTACCATAGGAAGTTCACTTTTTAACATAAATCTCAGTCTTATCCTGAAATTTTTAAGTATGGCATCAGGTCTTCTGTAATAACCGTATTTCATAAGACTATGATCGCAATTATAAAATAACGCTCTCGTTATGCTTCTTCCTGATGTAATGCAATACATAAGAAATACAAAGATAGTCATAACCCTGTCCATTGCATTCCACATATCATTTGCAAATGAATTAAACTCCTTTGCCGTTGAGCCTGCCTTAAATACGATAAGCCCCACTATGCTCGCAGCCATTATGATAAATGAAATAATCGTTTTTAATTTTCTCGGTCTTGAAAAAATCTTTTTGTGCCGCTCAAAAAATATCGCATTGAGATATTCATATCCCTCTTTTTCTTCAAAAATCTTCTGTCCTGTTTCTTTTTTGCTAAGGTCATCCGCCTCAACATTCTGATTTACCTTTACAAGCGCATCTACGGCAGCCTTCTGCTCCATAACCGTATTAAAACCGGCAAGTCTTTTGGCAACAAGCGGATAATTTTGATAATTTACAATATATCTTATTGATAGTACCGCCAGTACAACTGACAATATAAGAAACACCGGATTTGTCGCTACAATGCGTATATCAGGGTAAACTATCCCGTCAATGTCAAGTACATATTTGAGAAATATCAACAGATAAAAAGTTCCATATGCCACAAAAAACATAACTACCGTATAAATATTATAAAATATGCCCGGCAGCTTTTTATCAGTAAACGGCATACCAAATCTGTCGTTTAAGAAAATTCTTACCGCCTCTCCTATAAACCTGAACGCTGCAAATCCAAGCATATAAAGAAACACCGTCATTAAACTTTCATCAAATATGATATGCTGTGCCACGCTCATAAATACCGTGTAATATATTATCTGTGTAATCTGCGATTTAAATATTTTTAATAAAAAATACTTTTTTGCATCAATCCTCAGCAGACCGACAAGCAGATAATCTTTTTCATCACAGGCACATATATTACTGTTTACAAATGAACCCAGCAAAAAATTCATAAAGAAAAATATCCAGAACAACATGATACTTTGTCCCGTGAAAGCATTTTTCCCATCGTCCAAAAAAATATAAACAACAGCAGCTCCTAAACATATGGCGGCTAAAAAATATAAAAGTTTATTTATCATATCTCCAAGCACTGATCGTATTGCCGCCAACACCGCAAGCACTCTTTTTAAAGATACTCTCGCATAAAGTTCCTCAGGTATGCATTTTCCGATAACCGGTATTCTCCTAACCGTATATATAAATTTGTTTATTCTCTCGGCAAACGCAATCTGCATCTGCTGATACATCAATTCAAACATTCTTCTTCCTCCTGACTACGAAATTTCTGAGCAATTTGCTATAAAGATTCAGGTGTCAAATCTATTTGTCATCTCTCATAAGCAAATATTCGTGAAAAAAATAAACTCTCGAACTTATTTCTCACATTTATCAATCAAAATCATATGGATCGTAGTCGTCAGTCCTGCTGTCTGATTGTGTATGATTTTCGGTATTGCCATCGGTCATTAAATTATCTTTCTCATTTCTATTTTTATCATCCGAAAGATTTTGTTCATACAAACCTGCATCTGCACTCCACATATCAATATTTTCTGTATCTTCATCACTTTCGGCACTAAGCATCTGTATAAGCTTTTCTTCAAAGTCTGCACTGTGATAAACCTCATCTGCCACTCCTGCAAGCTTTCCTCCGTGAAGAAGCACTATCTCATCACAAAGATCTTTTGCAAGCTGAAGTATATGTGTAGAAAAAATGATTATATGATCCTTTTTCATATTCATAAGCATTTCTTTCATCTCATGTGCGGCGACAACATCAAGTGATGTGAGCGGCTCATCGAGAAGCATAACCTCAGGACTTGCAATAACTGTCGCAAGCATCTGCATCTTGTTTTTCATTCCATGCGAATAGCCTTTTATAAGTTTGTCAAGGTCACTTCTGTCAAAGCACACCATATCTGCATATTCCTCTGGTATTTTAATATTTTTTATTTTCTTTTTGTTTATATCAGTAAAAAATCTGATAAACTCATAACCTGTAAGAAACTCTGGAAGTATCGGTGTTGAATAGACATAACCTATCTTTTCATAATTCATGCTCTCACTGTTTTCTTCATCTGTCATATAAATCTTTCCGCTGTCAAAATCCATCTCACCGCTTATACAGTTAAAAAGCGTTGTCTTTCCTGCACCGTTTCTTCCCAGCAGCCCATATATTTTTCCTTTCTCGAACGAGTAGTCTGCACCTTTTATAACTCTTTTTTCTTCAAAACTCTTTATCAGATTTTCTACTTTTAATTCCATTACCTTTTCCCTTTCCCCTTTCCCTATTTTCTTATCTGTCCATCTCCGTTTATGAGGTATTTCATCGTTGTAAGTTCCCTAAGTCCCATAGGTCCTCTTGCATGAAGCCTCTGTGTTGATATTCCTATCTCAGCTCCAAATCCAAATTCACCGCCATCGGTAAATCTCGTTGAACAGTTTACATATACGCACGCACTGTCTATCTCCCTCTGGAATTTCTCAGCATTTTTAAGGTCATTTGTAATGATACACTCAGAATGTCCCGTAGAATATTCTGATATATGCTCTATCGCCTCGTCTATATCATCAACAACTTTTACAGCCATGATATAATCATCAAACTCCGTGGCATAATCTTCCTCTGTAGCAGGCTTTATGCCTTCTCCGAGTATCTCAACGGTTCTCTCACATCCTCTTACATCAACATTAAACTTTTTAAACTCCTCCATAAGTTTTGGAAGAAACTCCTTTGCAACCGACTTATGCACAAGACAAGTCTCAAGTGCATTGCACACGCTCGGACGCTGTGTCTTTCCATTGTTTGTGACTGATACCGCCATGTCAATATCAGCACTCTCATCTATATAAATATGGCAGTTACCGCTTCCCGTTTCAATAACCGGCACCGTGGCATTTTCAACCACCGCTTTTATAAGTCCTTTTCCTCCTCTTGGAATAAGCACATCTATGTAACCGTTCGCTCTCATCATCTGATTTGAACTCTCTCTCGATGTGTCTTCGACAAGCTGGATTATATCTTTCGGCAGACCACATTCCTCTACTGACTCCCTCATTATGTCCATAAGAATTTTATTTGAGTTTATCGCTTCTTTTCCACCTCTAAGTATCGTTGCATTTCCGCTTTTTATACAAAGCGTTGCCGCATCGACCGTGACATTTGGTCTTGACTCAAAGATAATACCGATAACTCCCATCGGAACTCTTGTCTTTGTGATACGCATACCGTTCGGTCTGGTGTAACCCTCGATAACCTCGCCGACCGGGTCATTTAACCCGGTCAGATATATGCACGCATCAGCGATGTCACTTATCCTTTCAGGTGTAAGCCTGAGTCTGTCGACCATTGCATCAGTTATACCATTTTCCTTTGCCTTAGCCGTATCTTTTTCATTTTCTTTAAGTATCACATCAATATTTTTTCTGAGATTTTCTGCTATCTTTTCAAGAATTTCATTTTTCTTAGCCGTTCCTGCCGTCGCTATACTCTTTTTTGACGCCTTAGCTGCTTTACCAAGCTGTTCGATATAATTCATCCGTCTTTCCCCCTCATAATATAAACGATTTCAGGTGATTGCAAAAACAATGTGTTGTGCTGAGTGCACAATCTAATCATATCTTTACGACAGTTCCGCATACACCTATATAACGATTCGTTTCAATAAAAATCTTCAATATTTTAATAATTATATAAATTTTTTCAGTCAATAACTTTTGAGCACGCAACTGCTATAGAACCAGGTCCTATATGACACGCAATGCTTAGTGACAACGGATAAAGGTCAACCTCAGTCACTCCGAATTTTTCGATTATCTGCTGTTTTAAATCCTCTGCCGCCTCAGGATTTTTGGTATGTGCTATCTCCATGTGTATGTTTTCCATATGGTCAGTACCGCCAAATCTCTTGTTTATGTCATCTTCTATTGCTGCGAGCATCTTCTTGACACCCTGCTTTTTTGTCTTGGCTATCGCATATGCGTCAAGTTTTTCTCCCTGAATCGTAAGAACAGGTTTTAACCTTAGTGCAGAGCCAAATGCTGCTGCCGCCGGTGTTATCCTGCCGCCCTTTTTGAGATATTTAAGCGTATCGAGCATTATATATATACTCGATTCAAACTTAACTTTCTCAAGCTTTTCTTTTATCTGAACTGCCGTAAGTCCTCTTTTTGCAAGTTCCATAGCATCAAGCACTGACTGACGCTGTGTGACAGATATTCTCTGGTTATCAACAACCTGAACTTTTCCATCATAATCATCTGCCAGCATCAATGCCGTATGGCATGAACTTGAAAGACCGCTCGACATAGGTATATAAACCACCTCGTCAGCCTCCTCAAGTGCCTCATCCCATATCTTCATGACGCTCTCCGGTGACGGCTGGGATGTCGATATGTCAACATCATTTTCAAGTTTTTCAAAAAATTCTTCCTGCGAAAGACTTATCTCCTCAAAATAAGTCTTTCCATCAATAAGAAAAGGCATAGGCAGAACTTTAATCCCAAGTTCTTTTGCATCTTCAAAATTTATACCACTGTTACTATCCGTAATAACCGCAATCCTGCTCATATTAATCTCCATTCTTGTGCTGTTTTTTGTGCAAACTGCTTTTAAGCCGACCGGTTTACACTGAAACTCATTAGATTATACCCTAAAAGTCGCTTTTTTACAAGAAAATAGCCGAATATTATACTTGTAGCTGTGGCAGTCATGTAGTATCATATGATGCAAGATAGTATTAAATAAAATTTTTTATAAATAATGGAGTAATATCATATGCATAGATTTTTAAGAGCTGTCGGTTTCAGCAACATCACAACAAAACAGGATATGGATAAACTTCTTGGTATCACTATGGATAAACCGTCCGTCAGCAAACAGATTTTGTCTAAGGATGGCAGAAAGATTACGGAACTGAGCCGTGAATTTGCACATAATACAGGACTTACGGTGCGTGGTGAATACGACAAGCTCGGCTTTTTTCATGTTGACCATTATTTTCCATATTGCTACAGTTCACTTATCACTATGAGAACTGAAGTCACAATAAACCGGCGTGTCGATACAAGTGCTTTTACAGGTATGTGTGATGATATACGCATGGCTGTTTCTGTTATTTTTTATCTGCAAAATTCCGTAGATTACATTAAACTTAATTTTACTGATAATACTCCGCACAGGGCAAATCTTGCACTCTCAGGTCTTTCACTTGCTGGACGCATCTTACTTGGCATAGAGAAAACTGATGACAGCATCGAAAGATTAAGACATGAAACACGCATGAAAAGACAGCTTATCATTCAGGCAAAAAACGGAGACCAGGATGCCATCGACAATCTAACTCTCGATGAGATAGACCTCTCCGGCCAACTCATGAAAAGAATTATGACAGAAGATTTGTACTCTATAGTCGATTCCACATTTATTCCATATGGCTCGGAATCAGACAACTATATGATAATAGGTACCATACTTAACTGGTCACTTACGACCAATCCTTACACAAATGAAGATGTTTTCCAGCTTCTTATAAACTGTAATGATGTTGTTATGAACATCTCCATAAACAGAAAAGACCTTGAAGGAGAACCTATGATAGGCCGTCGCTTCAAGGGCGTTATCTGGATGCAGGGACACGCTGACTTTATTTCAACCAGCCTGGTATAAGATACGGTGTATCTTTTGTCTGTGCCTTATAAGTTGATTCGTCTTTATTGAGATACACTTTATCATTAGTCGAAGCAGATGCACCTGTTTCTGCCATATGACCGGTTGAATTTGAAAAAGTATATTTCACATGACAGTCACAACTCTCCTTTGGCTGTGTTCCTCTTGCAAAATATTCGGTTTTTATATCATTTCCATCAAGTGCTCTGTCACAAAGACCGTAAACCGCAAGCTTGCCGCACTTCTTACATATTTTTCTAGTTATTATGTCTTCCGGTTTCTTAAAGTTTTTATTCTTCAATTTTTTGACTTTATGAACTTTCTCCATAATATCACGCCACATTATCTTGCTTGCACTTCCTGACATCTGCGTAAACATCGAATCATAGCCAAGCCATATTCCTGCCGTATAATACGGTGTATATCCCTCAAACCAGAAGTCCGTATTGTCAGATGTTGTTCCTGTTTTTCCTGCCTGTGGCATCTTGATTTTCTTAAATGCAGCTTTCTTTCCTGTTCCTCTTTTTATCACATCTTTCATTGCATCAGTAAGAAGCCATGCC
>ERZ773218.3575-NODE-3575-length-9822-cov-3.422545_pt1 | contig 9822 bp, 9 predicted proteins | sample MGYA00580527_ERZ773218 | MGnify/ENA primary metagenome ERZ773218 (study PRJEB29015, sample SAMEA2737763) | human gut metagenome | biome: human gut; feature: human-associated habitat; material: faeces | place: China | collected 2012 ...
CATGGACCTGTCCCAGTCCTACGGTGTACCCGGCAAGCCCACGGACCCGGAGGTGAAGGCGGCCATCGACACCATCACCGCCAAGACGCTGGCAGCCGGCAAGGCAGTGGGCACCACGGCGGCTTCCGCCGAGGCGGCCAAGGCGTTGATCGCCAAGGGCGTGCAGTACATCCTGCTCTCCTCTGACGAAGGGATCATCGTCAAGTGGGGCAAGGAGACCATCAGCCGGATCCGCGGCTGAGAAGGAGCGTACATAAACATGGAAAAGGTATTTCTGACCGAGCATATCCACCCGGATGCGGTGGCGTATCTCCGGGAGAATTTCGAGGTCGTGCAGGGCACTTCCACGGAGAGCGGCGAGATCATCCGGCAGGCGCAGGGCTGCTCCGCGATCCTGATCCGCTCGGCGAAGATCACGGCGGAGATCATGGACGCCATCCCGACGTTGAAGGTAGTCGCCAAGCACGGCATGGGCGTGGACAATATCGATGTGGCCCACGCCACGGAAAAGGGAATTCTAGTCGTGAATGCTCCGTATTCCAACATGAACGCCGTGGCAGAACACATTGTAACGTTGCTGCTGGCGCTGAGCAAGCGGATCGTCCGCATGGACAAGCTGACCCGGAACGGCGGCTTTGCCCAGCGCAATACTTACAAGACCATGGAACTGAAGAACGCTACGGTGGGCATTGTCGGTATGGGGAAGATCTCCCGACTGGTGGTAAAGAAGCTCTCTGCCTTCGACATGCATATCATTGCCAGCGATCCGTTTGTCAAGCAGGAGAATGTAGGCGATCTGCCGGTGCGGATGACTTCTGCGGAGGAAGTTTACAGCACCTCGGATTTCGTAGTGGTGCACACCTCCCTGTTCCCCTCCACCTTCCATCTGGTGGGCGCAGAGCAGTTCGGGATGATGAAGCCTACGGCTTATATCATCAACGCGGCCCGTGGGCCCATCATTGACGAGGCGGCCATGATTGAGGCACTGAAAGACGGAGAGATCGCCGGCGCCGGACTGGATGTGTTTGAGCAGGAGCCTCCTGCAGAGGATAATCCTCTCTTCGATATGGACAATGTGATTGTTTCCCCCCATAACGCCGCGCTGTGCGACGGTGCCCTGCGGGCTATGGCCATGGACAGTGCACAGGGGATTACGGAGTATTTAACAGGACAGGCGGTCAGCTACCCCGTAAACCGCGAAGTCCTGGAAAAGTAAGAATAAAGGAACAGAGAATCAAAGGAGAGAAAAGAAGATGTCTTACACACAGGTATACCGTTTCCAGAACCTGCCCGGCTATGAGAGCGTTATTTCCAAGGGCAATTCCGATATGACTTACATGGGCTTTGCCCGGATTCTCCTGAAGGCCGGCGAAAGTCTGGAGTACACCGTCACCGGTGAGGAGCAGGCGATCGTGCTCCAGCAGGGTGACTTTCAGGTGTGGGCTGAGTACGAGGGGAAGATGGTGATTGACGGCCGGGAAGGCCAGCGGGGCAACGTCTATGACGATATGCCCACCGCCGTGTATCTGCCTCCCAAGGCCAAGGTGAAGTTCACCAGCAAGAACGGCTACGAGGCCCGTGTTTACACTGCGTACTGCGAAGAGGGAAATGCTCCTTATTTCTGCCCCCCGGAAGAGATCGAAGAGGGCGAGCCGGGTGAGTACATTTACAAGCGGAAATACCGCTTTATCTTTGGCCAGCCCGGTAAGCATAACGACCATATCACCAAGTACCTGATCGTAGGTGAAACGGTATCTGTCCCCGGCGGCTGGATCGGATTCCCTGCTCACCGCCACGATTACGAGCGGCCCGGCAAGGAAGTGGTGCTGGACGAGATCTTCTCCTTCCAGATGACTTCTGAGGGCACCGGCAAGGGCGGCGTTCTGCAGCACGGTTACGACCTGACGGACGACAACAAGAAGCTGTGGGATGAGGTGAATGTGATCGAGGAAAACAACACCGCAGTGGCACTGCCCAGCGGCTATCACACCACCGTGGCACTGCCCGGCACCGTGGCGTATCTGCTGTGGGGTCTGGCAGGCGATGAGAAGAAGTACAAAGTACAGTTCGACGAGCGGTATTCCTGGCTGGAGGGTTGCCTGTACTAATCACAAAAAGTAAGGACACCAAGATATGAAGCTGTTAGAAGAGATACAAGCCATGCGAACAGAACCCGGCGAGCTGATGATCTGCTGGCTGGGACAAGCGGGGGTCTGCCTGAAGGATGCCGAAGGACGGATCGTATACGTGGACCCTTACTTCACCAACTGCGGTGAAAGAATGCGGGGCTTCAAGCGGCTTTCTCCGCAGCTGATCGATCCGACAGAGGTGACGGCGGCGTATTATATCACGACGCACACCCACTTTGATCACTTCGATTTTGATGGGATTCCTCAGGTGGCGGCCAATAACCCGACGGTGAAGTTCATCGGACCGAGGAGCTGTATGGAAGAACTCCGGAAGCTGAATATCGGAGAGGATCGGTGCGTACAGCTGGACCGGGGCGAGACCTACGAGAATGAGGGAATCCGGATTCACGCGCTGTGGGCAGACCACGGGACCATGGCACCGGATGCCATTGGAATCCTTCTGGAGATGGAAGGACACCGGATATACTTCTCCGGAGACACGGCGTTCCACGAAGAGCTGTTCCGTCAGGTAGGGGAGACCTACCAGCCGGAAGTGGCCTTCATGTCCATCAACGGGCAGTTCGGCAATATGACTGGTGAAGAGGGTGCCAGAGCAGCAGAACTGTGCGGCGCGCGATACGGTGTTCCCTGCCACATCTGGACGTTCATGGAGCATCGGGGAGACCCCTACACCTTCTGCGGGGCGCTGGAAACATCCGAAGGCTGCAAGGCCCGGTGCTTCAGTCAGGGCGAAATTCAGGTGCTCAAAAGCAGCAATGAACTAATGGAAATGAAAAAGGAGATCATAGCATATGAAAGCTATCCGCTTTATGCAGCCGGAAGTCATCGAGTATTCTGATATTCCCGCGCCGCAGGTAAAAGACAATGAGGTGCTGGCGAAGATTGCCTATGCTGGTTTCTGCGCCACGGATATCGAGCTGCTGACCGGCGAAATGGTCCATATCAAAAACGGCAACACGAAGTACCCCATCATTCCGGGCCATGAGTGGAGCGGAACGATCGTGGAAGTGGGCAAGAACGTGCGGGATTTCAAGGTGGGCGACCGGATCACCTCCGACGTGAGCCTTGGATGCGGTGAGTGCGATGAGTGCCGGAAGGGCCACTACAACCTGTGCCCCAACCGGGAGGTCATCGGCTCCTACAAGAACCGTCAGGGCGTGTTCGCCGAGTATGTGGCGGTGCCCCAGCGGCATGTGTACAAAATCCCCGACGGTCTGAGCATGGAGGAGGCAGCCCTGGCAGAGCCTGCTGCCACGGCCATGTACGCCGTCAGCAAGGCGAAGATCCCCGCAGGGGCAGAGGTGCTGGTGATCGGCGACGGCCCAATCGGCCAGCTGGCAGCCCAGCTCGCCAACATTGCGGGAGCCAGCAAGGTTATCATGGCGGGTAGCTGGGATGAGAAGCTGGCCATCGCCAAGGAGTGCGGCATCCACGAGACCATCAACTACCACAAGGAGGACGTGGTGCAGCGGGCGAAGGAGTTGACGGAAGCCGGCCCTGAGATCGTGATCGAGACCTCTGGCAGCAACGCAGCGCTGAACATGGCTGTGCAGGCCCTGAAACCCACGGGCCGGATCGTGGCGGTGAGCTGGTACAATGGAGCCAATGTGGACGTGGCGATGAATACGGTCATCGTGAAGGATGCGGAGTTGGTAGGCTCTCTGGCAAGTCCCAACTCCTTCGGACCGGTGCTGCGGTATATGGCCTCCGGCAAACTGAAGGTAAAGCCCCTTATCACTCATGTCAAGCCCATGGAGGAGTTGCCAGATGTTGTGAAGATGATCCGCGGCAAGAAAGAAATGCGGATCAAGGTACTGCTGAAGCCTTGAACTCAGGTAAATCAAATCATCGGCGCGACCGATTAAAAAGAAATTTCTAAGAAAAGAAAGGAAACGAACTATGTACGAGAAGATGAAGCAGACCAGCTTTAAGCTGAATAAGAGAGACTCTGTCCATTTTGAGGACAACACCGCACCCGTGAATATCGCATATGCCAAGGAAGTGTGCGACGTGGCTATCCTGCCTTTGGGCGCCATTGAGCAGCATGGTGCCCACTGCCCCAACGGCATGGACAGCTTCAACGCCATCGGTCTGGCCGAGAAGGTGGCTGAGCGCACCGGTGCCACCGTCCTGCCCTGCCCTATGTACGGCGGCCATCCCTACATGCACATGGGCATGCCTGCTACCATCACTCTGAACTATGAGACCAATATGGCTCTGATTCACGACATCGTGGCCAGCGCCTCCAACGTCGGCTACAACAAGTTCATCCTGCTGGTTGCCCACGGCGCCGACAGCTCCATCCTGCCTGTGGTCCATAAGCTGGGCATGGAGGGCTACTTCTGTATCGCCTCCACCTGGTATGACTTCCTGCGTGACAACAAGCACATCCTGGAGGACTTCATGTGGCACGCCGATGAGGCCGAGTCCTCCATGGGCCTGTCCCTGTATCCCGAGCTGATGCATCAGGAGCTGGCCATCGATGGCGGCGGCACGCCTCTGATGGGCGCTGAGTGGAAGATGGCTCCCGGCGAGGCTTCTCACGAGTGGCAGTGCTACGGCGGCTTCGGCACCTGGGCTCTGCTGGAGAAGGACGATCTGGATCACGGTGTTATCGGCAACCCCACCAAGGCTACCAAGGAGAAGGGCGACGCTCTGGTGGAGCGCGTTGTTGAGGGTTACACCAAGATGATCAATGAGCTGATGGAGCGTCACCCCGTTGGTAAGAATCCTCTGGGCTTCCGTAATCCGCTGGGCTTCAACGGTTTTAACGGCGGCCAGTACATCCACTACGACGCCGACCATGATGAGAAGGGCCGTCCTACCTATTAACTGCAATTGTTACCGCAATGCCATGGAGGCCTATGACCGCCATGGCATTGCGTGAATACAGCTGCAGATACTCGGATCTTTTCCCCTAACTACAAGATGGATTGTAGTCATCGATGCGTTGTTGTGTGCAGTGGACGATGCTCACAACAACTGTTTCGGTATGGGTGATAAGTTAAAGAGGGGGCGCAAAACAATGTCCTTTACCCCCAAAACATATAAAATGTTATTTGACCGTTGCGGCGCTTTGACGCGGACAACGGAGTGTCCTCAATTGTCATGTTTAAGGAGGCTTTCATGAAAAGAAACTGTTTTCTATTCATTCTCGCAGCATTGATGGTTGCTATGCTGGCGGGGTGTAGCAATGAAAATGCTGACAAAAATCAAATCAACATCAAGATTGGAACAGTCGCTTCTGAGAATGCCCCTGTTTCCAAGGCTCTTTTGAAAATGAAAGAAGAACTTGAAGAGAAGTCAAACGGCCGCTTTTATGTACAAATCTACTTTGGAGGACAACTTGGTGGCGAGCAGGAGATGCTGGAACTGACTCGTGTGGGAGATATCGAAATGGTTACAAGCCAGCACTTGAATGTTTCGGGTACAATCGGAACTCTTGCGGCGTTGGAAAGCTACTTTATGTTCGATGACTACGATCACGCATTTCGTTTTATGGACAGCCCTGGTGGTCAGAAGATGCTGGATGCATACCAACGTATGGACTTGCAGGGAATGGGCTTTTTCCCCACGGGCTTCCGCCAGTTTACCAACAACAAGCGTCCCATTGAGACAGTTGAAGATTTGAAAGGTCTCAAAATTCGAGGATACAGCCCGGTGCAGATCGCTGCATGGGAAGCTCTTGGACTCAACCTGACCGCTGTAAACTGGAATGAGTTGTTCACGTCCATGCAACAGAATTTAATAGATGGACAAGAGAGCGCATTGTCTTCCATCTTCGAGCAAAAATTTTACGAAGTGCAGAATTATATCTCATTGACATCCCACCTGATATCTTCCGATATCCTTGTTTGCAATCAGACTTGGTTCGATTCATTGACTTCTGAAGATCAGAACTTGATTACTGAAGCGGTCGCAAACGCCGTTCAGTATCACCGTGAGACACTGACCTCGCAGGAAAATTCTTATATTCAGGCATTTGAGGAGTACGGCTGTCGAGTCACCACTGTTCCACAAGAGACACGAGACAATATGAAAAAGATTGTGGATGCGGTTGTGAATCCGGCAATCATCGAAATGGCTGGCGAGGAGACCTTCGACTTCGTTCAAGAATGGGTAGAAAAAACGAGAACGTAGTCTTTGCGGAAATTGTTGAATGTTGAAGAAAAAAGGGAGGCACGCAATGAAAAAGTTCCTTCGTTGGCTTGATATCAATTTTGAGCCCCTCTGTATGACGGTTATGTTTTATCTGATGAGTGGGCTGATGGTTCTGCAAGTCATTCTGAGATTTGCATTCCATACAGGATTCGCATGGGGCGAAGAAGTTTCGCGTTTTATTTTTGTGTGGCTGGTATTCTTATCTATTCCCTATGCGGTGCGGAATGCCCGACACATTAGCATTGACTTTATTCGAGAATTTTTGCCTGTCCCAATAAAAAAAGCAGTGATGATCATTGTGGATGCTGTAGCCTTAATGATGTTTGCACTGTTTCTGAAGGACTCCGTGCTGGTGGTGAAACATGCGCTTTACTACGGAGATACCGCTCAGACCTTGAACGCAAATCTAAGCGTGGTCTATAGTGCTGCGGTCATAGGATATGCTCTGATGGAAATCCGAATGCTTCAAGCTCTGATTTGGAAACTGCGGCATCTTCACAGCTCGTATGATCTCTTCCAGAACACCAATGGCCGCTATTCAGGCGCCACAAAGCTTTTCTTCATGCCGGCACACACGAGAGAGGAAGAAGAAGCATTGATGGATTCCGAGGTCGTCAAAGAGTGTGAGAGATTCATTGATAGAAAGAAAGGAGCAGTAAAATGATTGCGAAACTGTTAATTCCTTTTGTAGTCCTAATTTTTGCCTCTGTACCCATTGCTTTCTCTCAAGGCCTTGCATCCCTCTTTTTGATGAGCGTGGAAGATGTCATTTCTGGAGAGAGCTTTGTCAAAGGTATTACAGCGGGACTGAACTCCTTCACGCTTGCCGCAGTTCCATTGTTCACATTTGCGGGCGATATCATGGGAAAGGGCGGCATTTCCCGGAGACTTCTTGACTTGGGTCGGATTGTTTTTGACCGGTTTACAGGTGGCCTTGGCATGGTTGCAATCGTTGCATGTATGTTCTTTGCTGCGATTTCTGGTACCGGTTCTGCTACGGTGGCGGCCATCGGTTTGATTATGATTCCTGTCATGGTAAATGCCGGTTATGATAAGCCCTATTCGGCCTCCTTAGTAGCGACAGCGGGTACAATCGGAACGATCATTCCGCCCAGTGTCTGTATGGTAGTCTATGCTGTTGCGGCGAATGCTTCGGTTACGTCTCTGTTTACTGCAGGCTTCCCGGTAGGAATTATTACCGGCATTGCACTGTGCGTTTATTCCTACTTTGTTGCCAAAAAGCGGAAGTACTATCCCAAAGAAGTCCACCATTATACTGGAAAAGAGATTTGGAAAATTTTTGTGGATGCTATCCCTTCTTTGCTGATTCCAGTTCTTGTGTTGGGCAGCATCTATGGCGGTATCTGCACCCCCACAGAAGCTGCGGCCTTTGCCTGCTTTGTTGGAATTATCATCAGCTGCTTCGTCTATAAGGAAGTCAAGATTTCTGAATTGCCTTATCTGGGGTTCCGGGCTGTGATGCTGTGCACTCCGGTTCTCTTCGTGATCGGTATGTCTTCCGGCTTTGGCAAAGTTCTTGCAATCGCAGATATCCCGACGATGATTGCTGAAGCGATTCTGGGACTGACGACCAACAAGATTCTCCTGTTGCTGCTGATCAACATCCTCCTGCTGTTTGTCGGTGCCTTTATGGAGACAAACGCAGCTATCATCATTCTCACGCCTATCCTACTTCCCATCGTTAAGGCCGTTGGCGTAAGTCCCGTACATTTCGGTATGATTATGATTTTGAATCTGGCGATCGGTTTCATCACACCGCCGTTTGGTGCGAACCTCTTTATGGCCAGTGAGATTTCCAATGTAAAATATACAACTCTTGCAAAAGCTATTTGGCCGTGGATTTTCGTCATGGTTGCTGTTTTGATGCTGGTTACTTATATTCCGCAAATCAGTACGTTCCTGCCTCAACTGATGGGAATGTCAGTGTGATGAAAAGTAGAGTAAAATGGTTGAAAGCGAAAAATAGTTGATCGCACGGGTAAAGGGCGCTATTTTCGCTCTTTACCCGTGTTTACATCAAAAGAGATGTAGGAGGAAATTATGGCTAAGGTTTTAAAAAGCCCTGCAAAATATGTGCAAGGCGCAAACACTCTTTTTGAATTCGATCGGTACCTACAGGGAATGGGGAAACGCCTCACGGTGATTCTTAGCCAAGGCGGTGTGAAACGGCTGCAAAGTACGTTGGAAAAAACCTTTGCTGGAAAGAATTTTGAAGTGACTTATGTGGTTTTTCAAGGTGAAGCTACACAAGCTGAGGTGGAACGCATTTCTGCCATTGTCCTTGAGAATAATTGCACGGCAGTGGTAGGTATTGGCGGTGGTAAGGTGTTGGATACCGCTAAGGCTGTAGCTCACACCACAGAGCGACCAATGGTCATCGTGCCCACAGTGGCGTCCTCTGATTCGCCCTGTAGCTCTGTCAGTGTATTATATCACGAGGATGGATCTTTTGACCGATATTTATTCTTAGATAAATGCCCGGAAATGGTGTTAGTGGATACATCTGTCATCGTGGCGGCTCCGTCTCGACTGCTAGTGGCTGGCATGGGTGATGCTATGGCCACCTGGTTTGAGGCTCGCGCCTGTCGTGCATCTGGCAAAAATAATCAGGTACATGCTAAGCCTACCTATGCTGCTACTGGCCTTGCACAAATGTGCTGGGATAATCTGCGACATAGTGGCCTTGCTGCTAAGCTGGCGGTAGATGCGCATGTATGTACTGAGGCGGTAGAAACCATCGTAGAGACTAACACATATCTTTCCAGTGTTGGGTTTGAAAGTGGCGGTCTTGCTGCTGCCCACGGAATCCAGAAGGGCTTCACATTCATTCCTGCATTGCATCAACAACTTCACGGCTTTAATGTGGCCTTTTGCGTACTGGCGCAATTAGTGCTGGAGAACTCTTTGGCCGAACTGAAGGAAGTCATGGATTTCAGTGACTCTGTTGGCTTGCCTATTTGCTTTGCAGATCTGGGATATGTTGATGTGATGCCAGAGGAAGTGCGTACTGCCGCTGAGAAGGCCTGCGTTCCCACGAGCACCATCCACAATATGCCCTTTGAAGTTACAGCCACCATGGTTTACGAGGCTTTGATGGCAGCCGATGCCTATGGTCGTGCTTTCCATGCCCAAAAGAAAATGATTTAGAATTTGATCCGCAGGATTGAAAAGGAACTGGCCGTCATCTTCAAGAAGTTGTATGAGGGTAACCGCAGTTAGTAAAAAGGCCGCATATTTTACCCTGTTTGTCAAGTGTAATTTGAAAATTGTTAAAAAAGCTGGGGCCCGCATTTCTGCGAGCCCCAGCTTTTCTTAACTTAATGACATGATGCCGGGGTCAAAAGTATAGGAAATTTCTGAAAATGGAATAATTCGCAGCCAACCTTACCACCCCCAAATCTATTGTGTTATAATGGTTATAGATTTGAAGGGTGGTAGGAATGGCGTAGAAACGGTACCGGCAAACATCCGTAAGAATTACCGCCTTGAT
>ERZ773218.3582-NODE-3582-length-9804-cov-2.454200_pt1 | contig 9804 bp, 2 predicted proteins | sample MGYA00580527_ERZ773218 | MGnify/ENA primary metagenome ERZ773218 (study PRJEB29015, sample SAMEA2737763) | human gut metagenome | biome: human gut; feature: human-associated habitat; material: faeces | place: China | collected 2012 ...
TAACCGGCTATGGAGCGCTATCGGCTATCGTAGGAGCCGTTACCACCAAGGGGGGAAGCATCAATAAGACATTTATAAAAGGGTGCGTAGTAAAAAAATCCACCATCGAAAGCCGTAGCGATGGCGTAGTCACGGACGGCATGGCCATAGGCGGGATCGCCGGCATGGTAGACCCGAACGTAAATCTCTGGATAGATTCCTGCTCGGTAGAGGATTGCACTATAAACGGGGCGATTGCCGTAGGAGGAATCCTTGGCGGAGGAACAGTGTACTCAATGACACAAATCACGAACTCCCACAACCGGAATACCAAGGTAACCGCATCTTACAATTGTGCCGGAGGAATCGTTGGGTACGCCGATACGCTCTATGTATATTCATGTAGCAATAATGGCACTATCAAAGGTGCCGCATCCACAACCGCTCCTCCCGGAAACCTTCCTGCCAATTCTATATATAATGTAGGAACGGGCGGGATCGCCGGAGGAAGCGGATTGAGCACCATCATTTCCAGCCGAAACAGCGGGACGGTGCAAGGAAGCAGGGGCGTAGGGGGAATTATCGGAAGCACACTGGTAACTACCCAGCCGAGAACTTATTATAATAACACGTTTATCGGTTTTTGCTCGAACTCGGGGAATATAAACGGCGACAGTTATATAGGAGGATTATGCGGTGAGGCGCAACTTGGCGCTTATAAATCGTATAATGAAGGTATGATCGAGGCTAATTCATCCTTCGCTGGTGGAATTTTAGGATTCGCTCCCTTGGCCTCCATCACCAACACGGCGAATTTCAATAAAGTAATCGCCTCCTCTTATAGCGGAGGAATAGCCGGTTCCATCCTTGCCGGCTCGTTGGGTATTAACACGAATCTAGGGGAAGTAGCCTCCTACCATGAATATGCCGGTGGTATGATAGGAAGGGCAGGGAATACGCTTGCCATGAACTATTGTTCCAATTTCGCGCCGATATCAGGCTCCTCATACCTCGGTGGTATGATCGGCGAGGTAGGCGACGCAAAGAAATGGACGATCATGGATTGCGTATCCTTGGGGTTTGCCACATTCGAGCTGGCGTCTACTCTTGTCGGATTTGTCCCTTTCGCTAAAATCGTGGGAGAAAGCGGAGAAATCCTTGTTAACTGCGCCCTTACAGTACTTAGCCTCGTCTTAAATGATATCGATATTTTATCAGAAGGTTTTAGCGTATTCGGGCTTATTTCACACGGTCATCCGGAGATTATAGAAACAGAGAGGCTGAAAGGTGTCATTACCCATGATATCGCCATGTTGGAATCAGACATGGACACGAAACTGGCCAATAAAATAGATAACCTATCGTTCGCAAGCATCAAACTGAGGAGCAAAGATATGACAAATAGGTTCATGTCTAATCGAAAGGCATTAACAGAATGGTTTGAAAGTGGGGCAAACCACCAGATTTATAGTGACGCGATGAATTATAAGAGAGGGTTGCTCTCCAAACAGATCCTTAAAAGCAAAAAAAACGAAGAAGTTCTACATACGGTTGTCAGTGGTGTTTGTTGCGCGGTCAATTCAGCCTTGCTTTTTGTTACAGTTATCACTTTCCCCGAAGGTGTTCCCGCTGTAGCCTTGATGGGAGGTGCGCTAGCGTTAGTCAGTTTCGGCAATTCGGTTTCGGCCACTCTTGATGATTTCGTGGAAAACTCCGTCGTTATCACACAATGCTTGAACGCCGGAGAGATTGGCCAATATAGCAGCGGAGGCTTGGTAGGCCAACTTCAGCAAAGCTGCCTTATCTCCGATTGTATAAATATGGGACGCTCAAATAAAAGAGCCAATGCCCTAATTGGAGTTGTCAATCCAAACGTAAGGGTAGGCAGGAACTTGAATGTCGGGGAGAATTGGTATCTTTTCGCACCTCCCGCATCCGTCTCTTATTTTGGGAATTACTGCATGCTGGGCACTGTAGAGCAACCGAATCCTGTGATTATGAACATATTCAGCTTACAAGACTTAAAGTCGGAAAAGACCTTTACTGGATGGGACTTTGATGTAAAATGGGAAATACCATCCAACGAAACAGGCAGCTTTCCGATCCCTAAGAAATCCGAGATGCAATTTGATAAACCTAATTTATAAATAAACGAACAAACATGAAAACATACACTAAAACAATATGGAATATATGCGCATGCATGCTTATCATCTTGCTCGGCGGATGCGCAGACGATGACATCATACGAAACGACTGCGGATCGACCTTGCAAGAGACAGAATCTCATCTAATAAGCACGTTCTCCTTGCCGGAAGGCAAAACTCCCATACAAGATACGAGAGAACAGATCTTTTTCCAGTTGAGATCGCTGAGCGATAACTCCATACAGCTCATGGAAGGTAAGATCCGGAAAAACGCGGGGATTCTTTCCTGTGAAATGTTTATCCCCAATAATCTGGTATTAGAAGATGGAGACTATATACTTTGGTTAAAATTCGATGAAGAAGGCAGCGTCTATCCACTAAGCTATCATCTGACATTCCGTGACAAGATGGTCAGTATGGTACGTGATACTAAATATATTTACGAGATGCTGAATGGCGAAGGTACGGAAGAAAATCCTTATCTGATTACTTCCACCAACGATTTCGCCTATCTCGTGTCTCAATTAGCCACGTACGACCGTAATTACGGATACGGGCAATTCTTCAAGCAAATAGCCGACATCAAAGCTCCTATCCCCAATTGCCTGTATCAAGGCAACGCTTATAAAAGCGCCCCGTTCGCGGGAAACTACGACGGCGATTCCCATAAGATACTAAACCTAACCTATCTCGGGACGAACGGCGGAGAGCAAAGCGACGCAATCGGGCTTTTCTCCATTTTACACGACGGGGCAGTGATCCGGAATCTTGATATAGAAGGAGCGGATATAGAGTATCCGGGGAATTGTTGCGGATTGCTTGCGGGAGTAGCTAACGGAAATATACGAATCGAGAATATAACCTTAAACGGGAATATCAAGTCCACGAAGGATAAGGTTGGCGGTTTAATAGGCTATATCGAGGGCAACGCCCAGTCGTTGGCACAAATCAGTATCCGGAATGTGCGATTGGGCGTCTCATTCTCGGAATCCGGCAGCTCTTATATCGGAGCGTTGATCGGCTGGGCCGAGAACGCTTCCATTCAAGTGGAGGATATCAGTAGCGACGGGATTTTCAAAAACTTGAGAGGGAATAATCATGTGGCCGGTCTGATCGGGAAATTATATGGTCAAATCGATGCCAGAAAAATTAAGCTGCAACATACCACCTTAAACGATTTCCCGATATCCGGAAACCAGAACGTAGGCGGATTGATCGGAGAGGCATTCTTACAGGCGGCATCCAATTTCAAAGACATAACCATCGACATGCCGATCAAAGGTAGCTCCTATGTCGGCGGATTGATCGGTCAGATCCGGTCGGAAACCCCTACCAATATCCTCATCGCCATCGAGAACTTCCAGTTGTCCAATCCGGCAAATCGGTCTCAAATCCAAGGGGGTAGTTATGTGGGTGGAATGATCGGATATTCCCACAAAACACACGCTAACGCATTTACGATAGAGCTTAAAGGGGAATCCTTGTTTCATGCCTCGATAACCGGGCAGTCTGTTATAGGAGGTATTTTCGGTTCTTTAGATGATACCCAAATACAATTTACCCCGGCCTCACGATTGTATATGGATAATGAATCCCTTGAAGCTTCTTCAGGGATTTGTGGCACTTTAGCCGGAGCCTTATCTTACCAAGAACCGGGGAAAGAAATTCTTTTGGATCCGGAAATATTGGTGATTAATCCCAACATCAAAATAAAAGGAGGAAATAACGTAGGAGGAATCATCGGAAAATTATATAATGGGACGTTGACAGGAACCTATACCCCCGAATTCAGTACCACGAACGTAATCGTGAGCAAGATTCCACGACCTATTTTCCCGGGTAACATAAATTCGGAAAAACCCTATCGAGAAAATGCCGCTTCTATTGGAGGAATTGTCGGATATGCCGATAAATCTACCCTCAGAAGACTCTTCACGCAACTTTCCATTTACGGCAGAAGTACTGTCGGAGGAATCATCGGATATGCGAGCGATACTCAAATATCAGATTGTGGCGTGAAAACAGAAACATTTAATAATGGGAATAATAGCGCCATTATGGTAGGAGGAATTATCGGACAAGCATCGTGCTCATCCCACTGTGAGTTTTCCAATCTAGTAAATTACAGTAATATCTCCTCAGGATCCAATTATATCGGAGGCATTTTCGGGAGTATGGTAGCAGGAACTAGCGTAAAGATCAATAAAGTCGTGAATTTAGGTAAGATATCAGCCACAAATAACGTAGGCGGTATCATAGGGAAAACTTCAGGAAAAGACATAGAGGTTTATGACGCGGCTAATTTCGGCTCAATCCAAGGTATCGCAGGAGATAAAGAATGCGGAGTGGGCGGTATAGCCGGTGCCGCCGAGGATGCCATTACAATTTATAAATCCGTTAACCACGGAAATATCACCATAAACAGGAATGCCAAGTATTATGGAGCAGGAGGTATCTTGGGGTATGTGAAGCAAGGGGGAGCACATGTCCGTTACTGCTGTAACCGGGCAAATATAGACTATCCGAAAGATAAAGAAGACAGCCATGGCATTGGAGGTATCGTGGGTAGCATAGAAAAGGCTAACGATAACGACGACAGTTACGTACTGGATTGCTACAATATGGGAGAAATCAACGGACAGCAAAAAGCGACCAGCACGCTTGGTACCGACTATCGGGGAGGGATCGTAGGAAACCTCGGAAGCCACGGGAGATGTTACCGGGCCGTAAACGGGGGCTATGTCCGCTTTGGAAACGCAGGTGTCGGATACGGCAACAAGAATAACCTGACACATATCTATATCTCGCCCGGTACAGGCAAAGACTTTGGGGCAACGTCTATCCCTCTACCAATCAGAGAAGATAAAAATATTTACCAAGGATTCGACTTCACGGGAGATCATGATCCAAACCGGCAACCGGTCTGGGTTCTGGGTGGCACATATAGCTCGGAGAATAAAATGCTACCCTACTTGCATTCAGGAAAATGTTATTTCCAGTTCGCAAAATATGCCCCATAGAGGATTGACAAACTATACAAGGTAGCAAGCATTCCCATAGCTATAACGTAAAGCTGGAAGATTGGGAAATTTCAAGGTCTCTCTGAGAAGTACCGAGAAAATATTATGGATGGCATGATAATTCTAGAAACAAATTTATATTATGAAGACAAATTATTTTTTCCTATACTTTTTCTTTATCATCCTTGCCGGATGTTCGGATGATAAAATAACACCGGAATTACCCCCAAATACAAACGATACGTATGAAGGGGTTCATGATCAAATCAAGTTTTCAAATGAAACCGAGGACTTCACGTATGGAGAACTAGCTTTCTATATCAAGGTACCAGACGGAAGTATTATCGAACGAAAGGCTAAGCACCAACGGATTTCTGGAATATCCCATTTCATCATGGAAAAGGGACTGAAAGAGGGTAAATACCAATTACTCTATATGGAATATACCGTGAAATCGGATTGTCCGGAAATCGACGGACTGAAACGCCAATTCGGATTATGTTGCCAGATAAACATAACCCCGGATGGTATCCGGATAGAAAGCACCTATAACTCCAATATGAAACTTTACGGAGCCGGTACCCCCGATGATCCTTATCTGATCGGATCAAATGATGACTTGAATAAGATCAGAACCGGAATATCCAACCGATATGTGTCCTCTTCCACTTGTTATTCCCAACAAAACAATATTGACATGACCGGCTATAACGACAAATGCGGCTGGGAGGGAAATTGGTACCAGATCGGGCAATCCGCGACTTATCCATTTACCGGATATTATTACGGGAACGGATACTCGATAAAGAACATGACCCTCAAAGATCCAAACAAGATTGCCGCCAGCTTGTTCGGATACGTAAACAAGGCTGTCATCATGGACCTGACAATCCAAAACGCAGACATCACCGGCTATTGTGCCGTATCCGCCATAGCTGGAGCGATCGTCACATCGGGAAGCGGACAAGATCCAACCTTTATCAAGGGATGCACGGTAAAATCATCGACCATCCAAAGTCAAGGGGACGGTATGGGAATCGGTGGAATTGTAGGTTCCGTAGATCCAAACACTAAATTATGGATCGATTCATGCAAAGTAGACGATAATACCGTACAAGGAGCTATAGCCGTAGGCGGTATTCTTGGCGGGGCCAACGTACTTTCGACAACACAAATCACCAACTCCAGTAACGAAAAAGGCAAGGTAGAGGCATATTACATGAACGCAGGAGGAATTGTCGGCTACGCTGATTCCTTATACGTCTATCTCTGCACGAACAAATCGCAGGTAAAAGGCGGCACACACTCACACAAACCTGATCGATTATCTGGTTTCATGGGTACCGGAGGTATCGTCGGCGGAAGCGGAATCAGCTCAATCATAACCTGCCGGAACGAGGGGAGCGTAAATGGCCAGAGAGGTGTTGGAGGGATCATAGGAAGTACTTTAGTCATTCTTAATCCGGCAACATATAATAATACATTTATAGGATATTGCTCTAATAAGGGCAGAGTCAACGGAAAAGAGAATGTAGGCGGACTATGCGGTGAAGCACAATTAGGAACTTACAAATCTTACAATGAAGGAAAGGTAACAGCAGATGGCTACTATGCCGGTGGCATAATCGGGGCTACCCCATTATCCAGTATCACCAACACGATCAATTTCGGAACTGTATCTGCCTCACGGTTCAGTGGCGGCATGAGCGGACAAATACAAAGCGGATCATTGGCGTTAAATGTGAATATGGGCAAGATCTCGGGGAGTACATATATCGGAGGGATGGCCGGTATCGCAGGAGGTTGCCTATCCATGAACTATTGCGCTAACTTAGCAGATGTAGAAGGAAATGGGTATATCGCCGGATTAATCGGAGAAGTCGGCGATTCAAGGGAATGGACAGAGGCCGAGAAACGCTCCGCCATATTCGCCACTATCGAGCTTGGCCTTTCGGTTTTTAATACCGTTGTCGGTATCGCTGATGCGGGAACGACAATCCTTAACAATCTAATCACGTCATACGACGCAGTAATGGAAAGTATCAGTGCCTATTCATTGGGAAAAGAAATGGCCGACCTTTTCCGTCCAATGCAACGAAAGGACTACACAACTTCGCTTAGTGGATTAGTCACCAAGGGGATGGAAAAACTGGAAACAGATATGGATAATATACTGCGAAATAAATTATCAGCTCTTCAGTTTAGCACACCCAATCTTCAATATGGGCGAATGATCGATCAATTCATGAACGAATACAGGAAAAAAGTGATTGCTTGGTATGAGACCGGCAAAAACCATGAGGATTTCCGTGACGCGATGAATTACAAAAGAAATCTTCGCTATAATCAAATACTGGATATCAAGAAAACAGAAAAGATCATCCATACCTTGGCAGACGGGGTATGTTTTATAGCCAGCACAGCCGCTTTTGTCGCCGGATTCGTTACCACAGGTGGTGTCAGCACGATAATCGCTGCGGCCGGTGTGGTCGTCAGTGTGGTCGGATACGCAAACTCCATAACAGCTATAGCGGACGATTTCCAAGAAAATGCTGTGGTAACCAGCCAATGTGTCAGCTTCGGAAACATTAGGGCGAAAACAGGCCCGTACGGCGATTACAACGGAGGACTCATCGGGCATTTTGATGAAGGTTGCCTGATATCGGATTGCCTAAACGGAAGCGATGGCAATAAAATAGGAGGAGCTACGGTAGGAAGTCCGGAAAAGCAAGCTGTCGTAAAAAAATGCCTGAATATCGGTAGCCAGTGGAAAAATTTCGCCTATACGGGTAATGCACTAAGCCGATTTGAAGATAACTATTGCCTAGAAAATACGATCGAAAATAGAAATATCCATGGTGCCACCGGCTTAACCCTGCCACAATTATCGACCACTTCCACATTCCAAGGCTGGGATTTCCAAAGACTTTGGAAGATTCCCTACACAGGACTGGGCTACTTCCCGGTTCCTTATCAATCTGAGATGCAATACAAAGAACCCCAATTATAAAAACAAGCAAATATGAAAACGATTAATAAGCCTATCTGGCACTTACTTCTATACCTGTTCATCTTATCGCTGGCCGGAAGTTGTTCAGATGACGATATGCGGAGAAACAGCATCGGTTCTTCCTTGAAAGAAAACGGCGACCATTCGGTCAGCTCCTTTACTTTGCCCCAAGAGAATAGTGAAATCATCAATAAGGACGGGATCATATACCTACAACTCACGTCATTGAGTGACAATAGCACTCTCGATTTCGAGGGAAACTTAAGATTCCTTTCGGGAAATCTCACTTGCGAAATCTATATCCCGAACAATCAAGAAATCGCCGACGGGGATTATATAATGTGGATACGGAGCGAAATGGAAGGAAATTTATACCCTCAAGGTTATCGCCTTACGTTCCAAGAGCAAATGGTAAGCGCTGTACTTGCCACTGTACATAAATATGACCAATTGCAAGGAAAAGGCACAGTAGATCATCCCTATTTGATCACGTCCACCGAGGACTTCGCATATATGGTACAGCAGCTCCTTATGTATGACAGTAGCCATGGTAAAAACCAATATTTTAAACAGGTAGCCGATATTTTAGCGCCTGTCACCGACTGTCTTTACCAAGGAAATGGTTATAAATGCGCCCCCTTTGCCGGCATATACGATGGAAACTCGAAACAAATACAGGGTATGGCGTTCACTGGAAGTTCCACGGAAGAATCAGTTGGCCTATTTTCCACGCTCCTTGACGGAGCCATCATCCGTAACCTTACCCTTATGGGTGCGAATATCCAAAGTCCAGGCTCCAAATGCGGTCTTCTTGCAGGAGTAGCACAAGGGGAGGTACGTATAGAGAACGTGGAGGTACGTGGTACGATTAATATGGGAAAAGATAAAATCGGAGGGCTGATTGGCTATGCGGAAAAAGCAGGCAACAAACAAGGCCACCTCACGATCAATGATACTAAATTCTATGTAACCTTCGTTGATAACGGATCTTATGTCGGAGGATTGGTTGGATGGGCCGAAAGCGTACAAATGGATATCAATAATATAACAACATCCTCTCCCTTCGGCATATTAACCGGAAAAGATAATACAGGAGGTTTAATCGGTAAATTGTATGGTACAATATCCGCCAATAACATTAAATTGACACACACCACCGATGATCCGAATATGAAAATCATCACAGGAAATAATCGTACCGGAGGATTGATAGGTGAATTCTATATGACCAATTCTTCCTCTTTAAATAATATCACGGTTAATCTGCCTATTGATGGACACGATGAAGTGGGAGGATTGATTGGGAAGTTGTATGTATCTTCAACGAGTTCTTTCACGCTAAGCATAGACACTTATAACAAATCTACGGGATCTCAAGGAGATCAACCTATTAAAGGAGAAAGTAAGATAGGAGGACTAATCGGTTTATCATCCGCAAAACAAGGTAATATCATTTTAAAATTAATCGGGGAATCCACAATCACATCCCCTATCACTTCTTCTGGCAAATATGCGGGGGGTGTTTTAGGCCAAGCGCAACAAACAAAGATAGAATTTAACAATTCCGCCAAAATAAATTTAAACATCGCAAACATAAAGGCCAATCAGTATGCGGGAGGTTTCGCCGGTTCATTGGAAAACGGTGGAA
>ERZ773218.3589-NODE-3589-length-9793-cov-2.863627_pt1 | contig 9793 bp, 7 predicted proteins | sample MGYA00580527_ERZ773218 | MGnify/ENA primary metagenome ERZ773218 (study PRJEB29015, sample SAMEA2737763) | human gut metagenome | biome: human gut; feature: human-associated habitat; material: faeces | place: China | collected 2012 ...
CCTGTACCTCATCCTTATATCCGAACATCCAGGTAAGCACAAAAGCCACACCAAATGCGATGACAAACATGAGTATATAAGAAACCGGATTATTCAGGCACAGCAGGATTCCGAAGATACCGGTAACACCTGTTCCTGTGGCACCAAGACTGCTAATGGAGGCAAAAAGTGCTCCGCATGCACCACCCAGGCAGCCCATGATAAACGGCTTTCCGAAGCGGAGGTTTACACCGAAGATTGCCGGCTCTGTGATTCCCATGCATGCGCTTAAGGCAGAAGGAACAGCCATGGATTTGATCTTCTGATTTCTGGATTTCAGGCCTACAGCAAGAGCTGCACCACCCTGTGCAATGTTAGCTGCAGATGCAAGTGGCAGCCAGTAGGTAACGCCGAATTTGGCCAGCTGTCCAAGGTCAATGATAGTGTACATGTGATGAACACCGGCAACAACAGTCGGTGCATAAAAGGCACCCATGATAAAGCTTCCGATTCCAAATGGCAGTGCGATCAGCCACTGGATCCCATCCAGAAGTCCGTTCTCAACAGCTACGAAGATCGGTCCGATAATGGAAAGTGTAAGATAACCGGTTACAAAAACACTGACAAGTGGTGTTACAAAAAGATCGAACATTGCAGGTACGATCTTATGAAGTCTTTTCTCGATCTGTGCCAGTACCCATACTGCAATGATAACCGGGATCACATGTCCCTGATATCCGACCAGAGATACCTCATACAGTCCAAACCATACCGATGCCTTTGGAATTTCTGCTGCGCTCATACCCGCCACATTCCAGGCATTGATCAGTCCTGAATGGATCATGATCATACCGATCACCGCCCCCAGATAAATGTTGCCTCCAAAGGTCTTCGCTGCGCTGATGGCGATCAGGATCGGCAGGAACACAAATGCCGCGTTGCTGAACAAATGAATGACCGTGTAAGTTCCGGAATTGGCCATATCCGGCCACACATTGCACAGACCCTCTAACACTCCCATCAGAAGTCCGCTGGCTACGATGGCCGGGATGATGGGCACAAAAATATCTCCCAGAGTCTTGATAGCCTGTTTCGCCACATTCTGACGGCTGGCTGCCGCCTGCTTTACTTCCTGGGTTCCCGCCTCTTTGATCCCCGCCAGGCGGATAAATTCATCATAAACCTTATTGACCGTCCCGGTTCCGAAAATGATCTGAAGCTGCCCCGAAGCCTCAAACACTCCCTTTACCCCGTCGATCTCCTCCAGCCTGGTCTTGTCGCACTTGCTGTTATCCGCAATCACCAGGCGCAGTCTGGTGGCACAGTGGGCTGCGGAAATGATATTGTCCCGGCCGCCGATCTGCTCGTAAACCGCTTTCGCTGCTTTCCCATAATCCATGCGTAAACTTCTCCTTCTGATCTTCATTTGTGGTATCGTTCTCATTCATGTTTCATTATAAAAAAGGATGTATTTATAGTAAATAGACCGAATATCTAAATTTTATCGCTATTTTTTGTTTGTTTTTCACGATATCAAATCATTTATATGGGATTGACGGATAGAATTCTATGAATTAAAATAGAAACATAAAAAAATCGTTCTCATACGAAGGACAGATATGGAACACATCTACAGAAAGGCTTACCTATGAATATCAACGAAATCGCCCAGTTAGCCGGAGTGTCCCGGGCAACCGTTTCCCGCTATTTAAACGAGGGCTATGTCAGTGCGGAGAAGCGTGAAAGGATCCGAAAGGTCATCAGAGAAACCGGATACCACCCATCTAACTCTGCCCAGACGCTCCGCAGCCGGAAAACCAACTTTATTGGCGTTATTATTCCAAAGATCAATTCCGATTCTATTGGAAAAATGGTCGCCGGCATCACCCGGTGCATCGGTCAGGCGGGCTACCAGTGCCTGCTGGCCTGCACCAACAATGATGTCCAGGAGGAGCTGCGCTACCTGAATTCCTTCCATGACCAGAATGTGGACGGCATCATTCTGATCGGAACCTTATTCACTGCCGAACACAAAGAGCGGCTGAAACACCTGTCAGTTCCGATCGTGATCCTGGCGCAGAGGCTGGATGGCTATTCCTGTGTGTATTCTGATGACTACCACGCGTCCCTGGACCTGACATCCAGACTCGCAAAAACCGGTCATGTTTTCGGCTATATCAATGCAGAATCCAGAGATGAGGCGGTAGGGCACAGCCGCAAAAAAGGCTTTGAAGATGGTCTTAACCAGGCTGGACAGGAGCATGCGCCCCGCTACTATGCCGAGGCCGTCTTCTCTATGGAATCCGGCTACCAGATGGCCAAGAAGCTGTTCACCGATCATCCGGACATTGACACCCTTCTGTGCGCCACTGATACCATTGCCTCCGGCGCCCTGCGGTATTTCCACGAGCAGGAAATCCCGGTTCCGGAGCAGGTACAGATCGCCGGGTTCGGTGATTCCTCCATTGCCAGGGCCACGACCCCCACATTGACCACAGCCCATTTTTTCTATGAAGAAGCAGGCAGCGAGGCCGGAAAAATCCTGTTGGACATGATGCAGGAAAAGGAGCATCCACTGAACCGGGAACTGAAGCTTGGATTTTCCACGATCGTGCGGGCTTCCACACGGTAATTTCCACATTTTCCGTTCCATGGCGGCCATCCCCACTGGCCGCCTGGACGTTCGACTTTATTTTCCGCGGTTTCCCAGCTGCCAGAAGGCCACAGCGCTGGCGGCAGCCACATTTAAGGAATCCACGCCGTGGGACATAGGAATCCGGACCGTATAATCGCAGTTTGAGATGGTATCTGCGGCCAGTCCTTCCCCCTCAGTTCCCAGTACCACGGCCAGTTTTTCCAGTTCTTCCAATACCGGATCATCGATCCGGCAGGAATCATCCCGCAGTGCCATAGCGGCAGTGCGAAAGCCCAGTTCATGAAGCTGCTCTGTCAGGTCGATCCCCGGTTTTAAAAAGGTCCATGGCACCTGGAACACCGTCCCCATACTGACCCGGATCGCCCTGCGGTACAGCGGATCGCTGCATCCTTCTGTCAACAGCACTGCATCCATATTCAAGGCTGCCGCCGAACGGAAAATGGCCCCCACATTGGTAGGATTTACCACATTTTCCAGTACCGCTACCCGGCGGGCGTTCTGGCAGACCTGCTCCACTGACGGATGTGGTGGGCGGTGCATCGCGCACAACAGCCCTCTGGTCAGCTTAAAACCGGTCAACTCTGTCAGCACCTCAAATGGTGCGGTAAAGACCGGGATATTTTTGCATATCTGATCACACCGCCTGATGATCTCCTTCGCCTGGTGTTCTGCCTGGCGATCCTCCACCAGAATCGAGATCGGCTGACAGCCTCCATCCAAGGCTCTTCCGATCACCAGCGGACTCTCCGCAATAAAGATCCCCTTCTCCGGCTCATGACGGTTTAATAACTGCCCTTCTGTATATCTGGCGTAGATATCCAATTCCGGCGCATGAAAATCTGTAATTTCTATGATATTTGGCATGTTTTTCTCCTTTTTTCGCAATCATTCCCTGAAACGGCTTTTGCCGATGCTTCCTCTAGCATACCAAGTTCTCCCCATTCTGTCCAGCTTCTGCCCTCTTGACAAAAGTCCGATTTCAGACTACAATAGTCCGTGTTCGGACTTTTAAATTGGAGGGAATCTATGCAACATACAAACAGCCTTTTTTTCCATTATCTATTGGAATATAATACCATTTTTAAAGAAAATGATGTCATCTACCGCCGTATGGCAGCTCAGTTTGGCCTTTCTGACAGTGCCTTCTGGATTCTTTATTGTCTTCGTGAAAGCGCCACACCGCTCACCCAGAAACAGCTTTGTGAATCCATTTACATGAGTAAGCAGACCATCAATTCTGCTTTAAAATCCCTGGAACGGAACGGTTTTATCACGCTGACCACCGGAAAAGACCGCAGGAGCAAATTCCTGGTCCTGACTGAAGACGGACAGGAACTGGCAGCCCGGACTGTTGATCTGGTCATAGAACAGGAGCAGCTTGCCATCGCTTCCATGGGACAGGAATCCATGAAACAGTTCTTATCCTTATTCCGGATCTATACTGATGCGTTAAAACAACACTTCCAGACCATTGCCCCCGAATCCTCTGCTGGCGACCAACAAAAGGAGAACTTTTATGAAAATCCAGTTATCTGATCACTTTACCTATCAACGGCTGCTGCATTTCTGCCTGCCATCCATCGTCATGATGATCTTCACTTCCATCTACGGCGTGGTAGACGGGCTATTTGTATCCAACTTCGTAGGAAAAATCCCATTTGCGGCTATCAATCTGGTTATGCCCTTTATCATGATCCTGGGCGGCTTTGGTTTCATGATCGGTACTGGCGGCAGCGCCCTGATCGCTAAAACCTTAGGTGAAGGCAGGCATGAGCTGGCCAACCGCTATTTTTCCATGCTGATCATCATGACTGTGATCCTGGGGTTTTTCTTAACCACCATCGGTATTGTATTTGCCCGCCGGGTCTCCATCCTCTTAGGTGCAACTGATGTTATGCTGGATGACTGTGTCATTTACCTGCGCACCGTCCTCTTATTTATCAGTCCCTTTATGCTGCAAAATGTATTCCAGAGCTTTCTGGTGACAGCCCAGAAGCCTCATGCCGGTCTGATCGTTACGATCATAGCGGGACTTACCAATATGAGCCTGGATGCCTTATTTATCGTTGTTTTCCGCTGGGGTGTTGCCGGTGCTGCCCTGGCAACAGGGATCAGCCAGTGTATCGGCGGTCTTCTGCCTCTGATCCTGTTCCTTGGGAAAAATGACAGTCTGCTCCATCTGGTGCCGACCCGCCTGGAATGGCGTCCATTTTTCTTATCCTGCACCAACGGCATGTCTGAGCTGATGGGTAATATCTCTTCCTCCATCGTCAGCATGCTTTACAATTTCCAGCTTCTGAACTATGCAGGGGAAAATGGAATTGCCGCTTATGGTGTTTTAATGTATGTCCAGTTTATTTTTATTGCCGTATTCTTCGGCTACACCATCGGTGTAGGCCCGGTCATAGGCTATCACTATGGAGCCGGGAACCATGCTGAGCTGAAAAATCTGCTCCGGAAAAGCCTGAAATTAAACATCATCACAGGCATTTCCATGACTATTCTGGCGAATCTTTTCGCCGGAGCATTATCCCGGATCTTCGTGGGCTATGATCCCGAGCTGTACGCCATGACCAAGTCCGCATTCCACATTTTCGCCCTGTCATTCCTGGTGTGTGGAATCAACATCTTTGCATCCGCATTTTTCACTGCATTAAACAATGGATTGGTGTCTGCAGTAATCTCCTTCCTGCGTACCCTGGTATTCCAGGTGGGCTCCGTCCTGATTCTCCCTGCCTTTTTTGGGCTGACCGGAATCTGGCTGTCCAATACCTTTGCCGACCTGATGGCGATGTTAATCTCTATCATTTTCCTGGCGGCAATGCGGAAACGGTATCATTACGCATAATACAGAAAGTCAATGAGCCTATGGTTCTCATTGACTTTCTTATTTTTATGTTTTAAAATAGTTGCATAAGCAACAGTTGTTATTGCAACTATCTAAAAAGGGGGCGTCTATATTTTGGAAAAACATATCGGAGACTTCATGCGAATCGTGCGGTGCACCAACTATTTCCGGACCCAGAAAATGACAGATTCCGGAATTACCGGAATCCAATGCACCTATCTTCTTTGCATCAACCGGACACCTGGTATTTCCCAGGAACAGCTGGCTTCCCAGCTTTACAAGGATAAAAGCGTCATTGCCAGACACCTGGCTTCTCTGGAATCCAACGGCTATATCCACCGGGAGCCGGATCCGAAAGACCGGCGGGTCCAAAAACTATACCTGTCCGCCAAAGCCGAGGAGCTGCTTCCCAGAATCAGAGAGGTCTTCCAGGAATGGAACCAGATTTTATATGACGGTTTTTCGGATGAGGAGATCCTGCTGCTCAGTTCCATGCTGCGCAGGCTTTATTCGAATGCGGAACTGGCTCTTGGACATCCGGAACATCTGACGGAACGCTGTCCGACTTCGGAACAGGCTGCTCCTGCCGCTTCCAGAAAGGAGACCGGTACATGAAACGCCTTGCCTTTTACCTTCGTCCCTATCTTGGCCGCATAGGGCTTGGATTTACCATTAAATTCATGGGAACGCTGCTGGATCTGATGATCCCGTGGATGCTCTCCACCATCATTGATGAAGTGATCCCCACCAGAGAATTTCAGCTGGTTCTGTTATGGGGCTGTATGATGCTCCTCTGTTCTGCGGCTGTTTTCGCCTTCAATGTGATCCCAAATCGTATGGCCTCAGCCGTGGCGAGGGATGTAACGGAGGAAGTCCGCCGGGACCTTTACCAGAAAGCCACCCTGCTTTCCTGCGCCCAGATGGACCGCATCACCATTCCTTCCGTGATCTCCCGTCTGACCACAGACACCTACAACCTGCACCGGATGATCGGCATGATGCAGAGGCTGGGTGTCCGGGCCCCGATCCTGCTGCTTGGCGGCCTGATCGTCACCATGAGCATGGAACCCAGGCTTGGCGCCGTCCTGCTTGCCATGCTGCCGTTTATGGGGCTTACCATCTGGCTGATCCTGCGCAAAGGGATCCCCATGTACAGTGTCACCCAGAAAAAGGTAGACCGGATGATCCAGGTGGTCCGTGAAAGTGTCACCGGTATCCGTATCATCAAAGCTTTATCAAAGACAGATTATGAATCCGGTCGTTTTGACAAGATCAGCAAAGACCTGTCTGACCAGGAACAGACAGCCAGCATCACCATGGCCACCACCAATCCGCTGATGAACCTGTACTTAAACAGTGGTCTGGTGATCGTCATTTTGCTTGGCGCTTACATGGTATATTCTGGAACCACCCAGATCGGCCGGATCATCGCTTTTCAAAGCTATTTTACCATCATCTTAAATGCCGTGATCTCCATCTCCAGAATGTTCGTGATCTATTCCAAAGGCTCTGCGTCTGCCGACCGGATCCAGGAGATTCTGGAATTGCCAGAAGAGCTTCAGACCATTCCTGGTGATCCTGAAAAGGATCCAAAGGCAGCTCCTGATGAATTTCTGGCCTTTGATCACGTCAGTTTTTCCTATCTTGGACAGAAAGATAATTTAACTAATATCAGCTTTACCTTGAAACGTGGAGAAAGCCTTGGCATCATCGGCGCCACGGGAAGCGGCAAATCTACCATCGTCCATCTGCTGCTGCGGCTCTATGACGTAACAGCAGGCCAGATCCGGTTAAATGGTACCGATATCCGCAAGATCCCGACGGAAATCCTGCACCAGGCATTCGGTATCGTATTCCAGTCCGATGTTCTTTTTGCCGATACCATAGCGGAAAATATCCGGTTTGGCCGGGAATTGACAGATGAACAGTTAAAAATGGCAGCCAGATATGCCCAGGCAGAAGAATTTATTTCCACGAAGGAAGATCGATTTGCATTCCAGCTAAGCAGCCGCGGCAGCAATTTATCCGGTGGTCAGAAGCAGCGGCTTTTGATCGCCCGCGCCCTGGCTGGCAGCTCTCCGGTCCTGGTTCTGGATGACTCATCCTCTGCCTTAGACTATAAAACCGACGCTTCTCTCAGACAGGCGATCCGCGATCATATGGAGGACACCACTTCCATCATCATTGCCCAGCGCATCAGCTCCATCATGCAGTCTGATCACATCCTGGTGTTAGATCATGGCAGCTGCATCGGATACGGAACCCACGAAGAGCTGATCCGTACCTGCCGCATCTATCAGGAAATCGCCCAGAGCCAGTTAAATGCCGACAGCCCCGATGCCTGTCCTGCCGCTAATGATCAGACCATCAGAAAGGAGGTCCTGTCATGAACGCCAACCGGATTATGGGCGGTGGTCCCGCATTCCAGAAAGGGATCGCGGACAAGCCTAAAATGAAGACCACCCAGATCTTAAAACGCCTGTGGAAGTACTTATATCATTTCAAATGGTTTCTGTTTCTGGCTCTTTTTATGACTCTTACCAGCAACATCCTGGCTTTGACAGGTCCCAAGCTTTCTGGTATGGCCGTCGATGCCATCCATGGAAAAGGCAATGTGGAATTTCCAAAGGTCTTTTTCTACTGTGGTATGATGCTTGCCTGCTACGGAATCTCTGCCCTGTTTGAATGGCTGCTGTCCCGGACTTTGATCCGCCTCAGCCAGAAGATCGTCCAGCAGATGCGCTCGGACGTATTCCGCCATCTGATGACTCTCCCGGTCAGTTTTTTTGACCAGCGCCAGACCGGCGATATCATCAGCCACATTTCCTATGATATTGATACCATCAACACTTCCATGTCGCAGGATCTGGTCCAGACCTGCTCCAGTACCATCGTGATCTTCGGTTCCCTGATCATGATGCTGCGGATCAATCCGCTTCTGGTCCTGGTATTCGCTTTTACCGTGCCGCTGTCTTTTTTCCTGACCAGCCATCTGGCCGGACTGGCCCGCCCTGTTTTCAGCCGGCGTTCTGCGAAAATGGGGGAATTAAACGGTTATACAGAGGAATCCATTTCCGGACATAAGACCGTGAAGGCCTATCATCAGGAAGACACCATGAACGCGCGTTTCCAGTTGAAAAACACCGATGCCTGCAATGCTTATTACCAGGCGGATTACGTCTCTGCGCCTATGGGACCGGCTGTCAATTTTATGAACAACCTGTCTCTGTCCCTGATCTCTGTATCTGGCGCACTTCTGTATCTGTTTGGAGGGCGTTTCACCTTAACCTTAGGAGAATTATCCTCGTTTGTTCTGTATTCCAGGAAATTTTCCGGCCCGATCAATGAGCTGGCTAACGTCATCAGCGAACTGCAGTCTTCTCTGGCTGCCGCGGAACGGATATTTGTACTTCTGGATACCAGACCAGAGCCGGAAGACGCAGCCGATGCCAAAGAACTACATATCCATGAGGGCGCAGTTGCCATGGAGCATATTCATTTTGGTTACCAGCCGGAGAAACCGATCATCCATGACCTGTCTTTAAAAGCAGCTGGCGGATCCCTGACCGCCATCGTAGGACCTACCGGAGCAGGAAAGACCACCCTGATCAACCTTTTGATGCGGTTTTATGATCCGCAGAGTGGAACCATCTCCATCGATGGTACACCGATCAGACAGGTAACACGAAAGAGCCTGCGTCTGGCTTATGCCATGGTTTTACAGGATACCTGGCTTTTTACGGGAACGATCCGGGAAAATATCGCCTATGGGCGTCCGGAAGCAACCTTAGAACAGGTGGAAGAGGCTGCAAAGGCAGCGCATATCCACGAATTCATCAGTTCTCTGCCACAGGGCTATGATACACTGCTGACAGAAGCGGGAATTAATATTTCCCAGGGACAGAAGCAGCTGATGACCATTGCGAGGGCCATGCTTTTGAATGCGCAGATGCTGATCCTGGATGAGGCCACCAGCAATGTCGATACCCGGACGGAGATCCAGATCCAGTCGGCCATGCGGAGACTGATGGCAGGGAAAACCTGTTTTGTAATCGCGCACCGGTTATCAACCATTCAGAACGCAGATCGTATTCTTGTTGTAAAGGATGGGGATATTATTGAGCAGGGAACCCATAAGGAATTGCTGAAGAAAAATGGATTTGAATATTGTGGAATAGTTTATTTAGAAGATGGTGGAAAAAGAGTAGCTTTTGAAAAAACTTTTTAATTAAATCCTAACTTACTTTAGCAATCTATCCAAACATTTGTATAAAATCTATAAAAAAACTGTGTAGTCGAAAACAAGGCCA
>ERZ773218.3594-NODE-3594-length-9774-cov-2.835786_pt1 | contig 9774 bp, 7 predicted proteins | sample MGYA00580527_ERZ773218 | MGnify/ENA primary metagenome ERZ773218 (study PRJEB29015, sample SAMEA2737763) | human gut metagenome | biome: human gut; feature: human-associated habitat; material: faeces | place: China | collected 2012 ...
GGTTGTCGTTGCAGAAAGCCAGGTTGATGCGGTTGGCACGGCCGATCTGGTGCGACTTGTAGTTCACGCCGTTGAGCGCACCGGCCGAGACGCCGTACACCGCCGGAATTTCGACACCGGCCTCCATGAGAACGTCGAGCACGCCGGCGGTAAACTGCCCACGAAAACTGCCACCCTCCAAGACGAGCGCGACCTTGCCGGCGTTCTTTGCCTTATCTTCTGCAGTCATATTGACCTCCTGCGATTGCGTTTTGGCCTTCTTCTACCCAGTTTTGGGATGGAGGGCGCGCAGGTTTTTCGAGGCGGCAGGTGAAGCGGAAAGCGCGTCCCAGTTTGAGGCGGGATTCCGGGATGCGCTTTCCGCTTGGACCGTCATTGGGAAAGCGCGACCCGTTCTGAGCGCGGATTCCAGGATGAACTATCCGCTTGAGGCGTCTTCCGGAAAATGAATCCCATTCCGAACGTCGATTCCGGGATGCAGTTTCCGCTTGAAACGTCATCCGGAAACCGCATCCCAGTCTGAGCCGGAATTCTGGGATGGATTTTCCGCCTGGGGCGACGTTGATGCGGGGCATGGCAGGCTGCAGTCCGATCGGCATCGCATCTGCATAGGGTTGAAGCTTTGCGCGGAGAATCCGCGTATTTGCTTCGCAAATACCCACCGGCTTCGGCCGCCTGCCGGCGTCCTCGCCCGCTCGCTACAAACGCTTCGCGTTTGCTTAACGCTCGCGCCCTGCATAGAGTTCGATTCTCCGCGGTATCTACAAGTAATAAAAAGGCAGGTAGAGACACTTCTCTACCTGCCTGTTACATATGGTGGAGGCGCGGAGAATCGAACTCCGGTCCACGAAAGCCCCCTGATTGGCATCTCCAAGCTCAGTCGCTGGTTTAGTCTCGGACGCTTTGCGCGCAGCGACACGCTCGCGGCGTCCTAACCGGTTCGGTCTTAGCCCGCGCCATACCGATTACGTGCGCAGGAGCATTCCCCTAAAATGACGTCGCGCCGGTGTCGGGGAAATCACCGGGTTGACGCGCCGCTATAAATTAAGCAGCGAGAGCCATAGGCTCAAAAGAAGAGTTGTTGTCAATTCAATTTGACGGTACCCCTGTTTAACGAGGCGAGGAGACCTCGGCTTGCTTCCTCTCTCAGAGCTATCGTGTCGAAACCAGTCGCCCCCGAATGTTGGGAAAGTCTGGATGGTATCGGGCCTGCAAACACCCGATAACCGTCGACTTTTCAAGGAACATACGGGGCGAGCCCCGCTTGTGGAGTGTTATCTTACCACGTTCTGAAAGCGGACAGCTGTTCTATGCACGAGCTGTGAAGACCCCAATGTGCGCCGCACTTCGCACTTTTGTTACCGATCGCGTCACGTATATTTTCGCCAAGCAAAATTGACCCGTCGAAAGGACCGTTATGGATACCAAGCAGCAACTCGTCAATGCCCTCGCAGGCCTGGGCTCAACCATTACCGAAGCTATGGATGTCATCGAAGGCTTTGTCCCCTGCGGACATCCCGCCCTCACGGTTTCGAACGCCCTTGTTGCGCTGGACGCTGACGATGATGCAGCTCTCGCCCAGCAGCTTGAGACCGTCGAAGGCTTTATCGACCACGTGAGCGAGAACCGCGGCGTGACCGCCTACCACGGCATCGAGGTCGAGCTCGCGGGTCCCAAAGCCGATCTGCTCGCAGCAATCCGCGAGGTAGGCGCCCTTATGCAGACCGCAGGCGTCAAGAACACCCAGGTCAACGAGTGGGTCTACCGCAGCCTGGCAGCCCTCGACAGCTCCGACGAAAAGGCAGCCGAGCAGCTCGCAGAAAGTCCCGCCATTAAGGCCGAGCTTTTGTAAATAGCAGACGCGGGTCCCTTGGCGCATCGTCGTCCAAGAGGCCCGCAAACAGTTCGCGTCAACCGATAGCCGCGCCGCCGCGTTCGGCCAAGGCCAAAATCGGCATCATTTGGCGCGGGGTCTTTGCTGCAAGATCGGCATGTTCGAGCAGTTTGCGATCGTTGGTCACCAAGTAATCGACCTGTGCGCGCTTGCACGCAGCGAGCACCAAGTTGTCCTCGTAATCGCGATGGAGCGCTAAGTATTTGTCGGCCAGCCAAAGGTCCGACGCATCTGCGCCCACGGCCGTGGCGTTTTCGGTCATGTTCCGAACAAACGCCAGCGCCGCATCGCCAATTGCACGGGCAGATGCCTCGTCAAGCGCTCCCCCGCTGGCAAGAACGCTACGCTTCAGCTCGTGTTGGACAACGTACAGCACGTCCTTGGCGATATGCACCGGAAAGAACAACGTTGCGCCCGATTCCGTCGCCCGCCCAATAAACGCACGCGCGGCAAGCGACTCGGCATGGTCGACGCAAAACGAATCGACCCATACGTTGGCATCCACCATTATTTTGAGGGGAGCCCCGCTCACAGGATCATCCCCTTTTGGCGATAATGCTCATCCATGGTTTCGGAATAGATTGTGTCCCAACCGCGGGCATCGGATACGGACGAGGTAGCGATGCCCAGGTCCGCGTAAAGCTGGTCCGCTGCCGCCCATGATGCGGCGAACGGAGTATCGGGCGCGACGGACTGCTGCCGGTCGTCGACGGCCGCAAGCACTTCCTCGCACTGCCCGCCACCCTGCGCGACCTTGGCCACCACCTTTTTGATGAGCTCGGGCAGTGACCCGCCCGAAAGCCGCAGCACCTCCTCGGCACGGTTCTTGACCTGGCGATCTACGCGAACGTTCACCTGTGCCATGCCGCTAACAGCACCCACGTCGATCCCGCTCCCTTCAATTGCTAGCCCTGCTAGCAACACTATATAGAGAAGCTAGCACATGGTCAAACGCAAAAGGCCTGCGCCCGGACGACACCGATGCCGTCGGGGCGCAGGCCAGATAACGTGGGCGAACACGCCTGCTAACGCAGGTAAGCCTTCGCGTTGCTCAGACTGTAGGCAATCGTCGAACCGTTGTGCAGCAGCGACGACGCCTGCGGGGTAATCGTTCCGGTAATGCCCAGTGCCAACAGCGCCGAGTTAGTGAGCATCACCTTAGAATAGGAGCTCGTCAGACGATCAACGAGGCCCTGGCTCATGCGGCGCAGGCGCACGATTGCGGCCAGGTCCGTATCGGTCAGGATGATGTCGGCAACCTCCTTGGCGATGTCGCTTCCGCCACCCATCGCCAAGCCCACGTCGGCCAAACCGAGCGCCGGCGAATCGTTGACACCGTCGCCCACCATGGCAACGTGGCGCCCCTCGCCCTTAATGCGCTCCACATACGCGTACTTGTCCTCGGGCAGCAGCTCGGCCTTAAACTCGTCGACCCCCGCCTCGCGAGCAATGCGCTCGGCCGTGCGCTCCGAGTCGCCCGTGAGCATAACGACATGCTTAACGCCCAACGCGTGCAGGTCGGCGATGGCCTCACGGACCCCGGCCTTGAGCGGATCCTCGATGCCGAGCACGCCGACGACCTTTCCATCGACCGCCAGATACAGCGGCGACAGGCCCTGCATCTGGGACTCAATGCGCTCCTTAATGTCAGAATCGAGCTGCGCGCTCTCGTCCTCAAACACAAAGTGTGCCGAGCCGATAATCGCGCGACGCCCTTCGATGGACGAAGCAATACCATGCGCCACGATGTACTCGACCGCAGCATGGCGCTCGCGGTGCTCGAGCCCGCGCTCGCGGGCGGCGTTGACCACGGCACGCGCCACCGGATGCGGGAAATGCTCCTCCAGGCAGGCAGAAAGGCGCAGGACCTCGTCCTCGCTCCAGCCGTCGGTCGTCAGCACGCAAGCCAGGCGCGGCTGCGCCTCGGTGAGCGTGCCAGTCTTATCAAACACAATGGTGTCGGCCTTGGCAAACGACTCAAAGTACTTTGCGCCCTTGACCATGACGCCCATCTTGGCAGCATCGCTCATAGCGGTCATGACGGCGACGGAACCCGTGAGCTTGAGTGCGCACGAGTAGTCGACCATCAGCGCCGCCGAGGTCTTGATAAGGCTGCGCGTGGTGAGCGCAACCAGGCCCGCGAGCAGGAAGTTCCACGGGACGATCTTGTTGGCGAGGTCCTCCATATGCGACTGGCCCTCGGATTTGAGCGAGTCGGCCGTCTGCACGAGCGAGACGATCGAGCGCAGTTTGGTCTGCGCCGTGTTGGCGCGCACGCGCACCAAGATGCTGCCGTCTTCCACGACGGTACCGGCGAACACGTCGTCGCCCACGCTGCGCTCAACGGCCAGCGGCTCGCCGGTCAGGGTCGCCTGGTTGACCATAGCGCTCCCCTGCTCGACAACACCGTCGATGCAAATGGACATGCCAGTGCGCACGGCGACCAGATCGCCGGGCTCAAGCTCGGTGGCGGCAACGCTCACCTCGGTGTCGCCGACCACTTTTTGTGCCTTATCAGGCACGTCGAGCAGCGAGTTGATGAGCTCGTTTTCGCTCATGGCGCGTGTGTAGTCCTCGAGCAATTCGCCCACATTGAGCAGGAACATCGTCTGGCCCGCGGTATCGACATCACGTTTGACAAACGAGATACCGATGGCCGAAGCGTCGAGCACGGGAACGGTCAGGCGCGGCTGCGCCAGCTCATGAAGGGCAGCGCGCAAAAATGCCATGTAACCGGCCACGACAAACACTGCACGCAGAGGCGTCGGCAAGAACCAGCGGCGCGCGTAGTGGGCGCCGACGAGTGTCGCCAGGTCCATAACGAGTTTGTGCTTGCGCGGCTCAAGCTGCATCACATAGCCCGACTTGGCATCAGCGATAGCTTGAGCATCGAGTGCGCCCAAGGCGTCGAGCACGCTCGCGCGACGTGGCTCGTCGTATTCGAGTGCCATCTGGCCGATGCGGCCGTAGACGCGCACCTTGTGCACGCCGTCGATGTCGCCGCCAAGCTTAAGAAGTGCATCGAGATCGCTCTCTGGCACAGGACCCGCCAATTGAAGACGGGTCCTGCCGGGGATCTCGCTAATAATCGAGAATCTCATAGTTTGTGCCTGGGAGCGTTACTCGGCTGCCTCGTCAGCAGCGGCCTCGCTCTGGGTGATGTAAGCAGCCTCGGCAACCATGTCGTCGACATTAGCCTTGGCCTGCTCGACCATGTCCTGGTAGCCGTTCTTGATGCGCATGCCGCACGCAATGCCCTGAACGCAGGCATTCTTGACCGGAGCGCTGGTAAGCAGCTTGATGCCGGCCGTGCCAAGCAGAAAACCGCCACCGACAAGCAGGGTATTGAACGTCGACTTCTTCATGTTGCTTCTCCCTTTTGCCGCATTGGACGCGGCATGGTGCTTCAGCACCCGAGTAAACAAGTTTGCTCGAGCACGCTTTTGAAATATCTCAATTTTATCTAACTATCTAGGTCAGCCATGGCTAACCTTTTGAAAATTAACGATGCGGAGTAACCGATTGTCAATGTGAGAAAGGGACTGTCCCTTTGCCCCTTCTTACAACTGCCAGGTAGCTGCTTCCTTTTGCAGCGCCACCATGCGGGCGAATTCTCCACCTGCCGCCTTGAGCTGCGCCGGAGTGCCCTGCTCGGCAACCACACCATCCTTGAGTACAACGATTTTGTCGGCATTTTCCACCGTACGCATACGGTGGGCAATAACGATAACCGTCTTACCTGCAAGCAGACGGGAGAGCGCCTGCTGAACCACGGTCTCGTTCTCCACATCCAAGCTCGCCGTCGCCTCGTCCAGCAACACGATCGGCGCGTCTTTGAGCAGCGCACGGGCGATAGAGATGCGCTGGCGCTCACCGCCGGACAGCTTGGAGCCGTTCTCGCCGATCATGGTGTCATAGCCCTGCGGCATGCGGCTCACAAACTCGTCGCAGTTGGCGGCACGCGCGGCAGCAAGCACTTCCTCATCGGTGGCATCGCGACGACCAAGACGGATGTTTCCCATCACCGTGTCGTCAAAGAGCAACACGTCTTGGAACACAATGGCGTAGTCGCGCAGCAACACCTCGGGATCCACGCTTGCAACATCCACGCCGCCCACGGTGACCGTGCCTTCGGTGGCGTCCCAAAAGCGCGCGACCAGGCGGCTCACCGTGGACTTACCGGAACCCGAAGGACCGACCAGTGCCGTGACCTCCCCTTCTTTGGCGGCAAAGCTCACATCGGTAAGAACTTTCTCGCCGGCGCGGCCGTCCTCGCCCGCACCATAACCAAATGCCACGTGATCGAACACCACGTCATGACCTACGGGCTCAAACTGCTCGCTGCCCCGCGCCACGGGCTCTTCCATGATGGAGCGCATGCGCTTGGCCGACGACTCGGCGGCAAACAGCTCGGACATCAGCATCAGCGCCTGATCGAAGGGCGCATAGATGCGGCTCACCATGAGCAGGAAGGCAAACATCACCAAAAAGTCGACCCGGCCGGAGGCGACCATCGCAGCGCCCGTGACCAACGTGGTGGCAATCCCCAGGCGCAGGATGGCAAAGGCGGAGTTGACCAAAAGCCCATTGGCGAGCTCGCCCTTGGTGGTCTCGCGCTCCTCGGCATCGATCATGGCGTTGAGCCCCTCAAGATAATGAGCCTCCTGGTTGGTGGCGCGGATCTCGCGCACGCAGTCGAGCGTCTCCTGGATCGCCTCGGTAACCTTGACCTTCTCGGCACGCACATGGTCGAACACCGGGATCATGGGGCCGCGCGTCAGATACAGCACGGCAAAGGCCACGGGAACGCTCCAAAACGCCGCAATCGCCAGCTGCCAGCAAAAGAACAGCGACGCCACGAACACAATGACGCTTGCGATGATGGCACCCCAAAGCTCTCCCAGCACGTGGCTGTAGGCGTGCTCCATGGCCTGGACGTCGCCCATAATGGTCTCGGTTAAATCGGCCAGATCACGACGGCCAAAAAACGACAGCGGCAGCTTGCGCAAGCGCTCGGCGATCTCCATACGCTGCTTGCCGCACTCCTCGTAAAAGATGCAGTAGGTGTAGTAATACTGCTGCCAGTTAGAGGCAAAGAGCAACACGAAAAAGACCAGGAGGCCGCCCACAATCGGCAGGGCATCCGGCAGGTCGGCACCGGTGGCGAGATGTTCGACAAAACCGGCCATGACCAGGAACAATAAGCCCATGCCGGCCATGGTAATGAGATTGGTGAGCGCGGTCCAGAAAATGCCGCGTTTTACGCCGGCGACGCCTTTATCGGATAGGAAATACTTCTTTTGGAATGAGGCGAACATTTAGGCCTCGCCTCCCTTCGTGACGGCGGCATCCGCGGCAGCAGTGATCTTCCAGCTCGCGGCCTGTTCGTATTCGGCCCACATCTTGGCATACAGACCCTCTTGGGACAGCAACTCGGCATGGGTGCCAGTCTCCTGCACGCTACCTTGGTTGAGCACCACGATCTTGTCGGCCCCCACCACGGTCGAAAGCCGGTGCGCGATCATAATGACTGTGCGACCCGCCGCCAGTTTGCTAAAGGCACGCTGGATGAGCGCCTCGTTCTCGGGGTCGGCAAACGCTGTGGCCTCATCGAGCACCACGATGGGCGCGTCCTTAAGGATTGCGCGGGCGAGTGCCACGCGCTGGACCTCGCCGCCCGAAAGGTACGCCCCGCCGGCGCCGAGCATGGTGTCGATGCCCTGCGGGAGCTTGGCCACGATATCGTCGCACTGGGCCGCGGAGAGGGCCGCGCGCACTTCGTCGTCAGTAGCTGTAGGCTTGGAGGCACGCACGTTATCGGCAAGTGTTTGCCGGAACAGCTGGTTGGTCTGAAACACAAAGGCGACCTGGTCCATAAGCTCGTGCGGATCCATGTCGCGAACGTCTACACCGCCTACGAGCACACGACCTGCGGAAACATCCCAAAAACGCGGGATCAGACTGGCACAGGTTGACTTACCGCCGCCAGAGGGACCCACCAACGCGAGGGTGCTACCTGCAGAAACGCTAAAGCTCACATGGTTGACGGCAGGTGCCTCGGCACCCTCGTAGGTAAAGCTCACGTCCTCAAATCGCACGTCGCCGCCGGCGGGGTGCTTGGGCTGGGCAGGCACGGAGAGCTGCTTGGAATCCATGACGCTTCGAATGCGAGCCAGCGAATCGGCACTCATCTGAGAGGCCTCGCCCACAAACATGAGCTTGGTCATGGCCGTTGGTACCACGGCCGAAAATATCGCGTAAAACGTGAAGTTGGCCATAAAATGCGCGAAGTCCGTCTCGCCCGGCGCCAACAGCAACGCCACGGGCAACAGGAATGTCACAAGACCATTGAGCGCGGTAAGGTTGAGCACCTGCGGGCCTCGGCAGAACGTGCCCGCATAGTTTTGCGCCATGTCGGCGTATTCGGCGATCGCGTCGTGGAACGCCTTAAAGGAGTAGACCGTCTGCTGGAACACCTTGACCACGGGGATGCCGCGCACGTATTCGGTGCCGGTCTTGTTCATCTTGACCAGCGCGCCCATGTAGGCCTTCATAAACTCGGCGCCCTTGCCGCTCATCATGGTGGCCATGGCGCAAAACGAAACGGCCACCGAAATGAGGCATGCCGCGCCCAAGCGCCAATCGAGGGCGAAAAGCAGCACGAGCAAGCCCACGACCATGGCGGCGGCGCCTGCGATATCGGGCAGCATGTGTGCGAGCAAAGTCTCTGTGGAAGCGGCGCATCCGTCTACGATACGGCGCAGCTCACCGGTGGCGTGTGTGTTAAAGTAGCCAAGCGGCAGCTTAAGCAGGTGCTCGCTCGTAGTCTTGCGAATATTGGACGCGCAGCGAAACGCAGACAGGTGCGTGCACATGAGCCCCACGAAATAGACCACGATGCTTGCCAGCGCAAACCCCACGGCCCACCAGCCATACGTCGCGATGCCGCAGGCTTCGCTCCAGTTAGGTGCCACGGCGATCAGATCGCGCGCGACAAGCCAAATGCACACGTACGGGCCAAAGCTCAGCAGCTGCGAGAGCGCCGAGAGGGCCATGCCCAAATATGTTAGGGATTTACGGTCGCCGGCATATGCAAGCAGCTCGCCGATACCGCCGCCTTCCTTTTTTGATCCCTTTGCCATGAGATTCCTTTCTAACGGCTTGAGAGTTAACCGTAATGAACTTATCATTGATGTGTTAGCCATGGCTCACAATCGAGCCAGGCGTGGACGTTTCTGCAAAGGAAAGGGACGCTTTTGCAAATACGGCGGGCAGCGACCGACATAACCCAGCTCTATGCACCGCAGTTTGAGCAGTTTGGCCTGGAGCTTACCGGCAAGGGCGCCGTCTTTACCGGCGAGGTGGCAAACGATCGGGCGCACGGACGCGCATGGATCATGCCCCTCTCCCCTGCCTGCATCGTCATGGAGCATTACATTACCCCGACGCACGATATGTACCTGGCCGAATACACACCCGAACCGTACGCGTGCGTGAGCGAGGTCAGCGCGCCCACGCTCATGTGCATGCCCGAAGCCGGCATAACGCCTGCGAACCTTAAACCCCTGCATGGACCGTGGCCGAACAGCGCGGTGTGCAGCTTTATCCAAGATAGCTGCGGCGAGGAGCTAAGTCCGCTGTTTGCAGGGCAGCTTTATCACTCGCGCTCGGTGCTCTTTTTGCCCGGGTATTTTGACGAGCTGGAGCATCGGTATCCCACTGAGTTCGCAGGAGTCTTTGAAGCGTTTGCCGAGTCGTGGCACGAGGAGGCGACGTCTGCCATCTGCCACACGCTGCGCCGGATTAACGAGGACCGCGCCCGCACCGTAGGCGGACACGTCTATATGCAAGGCATCGTGGAGACCATGGTCGCGGAGCTC
>ERZ773218.3599-NODE-3599-length-9764-cov-3.163766_pt1 | contig 9764 bp, 10 predicted proteins | sample MGYA00580527_ERZ773218 | MGnify/ENA primary metagenome ERZ773218 (study PRJEB29015, sample SAMEA2737763) | human gut metagenome | biome: human gut; feature: human-associated habitat; material: faeces | place: China | collected 2012 ...
TCAACATCTTCTGCAGCAATGCTGCATCTATCTGTTTCATCTTAATCTTTGCCTCCATTATCTATTATCCTATATCCTTTACGCCCTCTACGTAAATATTGATCCGTTCTACTTCAAGGCTTGTAAATTCTTCCACACGATACTTCACAGATTCCATAAGATTGCTTGCCACTGTAGAAATAGAAACTCCATAAGATACAATAATATGGAAGTCTATCGTGATCTTATTATTCTTTACAGAAACAAATACACCTTTTCTGATATTATCTCTTGTTAACAGCTTGGCGATCCCATCTTTCATATTCACCATTGCCATCCCTACGATACCAAAACATCCAAGAGCACAGATTCCGGCATATTTCGCAATTACCTGATTTTCAATGGAGATCTCTCCATTCTTTGTATTCACATGTCCTTTCATAAATTATACCTCCAAACGAGAATTCATATATTTCGATTATACATTATGAAACCACCTAAGTCTAGTGTTTCAAAAAATGATTTAAAATAAAAGCAAATTTATTCTTGATTTTTATAAATCAATCTGTTAGAATGAAATAGTTGTCGAGCCTGGAATGAAACAGGAATAGAGATTGGAATAAGGAGGTGCTAACATGGCAAAATGTGCTATTTGTGGCAAAGGTGCTCATTTTGGAAACGCAGTGAGCCATTCACATAGAAGATCAAATAAAATGTGGAAATCTAACATCAAATCTGTTAAAGTTAAAGTTAACGGAGCAGCTAAGAAAATGTACGTTTGTACTTCTTGTTTAAAATCAGGATGCGTTGAGCGTGCATAATCTGTTATATGACGACACGGAATAAAAAGGCTTGATATTTACTTTGTAAATATGGAGTCTTTTTTTCATGCTTTACTCGCCAGAAAAAACAGATGCCCAGCCGGACACCTGCTCTTCATTTACAAAACAGACAATATCCTATTAAAAGCAACGCAGTAATGATCGCAATCCCCCATGGAATACTCGATAACAGGAGCATGATCAGCATTCCCACTGCGACGAAAATCAGCGCAAATCCGATCACCCGTTTCAAAATACATCACACCCACCGGCCCTCTTACTGCAAATATATGACAGATATTTCAAAATAATACTCTGATTTTATACGTTTTCTTCTTTTTCAGCAGAATCTAAAATCTCTGCCACATCTGCTTCTGTTACTTTATCTTCTTTTTTCTCTGTAAAACGGTCCACCAGATCCGGTACCATATCCAGAATTTTTGTCATCGTATCCTGATTTCTCACATTTACAAGCTTGGTCGTTCCATTCTTGATCACAAGAACTGCACTCGGGGTAATCTTTCCACCGATTCCACCCATTCCTTTTTCGCGTTTTTCAGCACGAAAAGAACCGGCTCCGATTCCAAAGGAAACATCTACAAGCGGAAGAATGATCGTATCACCCACATGAATTGCGTCACCGACAACCGTCTTAGATGAGATCACTCCATCCATTCCCTGAAACAATGCTTCCACAGTCGATTTAAAATTGTTGTTATTCTCTGCCATTTGCTGTTTTCCTCCTTTGGCTTTTTGGTTGTATTCTAAAAGCGTAATTTTCTGATATAGGAAATCGTCGTGCGGATATTCTTGTTCCACAGCAGATTCCATAGAACAATCACAAAATAAACGGCATGCACCCTCCCCTTGATCATGGCCTTTCCTTTGAGCACTTTCTCGTCAAAATTCGGAGTGATCTCCACACATTCTCCGATAAACGGATAGATAAGACTCGCTCCCGCCAGAACATATCCTGTGACAGAAGGGTCTGAAAACCCGAATTCCAGATCTGCCTCACACTTTGACGGCTTCAAAAAGCAAAACAAACGTCGAAGCTCTGTGAGGCATTTCATAAAAGCTGACCGATGAATTTCATCCGTAAGAAACTCCATCAATCTTTCCTTTTTTTCTGCCAGTGATTTGAGCATATCACAAATTTTATGAAAAGTACATTTTATCTGTTCCGCTTTTTGAGAAATCCGCTCTCCAAGTCCCGGTCTTGAATCCTGTTTCTTTTTGTTTTCGGTTTTCTTATGTTCTGTTATTTTCTTTTGTATTGGTTCCGGCTGTTTTTTAAGTTGTTCTGAAGGCTCTTTTTTCTGTATACTTTTTTCAGAAGGCGGAGACTTCAGCGTTTCTCTACTCTGAGAGTTCTTCTCTTCTGCCCGGGAAACAGGTAGGGCCGCCTGTTCGGGCTGATCCGCCAGAAACCGCTTCCATGCGATTCGAAACTTCCATTTTAACGCTCCGCCTTGGTACGACACCTCTCCTTTTACAAGGGAACACAGCCAGGAAAACTTCAGTAAGGCGAACAGGTTTTCCCATTCACCTTCCCCCAGGACATCTCCCCGATATCTGACCGGTACAAACAGAAAGATACCTGCCAACAGGATCAGTATTCCCAATATTACCAGTAATATCCAGCCTATGATTTTTAAAATCAACAGAAGTATATGTATCATATGATTCTACACACTGCCTTCCCCAGATTGTTTCTGATTATTTAAGATGAACTCTCTTAGTCTGACATCATTTGTTTTTTGGTACACATCCTGCACGATTTCTTCTGTCAGCTCCAGTGCCCCTTCGTATCCATCCGCGAGACCGACTACGAACAGCCCAGCGTCCTCAAAAATATGCTGCTTCAGCAACAATACAGAGAAAAATTCCAGTGGATTTTGTTTTCCCTGGGCTAACACGATCAGATAAAGATCCTTTCGAAACCGTTTCTTTTTCAAGCCCTCAATAATCCTTTTTTCACGTTTTTTCAGAGAACGGCTTACATACAATTCTCTATAAAACTCCATATTCATGCAGTCTGTCATCCCCTTTATGCTTGTTCTTTTCTATTGATAATAATAAGAATCCAACACCTGCTTTGCAATTGGAACTGCTTTTGCACCGGCATTTCCGTCATAGCCCTCGATGATCACACTGATGACCAGTTCCGGGTTGTCCACATTCGTAAAGCCTACGAACCAGGAATGTGTTTTTTCCCCATCTGTCATGCTGTATTCTGCAGTTCCTGTTTTTCCCGCCACGGAATAAGACTGTCCGGAAAGCATCGTGGCAGTTCCTTCATCCACAACTGCCCGCATATAGTCTTTCAACTGTGACGCTTCCTCCGATGTCATCAGTTTTTTATAACTTTTCGGTACATTTTTCCGAATCTCGGTTCCTTTATAGTTTGTGACTTTATCAACCAGATATGGTTCCATTAAAGTTCCGCCATTTGCGATCGCCTGTGTGATCAGTGCCATGTGATACGGGCTGACCAATGTGTTTCCCTGTCCCATAGCTGTCATCATCATCTCTCCGTCACTGGTATTCTCATCCACTACAAACGAGCTTTTTGAATAATCCAGCACGGATGGCAGTTTTTTGTTAAACAGAAGCTCTTCGGCCGTCGCACGGTAAGAATTCCGATCCAGCATCAGACCAATGTTTGCAAAGGAAGAGTTGCAGGAGTTTGCAAAAGAACTGCGCAAGTCTTCCAATCCATGTACCGTACTGTCAAAACATCGGATCGTGATGTCTTCATAAGTGATCGATCCTTCACAATTATAGCTGTAATTTTGATAGTCCGGATGTTCTCGCATATATTCCAGTGCAGTCACGATCTTAAAGGTAGATCCCGGAGCATATGCCCCTTGAGTCACCCGGTTCAGAAGCGGACTGTAAGTACTGTCTGCATTTAAGGCTTCCCACTCCTGCGCGATTGTATTCGGATCATAGGACGGTCCGGACACCATGGCAAGAATTTTTCCGGTGCTGGCCTCCATAACCATGATCGCGCCCCGATTTTCTCCCAATGCATTGTATGCCGCCTGCTGAAGCCCCGCATCCAATGTAGTTACGACCGTATCGCCATGATTTTTTTCATCCTTAAATTCGTTGAGAAATTTTTCCGCAAAAAATGCATTGGACGTCAGAAGTTCTGAGTTTTCGATGGATTCCAGTCCGCTTTTTCCTGCGGTCTCATTGCTGTAGCCAACAACATGGGCAAATGCTGCCCCGTACGGATAGACTCTGTTTTCTGTTCCGCCCTCTCCGACCTGTGTCTCGGCAAGAACTTCTCCGTCTCTGTCCGTAATGCTTCCCCGGATGATCCGGTCTGCAAAGGCATCCTGTCTTACATTATACGGACTGTTGACGATTGTCTTTGCCCGGAACACATTAAAATAGACAATATAGGAGATCAGGGCAAGAAACAGCGTAACAAACAAATAGGTCATCTTAGCGAACTCTTTGTTTCGGAACTTCTTCGAAGCCTGGCTCTTTGGTTGTCTTTTTCTTCTTTGTGGTTCTTCTCTTCGTGCCATTTCTTAACTCTCTTTCTCTCTTTCTTTCCAGATTTTCTTCCTCATCTTCTCTTAAAATATACAGACCCTGTATGATGCCGAACATGATCATCGTACTTAAAATTGAGCTTCCTCCGTAGCTGACAAGAGGAAGAGTTACGCCCGTAGAAGGGATAAATTTTGTCACTCCGCCGATATTTAAAAATACCTGGAAAATATAACAGGTTCCAAGTCCCAGTGCTACCAGTTTGTAGAACTGATTGCGGAGTGCCAGAGCAATGTTTAAAAACATCACATAACAGCTGACACACACCAGAATCAGACACAGGGAAAGAATCAGTCCCATTTCTTCCGAAATCGCAGCAAAGATAAAGTCTGTATCAGCTACAGGAATCTCATCCGGAAGTCCCTGAAACAGCCCCATTCCAAACCAGCTTCCTGTGCCAATGGCAAACAAAGACTGCGCTACCTGATATCCGCCGTCACTATAGGTTGCAAACGGATCTTTCCATGCAGCTACACGTACCTGAATGTGCGCAAATAAATGGTATGCCAGTACGGCAGCGACCGAACCGCCTCCGAGACCGGCTGCCACATAAAGAGGCTGTCTCGTTGCCGTGTACAGCATGACCAGATACACTACGAATAAAATCAATGCCGTACCAAGGTCTGTAGAAAGCACGAGGATCAGCACATGAGCTGCTGCCAGTGCTGTTGTAATCACAATGTTCTTAAACTCCAAAGAACGATTTAAATTTGCCGCTACAAAAAATACAAATAAAATTTTCACAAACTCGGACGGCTGTATTCCGAATCCGGCGATCGTAAATCCAAGCTTTGCTCCACCGGAAACCTCTGCCAGAACGGCAACCAGAACCAACGCCAGAATCCCGGCTCCTGCATACATATAGCCCCAGTCTTTTAAACGATCCAGCTTACGGATCACAACCGGTACCACCAAACCGATCACAACTCCTACTGCGGCGAAGATCAGCTGCTTGATCGCATTTTCTTCTTCCAGTCTGGTCAGCATGATCATCCCGATACAAAGAAGCATGCACATATTATTAACGATCAGCTTGGACACCTTCGGATATAAAATCCGGTACAACAGAATCACAGCCAGAAGAAAACCCGCGCTGGCTGCATAAAGAGTCAGTATTTTGGGATCATCCTTCTTCAGATACATGACCACATATGCTGTCAGCTGAAGTAAAAACATCAGCACATTCTGCCGGATCAGGATCCATTTCTGCTCGCTCTCATAATTATGTGCGAAAATAGAGAAACACGAAAACGTGTAAATTCCCATTAAAAGGATCATAAGATATTTTGATAATTCTACTATGATGTTAACCACAATTTCACCTGCTTTTATGTTATTCCGCGTCTGAAATGACCGCGCGTAAATTCTTCTCCTGACATTCCCGATACCGCATTCCGGGTATTCACAGCAAGAGCCGCATTCAAGATGCGAGTCACCTCGCTGCCTGTCTCTGTCGAAAACTGCACACGGATGCTTCTTGGATGCATCCTCATCCACTCTTCTCTTTCATCAAACAACGATAAAGGAGCGGAATTGTAAACAATATTATAGCAAAATCCGCAGTGATTTTTCACCGGGAACTGTTTTCCTCTGCGATCCGTCAGTGTTATCGTGACCGGGTGGTGTGTACAGCCGTTTGTTGTCTTCACCACACACTGCGCAGATGTCATAACCGGAATTCTTCCATAGATTACAAGTTCACTTTCCTCAAGTCCCAGAACATTCAGCTCCTCTGCATTTAATTCCATCGGAGCTGTAAACAGTTCTACACCGTTCCTTTTCCAGAATTGCCGGCTGTATTGATTGAATACATACAGATTATGATCCAGAAGGATCGTCCTGTCAAATCCGTGTTGTTTTAAAAACTGAAAACTCTCACAGTTTCTGATCAATACACCGTCCTGTGCGATTTCCAGAAACCGATCATAATGTTGTTCAAATTTTCGAACTGCATCAGCCCGGAAAATATGGGGCATTGCCAGAAAAATCTTGGCACTGCTTCTTTTCGCTTTTTTACAGAGGTGCTGCAGTCTCGCATCTTCAAATAAATCCTGCACTATATTACTGTCAATATAAATCCGTTCTGCTGCCTCTGAATCCAGCACACTTTCCAGCTGTTCCAAAGTCTCTGTCAGAACACTCAGCAGTACACCTTCCGTTTTCTTTTCTTCTGAGTTTTGTTTCAGAAGAGGTTGTTCCGTGGATGTCCGGCGGAACTTCCCGCATATCTCCAGTTCTAATTTTTCTAATGCCTGCCTTCTTAATTCATTGAGCTGCTGCATTGGAAGAAACACCTTTCCTTCCAGATCAATCTCCAGATGTTCAAATACAAATTCTGTGGCTCCCGTCTTAGAAAGTTGCTTTTGGATTCTGGACACCTCCATCGGCTGATTCTGTGCCTCCTGCACAGTCTGCTCGGAATAAACGGTAACGCTTATATCTTCTGTCCAGACTGTCAGCATTGCCGGTTCTCCCACTGCCGCACGCAGGTATCCGGATATCTGCTCTTTCGTTGCCCCTTCCAGATACTGTTCTTTCATCTCTGTCATCAGTTTCTGGTTACGGATTCGATTTAGAATCTGTCCTTTTTGATATTGTTCCTTTTTGGGAACCAGAATCACAGTCTTTGTTCCCTTTGGAATCTCTTTTCCAAAAGAGTAATTCTCACGCTGCAGATTCAACTCCAGGAGATCTCCCTTGTGGATATCCGCTAAAGTCTCCACCGTCAGTTCTCTTCCTTTCTGTGAGAGCACACGTGCCGCAGGTACTCCTGCATGGTTCGGGCGGGAAATGGCGATCATATCCCGGCCGTTTCGTTCTTTATAATAACCCTGGCTGAATCCGCCCCGATTATACAGATCCATCAGCGCTTCCCGGTCTGCCTGTTCTACCCGATATCCACTTTTTCCCTTTTTTAGATACAAATCTGTATACTTCCGGTAAATCGATGTCACGGCCGCTACATACTCGGGACGCTTCATTCTTCCCTCAATCTTAAATGAATAGACGCCCGCCTCGATCAGCTCCGGAATCAAATCCAGAGTACAAATGTCTTTTGGACTGAGCACGTATTCTTTTTTGCTGCTCTGATCCACACTGTACGGGAGACGGCACGGCTGGGCACACTGCCCTCTGTTTCCACTGCGTCCTCCGATCAGGCTGCTGAGCAGGCACTGGCCGGAATAGCAGTAACACAATGCCCCATGGACAAAGCACTCAATCTCCATCCCTGTTGCACGATAAATCTCCTGAATCTCTTCCAGAGAAATCTCCCTTGTCGGGACCACTCTTGTCACTCCCTGACTTTGTAAAAACTGCGCTGCCTTGACATTAACTGAGGACATCTGTGTACTTGCATGAATCTCCAGATCCGGAAAATCATGCCGGATTAATTCAAGCACTCCGACATCCTGTACGATCACCGCATCTAAGCCATGCAGATACAAGGGTTCCAAATAGTCATGAAGTGTCTCGATCTCCCGGTCTTTCAGAAGTGTATTGACTGTAAGATACACTTTTCTTCCATGGAAGTGTGCATAATCAATGGCCTGCTTTAATGTCTCTTCTGCAAAATTGTCTGCGAATGCGCGAGCTCCGAATCTGGGACCTCCTGCATAGACGGCATCCGCACCCGCATGGATCGCAGCCAGAAAGCTCTCATAGGATCCTGCCGGAGATAAAATCTCTACCTGTGGTTTTTTCTTTTCTTCTATCAATCAATAACTCCTTTTTCTATTTACATAAAAAGAGGGCCAAACAAAAGCTGCTTGCTTCTGCAGTCTCTTGGGCACCCTCATTCTTTTACTTTCTGCGATTCTTCATCTCTGTTTCCAGCTTCACGATCTGCATCTGAAGATCGTTGTTTTCCTCTTTCATCTTAGCGAGCTCTTTTTCCGCATTCTCCAACTTGATCTGTACGGAAATTAATTCATGCTTTAAGTCATACATCTCTTTATCTTTCAGTTCGATGTCACTCTCCAGTGAATCTCCCTGCTTCTTTGCCTTAAAATAATCATCTGCAATATTCAGTGCCAAAAGTACATTTCTGGTGTCTGCACTCTGCTTGCGGTAACCTTCGCTGTTGGCACATTCTGTTATCTTATGGTTCAGATAGGAAGATACTTTCTGCAGATACTCTTCACCCTCAAATCCACTTAGCGTATAGACTTTTCCTCCAATTAAAACTTCTGTAAAATGTTTTGCTGAACTCATAGCATCCTCCTTGGCATTTCTTATCTGTTATTATAAACTATCTGCAAACAAAAACCAACTGTTTTTTGAAGTTTCTGTGTGACCGCTCACCTTGAAACCGGAGGAAGAATTCCAAGATGCCGGTATGCCAGATCTGTCACAACTCTTCCTCTCGGTGTACGCTGGATAAATCCACACTTCAGCAGATATGGTTCGTATACATCCTCCAGTGTTCCGGAATCTTCTGAAATGCTGGCTGCAAGCGTATCCAGCCCCACCGGACCTCCCTGAAACTTTTCAATCATGACCTGCAGGATCATCCGGTCTCCGTGGTCCAGTCCATAACGGTCCACATCCAGAAGATCCAGTGCATAATTTGCTACTTCTTCCGTGATCACACCGTCATATTTGACCTGTGCAAAATCACGCACCCGCTTTAGCAGACGGTTGGCAAGCCGCGGAGTTCCTCTGGAGCGTTTGGCAAGCTCAAGCGCTCCTTTTGTATCAATCTCGACATTGAGCACTCTGGCCGAACGCTTGATGATCGTCATCAACTCTTCTTCTGTATAAAACTCAAGACGATTCACAACTCCAAAACGATCCCGCAGGGGTGCGGTGAGCATCCCTGCTCTCGTAGTCGCTCCCACCAGGGTAAACTTCGGAAGATCCAGACGGATCGAACGTGCGGTCGCGCCCTTTCCGATCATAATATCAATCGCATAGTCTTCCATCGCCGGATACAGCACTTCCTCCACCTGCCGGTTCAGTCGATGGATCTCATCCACAAAAAGGACATCTCCCTCCTGCAAGTTATTGAGGATCGCCGCCATCTCACCCGGCTTCTCAATAGCAGGACCGCTGGTCACCTTCAGATGTGTCCCCATCTCATTGGCAATAATGCCTGCCAGCGTGGTCTTACCTAGTCCGGGCGGTCCATAGAACAGCACGTGATCCAGTGCTTCTCCTCTGGATTTTGCCGCCTCAATATAAATCTTCAGATTATTTTTTGCTTTTTCCTGACCGATATACTCGTCCAGGCTCTGTGGTCGAAGACTTCCTTCAATCCGGATATCCTCTTCCGCCTCTTCTGTCGCTATGATTCTGCGGCTGCCCATATTGTTCTCCTGTTCTTGTTCCATAGTTTCATAAATCATGCAGAGTCATATTTGTAAAATCATCTCCGCATATACACTTAAAATAAGTGCT
>ERZ773218.3609-NODE-3609-length-9737-cov-2.532431_pt1 | contig 9737 bp, 11 predicted proteins | sample MGYA00580527_ERZ773218 | MGnify/ENA primary metagenome ERZ773218 (study PRJEB29015, sample SAMEA2737763) | human gut metagenome | biome: human gut; feature: human-associated habitat; material: faeces | place: China | collected 2012 ...
ATCATCTCCTTTTTTATTTCTCTCGCTGTATTTTCCACAAGCTTTGCATTCTTTTTGCAATGTCTTATAAAAAATTCATTTTCTCTGCTGGTCGCTCTCATATAATTGCTGCATAAATACTGCTGCAGCCTGCCTGCATCTATCGCATACTCAAGTTCAATAGTATATGGCATAATCCCTATTCTGTTTCTCGGCACATTATATTCATAGCTTATCCTCTTTCGCGTCCACTTTCTTTCAGGACGGTATTTTCCTACAATGTATATGGCTTTTTCTCTTATTGAAGTATAATTTTCAAAAAAATCTCTTATATTGTCAGGATTTTGTGTAAGATTTACCACAACTATATCTGCATCAAACAATATCTGTTTTGTACTAAGATTTTGATTTGACTCCGTATCTATAAAAATATACTCTGAAACTTCTTCTAATATTTTAAACAACTCTCTGTGAACCATACTGAAATCATAATTGAATACTTCTTTGTTAAAAACCATCCCTGATGGCAAAAGACACATATTAGATAACATCAGATCAACTGTCGAATTTTTGATAAGTTCTCTATCCCTATCTCCACAATAAATCCTCTTTAGTATGTAATCCAGTCCGTATTTTACATTGTACCCTCCGGATTCCCTAAGGAAATCCTGCTGCATTGGCTGCAGCAAAACATCTTCAAGACTTTTATTTCTGCTAAAATGATTTTCCAATAAAATTTCTTTAACTCTGCCTGCATTTCTAAGTGATACCATTGATGCGATACTCGCCATATTGGCTGTAACGCACATCTTCTCCCCTCCATTACTCCAAAATGCTATTTTCATATATATTCTCCATTCTTAAATTTTTCTCTACCCCTTTAATAAAGCAAACGTTTTTGCACTCTGCTTAATGCTGCATACTCCGAATACACTTATTATATTCGTATATTAAAGAATTTTTTTCGCAATGTAAAGTGGTTTTTGCCTTATTTTTGACAAAACTACATCTTTCTCCATTATTCACAAATTTTTGTTTATTTTTTCTACATATCAAAAAAAATGTCACTTATTTCGTAACATTTTTCTCGTATTACAAGACTAGAAAATATTTTTTTCGTCATTTTGCCAAAATTTCCATGATTTTTTTGTGCATTTTGCTACCACTGACTTTTCCATGCACTGCTGTTTTATAGACCCAATGGACTGCATTTACAATATCTTTTTCATAATTGCTGCCTTTTTGAAGACTCAAACTAAACATTATCGTATCGAGCATCACGATTTCTCCTGCCACCTGATATATCCTGTCATAAGTATCTTCATCCGGATTTTCATATTTTTTTGTAAAAATTCGGTAGTCAGCATAATTTTTATCAAATGTTGCAAGTCTTTCTCCATATTTTTTTGTAAAATCATTGTATCTTCGCCGAAACTCTTCTCCCTGCATCTGTTCCTCATATGCATCAAAACTTCCATCAAAATACATACAGTCTTTACAGCTTATTATAATATCTACTGCCATGTCGGCAAAGTCAAAAAAAAGTTCACTAAGTCTCTCCGATTTTAAATAATATTTTGTTTTTATATCATTTATCAAAATATCAAATCTGTTCTTGTCCTGTGCAAACCAATTTACACCGCTTATATCGATCGGATACATTTTCTTGTCTGTTCCCATCTCATACCACATATTTTTTATTTTATCATTACTCAGATATTCTATTATGACAGGACATGACGCTGCCATAGATAAGAGCATAGTATCTTTATCTGAAAACGACAATCTCGGATATTTACGACAGGTATTACACAATGTCTTTTCATTTGAATTTCTCTGTATGCGGCAAAGACCATCACCATCGAGCATGGCACAGTCACCATTTGTCCTGTTCTTAAACGAATGCACATCGTCTTTCTCTACAATATTTGATAATATATCAGCCCTAAGACTTTTATTCTCAAGATTTTTAAATCTCTCATAGGCTTCTCTGTCAACAACTATCTTCCACCCACTGCAACAGGTTGTCTGGCAGTTTCCCGCCAGACATTTAAAATCCATGTAATTTCCAAATACATATATCTTCATTAAAACATAAGCTCCGATTTATCTTTGAGAAGTCTTGCTCCTTTTGCAATAAATAAAACCCCGGTCGTAATCCCTGAAACGATAAGCAGTATTCCCATAACGAGATTAAATGAACCTACGGATTTCATTGTCTTATATATCTTCTCTCCCATATAAGTCTCCTTTTGGTCTTTTATTAAACTAAATTTACTTTAATTTTCGTTGAAATTGCTAATATGAGTTTCTATACATTCATTATTTTTAACTATAGTGCTCTGATTTTTATTATTTCACACCATACTGCTCATAATATTCATCGATTGCTGCCTTGAGTTTGTCGTCAATAAGCACTTTTCCCTGACATTCTTTATTGTAAAGACATTCTACAACATCCTCCATAGTTACAATGGCATTTGCACCAAAACCGTATTTTGACTGAATTTCATCGAGAGCACTTGCATCTGTGCTAAGACCTCTCTCCATTCTGTTTAATGAAACTATAAGACCTTTTATCTCAACATCTCCCTGAGCTTTGATGATAGGGAATGTCTCCTCAATAGATTTTCCTGAGGTTGTCACATCCTCGATGATAACAACTTTATCGCCGTCTTTTATTTTGCTTCCGAGTAAGATTCCCGTATCTCCATGGTCTTTTACTTCTTTACGATTTGAACAGTATCTTACCTCTTTTCCATATAACTCACTGTATGCAATAGCAGTCGTAACACTGAGAGGAATTCCCTTGTATGCAGGTCCGAACAGTACATCGAAATCATCACCGTAATGCTCATGTATTGCCTTTGCGTAATACTCGCCAAGTCTCTTAAGCTGTGAGCCTGTGACATATGCTCCCGCATTCATAAAAAACGGTGATTTTCTTCCGCTCTTTAATGTAAATTCTCCAAATTTGAGCACGTCGCTCTCTACCATAAATTCTATAAACTCTTTCTTATAACTTTCCATAATCAAACCTCTTTTCTATAAAATTTTTTGTCTGTCAAACTCCTTTAAACATCTGCATTCTTAGCTTTTAGCACATTCATGTCTACTGTCAGTCATCTTTATATCTAGACAAACGGCTTATGTTATTACTTCACGCAGCCGATAAGCTCATTTATATCTTTGACTCCGTTTTTATCCATAAATTCGGCTATTCCGTCAATAACATCTGTTGTTGCCGCCGGATTGTTAAAGTTTGCCGTTCCGACTGCAACCATAGCTGCACCTGCCATGATAAACTCTAATGCATCCTCTGCAGTTCTTATACCGCCCATTCCGAGAATTGGTATATTTACTGCATTTGCCACCTGATAGACCATTCTCACGGCAACAGGCTTTACGGCCGGCCCTGACATTCCGCCTGTCTTATTGGCAAGTGCAAATGTTCTTCTGTTTATATCAATCTTCATACCCGTAAGCGTATTTATAAGTGATACCGCCTGCTTCCGCCGCCTTTGCCATCTCAGTTATGTCCGTAACATTAGGACTTAATTTCATTATGACAGGCTGTTTTGCATGATCCTTTATCTTTGATGTTATCTGCTCCACAAGTTTGGGATCCTGTCCAAAAGCAATACCTCCTGCCTTTACATTAGGGCATGATATATTTATCTCAAGCATTGAAACATCCTCATTTGCAAGTCTGTCTACAACCTCTATATATTCTTCCGGAGTCTTTCCACACACATTTACAATAATGTTTGTATCATATTTTTTAAGGAAAGGTATATCCCTGCTTACAAATGTGTCTATTCCGGGATTTTGAAGTCCTATCGCATTTAACATTCCTCCGTATGTCTCACATACTCTCGGCGTATCATTTCCCGGCCACGGAACATTTGCAACACCTTTTGTCGTAACAGCTCCAAGTCTGTTTAAGTCAACATACTCACTGAATTCCTCGCCCGAACCAAAAGTACCCGATGCCGTTGTAACCGGATTTTTCATCTTAACTCCGGCAAAATCTACTGAAAGATTCATAAGCTTCCTCCATTTCGCAATATTTATTCTTTAAGCAAGTCCTCTACCGCCGCTTATTGCTCTACGCAATAGAAACATAGGACTTCCCTGATAGTGTTAAATCTCTATATCCTCTGCATTAAATACAGGTCCGTCTTTACATATTCTCTTGTTATGAACCTTACTGTGCTCATCAATATCTTTTGACTTGCATACACAGCCGAGACACGCCCCTATTCCACAAGCCATCTTTTCTTCCATTGAAATCTGTGCCTCGATGCCTTTTTCTTTTGCGTATGCCTTAACACCCCGAAGCATAGGAATAGGTCCACATGAGTAAAGTACATCCGCATCAAGCCCGTTTTCCTTTATCGCATCTATGACATTTCCTTTGGTTCCGACACTTCCATCCTCAGTCGATACATACACATTTGCATAAGGCTCAAATTCATCTTTGAGGAACAGGTCATTGTCTCTGTAACCGAGCACTACCGAAACATTTTCTTTTGAGTTAAGAGATTTTGCGAGTTCAAGCATTGGCGGTATTCCTATACCACCGCCGATAAGTACTGCCTTTCCTCCTTTAAGCGTAAAGCCGTTTCCGAGTGGTCCGACAACCGGTATCTCATCACCTCTAACCATCTTTGAAAACTCGTCTGTTCCCTTTCCTACAACCCTGTAAACAACTCTAAGACAGTTTGCAGCTTTGTCAATCTCACATATGCTTATCGGTCTTGGCAACAGCCTGCTGCCGTCAGCACTATACATTGAGATAAACTGTCCCGGAACTGCACTGTTCACAACATTAGCATTGGCTTCAAATTCGAGCCACATACTGAATATATCTTTTGTTATATTTTCCTGCGATCTTATCACCGCCATAGTTTTTTTCTTGTCAGCCATAAACCGTATAACCTCATTTCATTTAGTCAAGTGGATTATTCTCAATCCGCTCTGCTACTTGCTCATAACAGTTACCATTTGATGTCACGGATTGCTCTATTGCTGTGCAATTTTTACAATCCTGCCAACATCCGGCAATTTATATGTAACCATACATTGCCGGATGCTTTTGACCCTTGCATCAAAATATGCTGTTGATATCGTTTTTCATATTAATGACAGCTTCCCTTGACGCATCTGCAAAATTCTCCTCACCGAATTTGCTGTATGCATCCTGCTTGTATGCTGCGATTATTCCTCTTGACGAATTTACTATAGCTCCAAGACCGTCCTCGTTAAAGTACGGTTTCAGGTCTTTTGCCGTACCACCCTGTGCGCCATATCCCGGTACAAGAATATATGTCTTTGGCATAAGTTTACGGAGAACTTTTCCCATTTCAGGATATGTAGCTCCGACAACACATCCGACATAACTGTAATCATCGCCCATGCAGTCCTCGCCCCATTTTGAAACCATCTCGCCGACAAGCTCATAGAGAGGTCTTCCTTCAACTTCTTTATCCTGAAACTCTCCACTTGACGGATTAGATGTTTTTACAAGAACAAAGATACCTTTCTTTTCTTCTTTGCACACATCAATAAAAGGCTTTACCCCGTCACTTCCAAGATATGGATTTACTGTTGCAAAATCCTCGTCAAATCCTGCATAAGACTTTGAGCCAACCTGAACTTTTCCAAGATGACCTACAGCGTATGCAGCCGATGTTGATCCTATATCTCCACGCTTGATGTCTCCTATGACTACAAGACCTTTTTCTTTACAGTAATCTATAGTCTTTTTGTAAGATACAAGTCCCGGTATCCCAAACTGCTCATACATTGCAATTTGTGGCTTTACGGCAGGGATAAGGTCATATGTCGCATCTACTATGGCTTTGTTGAACTGCCATATAGCCTCTGCCGCTCCCTCAAGTGTCTCTCCATGCTGTGCAAAAGCTTTTTCCTGTATATGCTTTGGCACATAGTTAAGCATAGGATCAAGTCCCACGACTATAGGTGCATTTTTCTTCTTAATCTCTGAAACTAATTTATTTATCATTTATCTTCCTCCGTTTTATTTTTTATATACTCTGTTTACTGCTTATAACACTATTAACTGCTATCTCAGCATATAACCTGTTTTGCAATTATCTTATTTGTTTTCCTAGTATTTATATACGATTTTTCCGTCAACTATGGTCGTTATGACTCTGCCTTTGACTTTTTTACCGTCAAAAGGCGTGTTCTTTCCTTTTGATACGAACTTACTGCTGTCTATTTTATACTCCTTAGTAATGTCGGCTATAACTATATCTGCTGCTTTGCCCGGTGCAAGATTTCCTTTATCTATGCCAAGCACTTTTGCCGGATTTACACTCATCTTTTCCACAAGCTGTGACAATGTAAGCACTCCTTTGTCTACAAGCTCCGTATAGCCAAGTGCAAATGATGTCTCAAGTCCGACTATTCCAAAAGGAGCCTTTAACATAGACTGGTCTTTCTCCTCTTTCCCATGTGGTGCATGGTCTGTTGATATAACTTCCATAATACCTGTTTTAAGTCCCTCTTTTAACGCATCAACATCCGCTCTGTTCCTGAGTGGCGGGTTCATTTTAAATCTTCCATTATCCTCCGTTATCTCATCATCAGACATTGTAAAGTGATGCGGACATACCTCCGCACTCACCGGAAGTCCCTGCTTTTTTGCCATTTCGACAAGAACAACGCTGTCTGCCGTTGAACAGTGACAAAGATGCAGTCTGTTTCCTGCTTCTTTTGACATTATAATATCTCTCGCAACGATAACATCCTCAACAGAGTTTGTGATACCCGGAAGTCCAAGTTCCTCTGACTTCTGCCCCTTATTCATAACACCGCCCTCGACAAGAGCCTTGTCCTCACAGTGCGAGAACATTGGAAGATCAAGTCTTGCAGCTTCTTTAAGCGATTTTCTGAACAATGCAGAATCCATAACCGACTTGCCATCCTCGCTTAATGCCACGATACCCGCATCTTTCATGCCCTCAATGTCAGCAAGTTCTTTTCCTTCCTGACCTATAGTACACGCACCTATAGGAAGAATATGAACCGGTGAGCACTCCGCTCTTTTAAGCAGGTCTTTTACACTTTCCGGACTGTCTATGGCAGGTTTTGTGTTTGGCATCGGACATATGGATGTAACACCGCCTCGTGCCGCAGCTTTTGAACCTGTCTCAATAGTCTCTTTATACTCAAAACCGGCTCTCTTAAATGAACATGTAGATCAATAAATCCCGGCATAACAGCCTTTTCATCTGCATCAATTACATTTGCATCTTCATCTTCCACAATAAAATCTGCAACTTTTTTTACTTTTCCATCCTCTATGAGAATATCCATTTTTTTGTCAATACCATTTGCAGGATCAACAAGCCTGCCGTTTTTTATAAGAATTTTTTCCATAAATATACATTATGCCTTTCCCTATATACAGAGAGAGCACCCGCCAAACAATATGACAGATGCACTCCTCTTATTAATAAAGTTCCGCCTTTTCAAGATCTTCAAGCATTCGCTTATTATGAATGTATTTTTCAAAGTCCATATAATCAATCCACTTAGCATCGTTCAGTTCTTCGGACAAAACCACTTCATCCTCATTCTGCTCTGTAAGACAAAGATAGGCAAGTCCTAAATTACACTCTGATCCAATCATAAATGTCCATGTATAAAGAACTCTGTCAACTTCGGTTATCAGACCTGTCTGTTCCTGTATTGTTCTTACAACGGCTTTATCCGGTGATTCCCCAAACTCTGCCTCTCCATCGATAAATTCCCACTGATACGGCTCCATGATATTATCATCGTACCATTTTTCTACAGCCAGATACTTATTATCCCTCTGGACAATCCCCTTAACTAAAATACGATACTTATTCATATGGCACCTCCCATTCATGTGCTGCCGTTCACACTTATTGTGCAACCGGTAACATTCATGCTGCTTTATGATTATTTTGCTGTAATATATCCTTTTGCTTTCAAAAGTTCTGCGATAAGAACAGCTCCACCTGCTGCACCACGAACAGTATTATGTGATAAACCTACAAATTTGTAGTCAAATACAGTATCTTCACGAAGTCTGCCAAGAGATATTCCAAATCCGTTTTCATAATTTACATCAAGTGAAACCTGAGGACGGTTATCCTCCTCAATATACTGGATGAAATGCTTTGGTGCATTTGGAAGTCCAAGTTCCTGTGGCATTCCGCTGAACTCTCTCCACACTTTAATGATTTCTTCTTTTGAAGGTTTCTTTCCCTCTTCAAATGTCATAAATACTGCTGCCGTATGACCATCCTGAACAGGTACACGAATACACTGTGTTGTGATAACAGGACTATCTGCCTTTACTATCTCGCCATTCTCAACATGACCCCAGATACGAAGCGGCTCCTGCTCGCTCTTTTCTTCCTCACCACCGATAAATGGGATGATATTGTGCTCCATCTCAGGCCAGTCCTTAAATGTCTTTCCTGCTCCTGAAATAGCCTGGTATGTTGTGGCAACAACTGTCTTCGGCTCATATCCTGCTTTCTTAAGTGCATGAAGTGCCGGTGTATAACTCTGAATAGAGCAATTTGGCTTAACTACGATAAATCCTCTTGTAGTACCAAGACGCTTCTTCTGGTCAGCAATAACTTCAAGATGCTCAGGATTAAGCTCAGGCACAACCATTGGCACATCAGGTGTCCATCTATGTGCACTATTGTTGGAAACAACTGGAGTTTCTGTTTTCGCATATTCTTCTTCAATTTTCTTAATCTCGTCTTTAGTCATATCTACCGCACTAAATACAAAATCAACTTTTGAAGCAACACTGTCAACATCGCTGACATCCTGTACCACAATCTTCTTTACGGCTTCAGGCATTGGTGTAGTCATCTTCCAACGACCCCCGATTGCTTCCTCATATGTTTTACCTGCACTTCTTGGGCTTGCAGCTATAGCTACAACCTCAAACCAAGGGTGATTTTCTAATAATGAGATAAATCTCTGTCCTACCATTCCAGTACCACCAAGGATACCAACTCTTAACTTCTTATCCATGTCTTTCCTCCATATAGTTTAACTCACCGACATATCGGCTTTATTCATCTTTTAATTTTACACTATTCAGTGCAATAAGTCAATTTTACTGTGACTACTTTGATGCAGAGATTGATATAAAAGACCAGATATGGTAAAGTATTAAAGGATTATGATTATTATTTTCAGAAAGGATGATTATTTATATGAAATCTACACCAGTCAAAGGAACGAGAGATTATCTTCCAAAAGAAGTTGAAATAAGAGATTATCTTCAGAATGTAATTGCCGAGACATACAGAGATGCAGGATTTGTACGCATTACTACTCCTATCATTGAAGATGCGGTAAACCTTGACAAGAGCGAGGGTGGCGAAAACTTAAACCTTATATTCAGAGTTCTTAAAAGAGGAAAAAAACTTTCTTCTGCATTAAATAACGAAAATGTGACAGAAAAAGAATTATCTGACATGGGACTTAGATATGACCTTACTCTCCCTCTTTCAAGATATTTTTCAAATAACAAAAATGAACTTATGACACCTTTTAAAGTTATTCAGATGGACAGAGTGTATAGAGCCGAAAGGCCTCAAAAAGGTCGTCTGCGTGAGTTTATGCAGTGTGATATAGATATTATAGGAAATGACTCAAGAGACGCAGAGATAGAGCTTATCCTCACCACAACAAAGGCTCTTAACAGAGTCGGCTTAAAGAATTACACC
>ERZ773218.3620-NODE-3620-length-9691-cov-2.307597_pt1 | contig 9691 bp, 7 predicted proteins | sample MGYA00580527_ERZ773218 | MGnify/ENA primary metagenome ERZ773218 (study PRJEB29015, sample SAMEA2737763) | human gut metagenome | biome: human gut; feature: human-associated habitat; material: faeces | place: China | collected 2012 ...
CTGGCGAGCGCACGCTTGGCCTTGTTGACACGCCACAGCGAGGTCAGCGCCGTCCAGGGACGGGAGCGGTCGAAGCCCGTGACCGTAATGGGCACAAAATCAAACCCAGCCTTGGGGACCAGACGACCCTCGAGCTTGCGCGACTGGCCCACGAACACAACGTGGTGGCCACGGTCATGCAGCTCCTCGGCCAAAGCGAGCGCGGGGTTAATGTGTCCTGCCGTGCCGCCGGCTGCAATAGCAACGGTCATCTTATCGGTCATGGTAGTCCCTTCGTACACGCGGTCCCTGGTCGTCGGTGCGCAAACGCGCCGACGGGTCCGAGTTCAAATCGATTCGATTATATCCGCCGCCCGCGCTGCGAGGGCTGGGGCGCTGCGGACGACCTTGCGGCACCGTTCGCTGACGCGGACGGGCTGCCGGCTCGGTCGCAGAGCCATCCAGAACGGTAAAGCCGTTACGCGAAGATCGCTCGCCGCGTACGTGGGGCACGCCGGCGGTACTCTCATCCATAACGGCAAAGCTCTCGCGGCGACGGTCGTACTCATCGCGACGGGCGCTCTCGTACGAAACGCGCAGGATCAGACCGGCAAGCATAAGCGACACAATAATCGACGAACCGCCGTAGCTAATAAACGGCAACGGTTTGCCCGTCATGGGAAACACGTTGAGGATGCCCAGCGCATTGATCAAAAACTGCACCGCGAGAATGACCGCGGAGCCAGACGCCATGAGCGCGCCCCGACGATCGGTCGCCTGCTCGGCAATGCGAAACGCCGAGTAGATCAGCATCGCAAACACCAAGAAGAACAGCACGGTTCCGACAAAACCGACTTCCTCGCCAATGATGGCCAAGATGTAGTCGTTGTGCGCCTCGGGCAGATACGAGTACTTCATGGTTGAGTTGCCGATGCCACGGCCGAACAGACCGCCCGAGGCAAAGGCCATGATGGCAAGCGTGGCCTGATAGCCGTCACCATACTCGTCGGCCCAAGGGTTCAAGGCAACCTGAATACGCACCATACGGTACGGCTCTGCAACAAGCGCAATCACGATCACGAGAATGCCGAAGATTATCACGCCGATGATAAATTTGGGGTCGAGACCCGCAAACAACGCCATGCACATGAGGGTCAGCAGGATGATCAGGACGGTACCGAAATCGGGCTGGATAAAGATCAGAAAGAGCGAAATGCCCAGGTAGATGCCCATCTTGCGAAGGAATTCGTTGATGTTGCCACCGGGCGAAAAGAAGCGATCAAGCATGATGGCCGAATACGCAATGGCAAATGGCTTTAAAAACTCGGAAGGCTGGAACTGAATACCGGCGATGTTGAGCCAGCGCGTGGCGCCACGGCTGCCGCTGCCCACCAAGAACACCAGAAGCAGTAGCCCTATCATGCCGATGAGGAAGATCCTGAGCACATCCTCCCCAAACCAGCTGTCCGGCAAAACGCGCACGATGGCAATCAGCGCCAGAACACCGACCACGGCAAACGCAGCCTGTCGACCCAGAAAAAACGTCGCTGAGCCATTCTCGTGCAGCGCCTCGACCGAAGACGCCGAGTACACCATCAGCAGGCCAAAACACACCAAGATAAACAGACAGGCCATGAATATCAGACGGGGGCGCATGATGCGGGCGGGAACGCCGGCAATATAGCGTTCGCTAAACGACTGCCCGCCGCGACCGGAACGCGGTGCGCTACGCCGCGAGGAAGCACGGTCCGAGTCGGGCCTCCTCATACCTTGTCGGGGGCTCTCCTCTCTCACCGGCAACCCCTATTCCATTTGCGATTTCGCTGCAGCGGCAAGCTGAGCCACGTAGTCCTTAAACACGCGGCCGCGCTCCTCATAGCCCGAGAACTCATCGAACGAAGAGCAGGCAGGAGAAAGTAAGATCACGTCGCCACGGCTCGACAGCGAACGGGCAACGTCCACGGCATCGCGTAGGTCATCCGCTTGGGCGATATCCACATCGCCATCGACATCGGCCTCGTCCATAGCGGCGGTAAAGCGCTCGCGCGCATCGCCAAAGCAGACGACCGAGCGCACGTTATCCATAACGACGCGCGCGAAGTCCGTGAGCGGCGTGCCCTTATCGTGGCCGCCGAGCAGCAAGATCACGTTGTCATCGGGAAATGCCGTCAGTGCCTTCTCGACCGCGTCGGTGTTGGTCGCCTTGGAATCGTTGACGTAGCGCACTCCGTCAATCTCGCCGCACGGCTCCACGCGGTGCTCGAGCGGCTGGAACGAGGCCAGACCGCGGCAAATGCCCTCGGGATTGGCACCGACGGCCAGGACAGCCGTGGCAGCGCACAGGGCATTGATAACATTGTGATGGCCCGAGATCTTGAGCTCGGATGTAGCGATGAGCGGGGTCTCGACGCCCTTCAGGCGCACGACCATTTTGCCGTCGCGCACAAAGGCGGCGTCTGCACCCTCGGGCTCGTCAAAAGCGACCTTGCAGATGCGACGACCCGGCATGTAGATGTACTCATCGAACTCGTGAATGCCGGCGTCTTCGACGTCGACGACCATCAGATCGTCATCGACCATATTGTCAAACAGTTTGATCTTGGCAAGCGCATAGTTCTTATGGCTCTTATGCCAGCCCAAGTGGTCGGGAGTGATGTTGAGCAGCACCGCCACGCGAGGGTGGAGCTCGGTGGTCGTAGCAATCTGATAGCTCGAGAGCTCAGCCACAAACCACTCGTTGTGGGCTCGGCCGTCAATCTCGTTGATAGGCGGCTCGCCGATGTTGCCGACAGCTACACTGGCCTCACCGGAAGCCTTGAGCAGATAATCGGTCAGCGACGTGGTGGTCGTCTTGCCGTTGGTGCCCGTGATGGCAATCCAGTTATCGGGCGACAGGCGATAGGCAAACTCGGGCTCACCCATAATCTGGGCGGCATGCTCGCGCCCGGCCTTAAAGAAGCCCGAGAACTCCGAGATGCCCGGGCACGTCACGCATACGTCATAGGTGCCCTCGACCTGTTCGGTCCCATAGACAAACGACGCACCGGCAGCCTCGAGCGCACGCGTGGCGTCATTGGGCTCAGAGGTGCCGCCGCCATACACGGTAACGGCGCTTACGCGCTCTGGATGTGCCAGCGCCCAGCGGGCGACATCGAGACCGGATTTGCCCTGACCCAAAACGAGCAGGCTAAAGACATCAGCAAGAGGCATGAAAGACCACTATCCCAACTGGAAGAACAGGGCAAGGCCAACGGCACCAAATGCCGCAGCGATAATCCAAAAACGGATGACGACCTTGGTCTCGGCCCAACCCTTCTTTTCGAAATGATGATGGATGGGCGCCATAAGGAAGACGCGCTTGTGCGTAAAGTGGAAGTAGACAACCTGAATCATGACCGACAGGGTCTCAACGATAAACAGGCCACCGATGATAAGGGAGACGACCTCGGTGTTAGTCATGATGGACGTACAGGCAAACGCGGCACCCAGAGCAAGCGAGCCGGTATCACCCATAAAGATGCTCGCCGGATAGCAGTTGAACCACAGAAAGCCCAGGCAGGCACCGGCACACGCGGTGCAGAAGATGGACAGGTTCACGTCTCCGTGCAAAAACGCCATGGCAGCCATGGCGAGCATGGCGATCATGGAGGTGCCGCCAGCAAGACCGTCAAGGCCATCGGTCAAGTTCACGGCATTAGAAAGACCGGCAATCATCAGCCAGCAAAAGACAATATAGAGCCACGGGAACGAATGGCCGCAGATGGTAGTCGAAAGCACGCCAAGGTCAATCGTCAACCCACCGGGAAAACGAATCTCGGGGGCGACGCCGCACCAGTTGACGGCAAGTACCGTAAAGGTGACACAGATAATGGTTAGGCCGATCATCTTGGCATGGGGCGTCAGACCGAGCGAGCGCCCATGCGTAACGGAGGTCAGGTCGTCGATCAGGCCCAGCACGCCGGTCGCCAGCGTGGCGAGCAGCACGAGTACGAGCTCGGTGGTGAGCTTGCCCATCAGCAGGCAGGTCAGCGAGATCGCGACGAGGATGACAACGCCACCCATGGTGGGCGTTCCCTGCTTAACCAAATGACGCTTGGGGCCGTCGGCACGAACCTGCTGGCCGATACCCTCGACCTTGAGCAGCTTGATCCACCACGGCATGAGCAGCAGCGCAATGGCTGCGGCGATGCCAAGCCCCAAAAAAGCCTGATACGTTGGATACGAGGGATTGCCGAACATGGGCTAGCACACACCTTCCACAAAGCGGTCGAGCTCAACAAAGCGGGAACCCTTGACCAGTACAACATCATGTTTTTCAAGCGCGCCGCCCATGCGGTCGAGCACCTGCTGATAATCGGAGAACACCTGGATGCGGTCCTCGTCCATGCCCATCATGCGCGCGGCATCGGCCATAAGCTGGGCCAGCTCACCACCCACGCACGCCAGCATGTCGAGCTTCTTGGCGGCGGCATAGGCGCCCACGAGCTCATGCATGCGAGGAGCCTCATCGCCCATCTCGCCCATCTCGCCCAGGATCGCCATGCGAGACCCCGTGCACGAAAGCGAGCACAGCAGATCGAGGCCGGCTGCCATCGATTCGGCGCTGGCGTTATAGGAATCGTCGATGATGCGTGCACCGATCTTGGCGCGCTTGATCTCCTGGCGGTGCCCGGTGATCGTAAGACCCCTAAAGGCAGCATCGATCTGCTCGGGCGTCACGCCCAGGCGATAGGCAACCGCGGCGGCCTTAACGGCATTAGGAACGGACTGCACGCCGGGGATGGCAAGCATGGTATCGATTGTCTCGCCCTGGCCAAAATCGAGCGTAAAGACCGGACGGCCCTCGTCATCAACGCGAACGTCGCGGGCGCGGACCTCATCATCGTCCGAGACACCGGCCAGCATCACGTCGATACCAGCAGGCTGGGCGAACGTATCGCGAATGAACGGCGTAAAATCGTCCTCGCCGCCCAAAACCAGCAGCGGCAAATAGTCGCCGGCGGCGCACATGCCCTGGACAATCTCGGCCTTAGCGCGGGCGATGTTCTCGCGGCTGCCCAAAATGCCGATATGAGAGGTGCCGATCTTGCTCACGATGGCAAGGTTGGGATTGGCAGACAGAGACAGGCGCTCGATCTCGTGGAAATGGTTCATGCCCATCTCGAGCACCAGGACCTCGGTATCGGCCGGAGCGGAAAGCACCGTGAGCGGCATGCCGATCAGGTTATTGAAATTGCCCTTGGTGGCCCAGACACGATAGCGCTTGGCGAGCACAGCGGCGAGAACGTCCTTGGTCGTCGTCTTGCCGATGGAACCGGTAATGCCAACGACCAGGCAGCCAAGCTCCAGGCGATACGCGTGCGCCAAACGCAGCAGAAACTCCTCGGGATCATCGGTCAGCAAGATGGCACAGCCCTTGTCCTGCGCCAGCGAGACCAGCTCGGTCTCGGGCTCACGCGTCATCACGACGGCACCGGCACCCGACTGGACGGCACGGGAAGCAAAATCATTGCCGTCGACGTTTTCACCGGGAAAGGCGACGAAAATCGTCCCTTCCTCGACCTGGCGCGAGTCGATAACGCACCCGCGGCATACCCGATCGACTTCTCCCGTCACGGTTCGGGCCCCTGTTGCGGCCGCGAGGTTGTTGACGGCGATCTCTATCATTGCAGCTCCCCTGTAAACCTAAATAATGCTATCGGCGTATTGTATCCCAGCGCCGCGCATGCGTGGTGCAGGGCATGTGAACACCCCTCATATGGGACAACAAACCACGCCCCAAAGATTGTAACCCCCTACTTCGTGCGCGGGATACCCAGCACGTCGAGTGCGTTGGCCATAATGGACTGGAATGGCACCGCGGCGGCATCCGAGCCGCTCGGCGTTCCATCGAGTGTGATATAGCACAGCACCTTGGGCGATTGCGCCGGTGCAAAGCCCATAAAGGACGACATGTAGTTCTCCTTGAGGTAACCGCCGTTCTCGTCAGCACGCTCGGCCGTACCGGTCTTGCCCGCCACGTCATAGCCATCGACCGCACCGCCAACGCCCGTGCCTTCGGACACGACCGTCTGCATGCACGATGTCACCTGGGCGGCAGCGTCGTCCGATATCGCACGCTCGCCTTCGCCCCAGTCCTTCTCATCGCCCTTGCTGGACTTATAGAAGTGCGGAGTCATCATCACGCCGCCGTTCGCGATGCCGCCCACGGCACGTGCGACCTCAATCGGCGAGACGGACAGCGCCTGGCCAAAGCTCATCGAGCCCAGCGTGGCGCCGTCGTACTGGTCGCGCTCCTTGACGATGCCCAGGCTCTCGCCCGGAAAATCGACACCAGAGCTGTGACCGATGCCCCACTTGTCCACATAGGCAGCAAAGTCGTCGGCACCGATCTTGCGCCCCACCAGGACAAATCCCACGTTGGACGAACGGCGCATCATCTCGCGCACATCCATGGTCATGGCGTAGTCGCGCTTGTCGGCATCGGTGACGGTATCGTCGCCCACCTTGATGCTCGCCGGCACCTCAAACGACGTGCTCGAACGCACGGCGCCCAAGTCGAAGCCGGCACCGGCCACAAGTGTCTTAAAGACCGAGCCGGGCTCGTAGGCATCGGTAACCAGGCGCAAGTTCATGTCCTCGGTCTTGGCGTTTTCCAGATCGGTCTGGTCATATGTCGGATACGAGCATGCCGCCAGAATCTCGCCCGTCGTGGGATCGGTGCCCAAGGCCGAGCCATTCTTGGCCTTGGTCTTTTCGACCGCCTCGGCCAGGGCGTCCTCGGCAGCACGCTGTATATTGACATCGAGCGTCGTCACGATATCAACGCCGTCGACCGCAGCCACCTTTTTATAGGCACCGCCCGCGATATAGCTGCCGTCCCTCGCGCGCTCGCGTACGAGAGAACCGTTCGTGCCGGTCAGAAGCTTGTTGTATTGCTTTTCGAGACCCGTCAAGCCGTCGTTGTCTACATTCACTACACCCAGCACCTGCGATGCCAGATTGCCGTATGGATATACGCGCTTCATGGCCTGCTCAAAAAGCACGCCGGGCAGGTTCTTCTTCTCCAGCGCCGCAGCGTCGTCTTCGTCCACCTGGCGCTTGATATACACCCAGGTTCCATCGGACTCAACGAGCTTGCGGCAGGTCTTTTTATCGATTCCAGTTGCCTTGACCAGCGCCGACACCGTCTTGTCAACATCCTCGACAAGCTGGGGGTTCACGGCGATGTTGCGACATTCGACCGACGACGCCAGCACGTTACCGTTGCGGTCGTAGATGGTGCCACGTTTGGCATAGAGGGTCTGCGCAAGCAGGCGGCGCGCATCGGCACGCTCGCGCAGTTTATCGGCTTCGACAATTTGATAGTCGGCAAGGCGAAAGACGCCCAAGCCCAAGCCAAGCCCAATGAAGCCCATGACGGCTTTGCGGCGAGGCAGAGGCGTGCCCGTGAGCCATTCGGTCGACGAACTCTTGCGCGACCTGGTGTTATGCACTTGAGGGCCGCCCGAGCCGCGAAGTCGCGACGCCGGGTCGTTGCCACGGGACTGCCCGGCGTTGTAAGATTGCCGACCCGTTCCTTGATAACCAGAACGTCCCCGCGACGAGGGACGTCCAGAACCGCGGCCCCCATCGGAACCGCGGCGATAGTCATTTGTCATACTCAGCTACCGTCTTGTTACTGAGCGGTCGCGGTCGAGCTAGCGCCCGCGGCTGCATCCTGCGAAAAATCAAGTGTAACGCTCTCGCTGGGCTCCACCATGCCATAAGCGCCCGCAAGGTCGCGAATGCGCGTGTCGGCACCATAGACCGAATGCATGACCTCCAGGTCGGAGCTCTCGTCGGTCGCCTTCTCAAGCGTGTTGGTAAGCGCGGCGTTGCTGTTGAGCACCTGGGCCGTAACGCCGGCGAGCGCCACGCGGGCGACACCGATCGTCATGAAGATGGCCGCAATGATGCAAAACGTTTTAAGAACGCTCATGAAAACCGGGCTTACCGCCTGGTTTGCCTGACGGCCCGCGCCCGTGTAGACATCAAAGCGCGGTGTGCGCTGCTCGCGGGGAGCAGCGGGGGCCTGCGGTGCCTCACGATAGGCGGGCATGGCGTTCATATCATAGGCGAGTGCTGCGTTTGAGTTGTTGTAGCCCATGATATGCCGCCTCCCATCCCGAGTACGTTGGTAGTGTGTTTAAGCTTCGTTTGTGGTACGAGCGGGAGGTCCAATATCGCGCGGTCGCGTCTACAGACGCTGCGCCACGCGGATCTTGGCTGATCTCGCCCGAGGATTGCGCGCAACCTCATCGGGTTGGGCAACCAAGGGTTTGCGGGTGATGACCTTGAGTATCGGCACGTTGCCGCACACGCACACCGGAATCTCCGGCGGACACGTGCACCCCTGGCTCATCTCCTTAAAGTGGTTCTTTACGATACGGTCCTCGAGCGAGTGATACGAGATAACGCAGATGCGTCCGCCCGGGTTGAGCCACCTTGTGGCGGCGTCAAGCCCTCGCTCGAGCACATCGAGTTCGTGATTGACCTCGATGCGAATGGCCTGGAAACTCTTCTTGGCTGGGTGTCCGCCATGCCGACGAGCGGCAGCGGGGATACCAGCCTTGATGATCTCGACAAACTGACCGGTGGTTTCGATCGGCTCATGCTCGCGGCGGCGCACGATCTCACGCGCGATCTGCGAGGCGAACTTCTCTTCGTAGACGCGTAGAATCCGGGCGAGGTCGTGTTCGTTATAGGTGTTGATGACCTCAGCTGCGTTTAAGGTGTTGTTACCCGGATCCATCCGCATGTCCAATGGGGCGTCCTCGTTGTACGAAAAGCCCCTGCCAGGGATATCGAGTTGCGGCGACGAAACGCCCAAGTCGAACAGGAAGCCATCGACCCCGGGCACCTCGGCCGAGCAAAGCAGCTCGTCCAAGTCGCCGAAGTTGCCCTTCAGCAGCTGGTGCGGTACGCCGGGAACCTCGCGGTCCAGACGGGCGCCAGCGGCCTCGAGGGCCATGTCGTCCTGATCGACGCCGAGCAAAAGGCCGGTCTCCCCCACCTGCGCGGCCATCTTTACCGAATGGCCGGCACCGCCAAGGGTGCAGTCGCAGACGACGGAGCCGCTCTTTAGCTGCAGCGACTCAAGCACTTCGCCGAGCATGACAGGTTCATGCCGATATTCTTGTGTCAAGATCCCACGCTCCATCCGTTACTCATGCCTTGCCCTTACGAGAAGAAGAGGTCCAGCAGGGCCTCGTCGTCATCGTCCTCATCGGCCGTAGCGCGGTCCCAAACCTCAAGGTGGTCGTAGTTACCCACAACCGTGACCTCGCGGTCGAGGTTCGCCTGCTTGCGGAGAGACTCAGAAAGACCGATACGACCCGCGCTGTCCACATCCATCGACGTGGTGCGCTTGTTGATCGCCCTCATGAGCTTCTGGTCGTTAATGTCACGCGGGTTAAAACCCTCGTGGCCCTCACGACCCGCGAAGAGTCCTTCGACCCACTTATCGAAGGCCTCGGCAGAGAACACGTACAGAGCATCGACATCCAGGGCTTTGAACACGCGAACGTGCTCTCCAAGCTCCTCACGAAGGGGTGCAGGCAGGGATAGACGACCTTTTGCATCGAGATTGCGCTCATATGCACCCGTCATTCCCATGTGCGCCCTCCCCTCGGTTACTCAGATGGCACGTACGCGGGGAACCACCCCGCCT